>Ga0209515_10009472_pt1 | contig 11079 bp, 9 predicted proteins | sample Subgroupgradi54m_FD_187454 | JGI IMG/M metagenome (GOLD analysis project Ga0209515, IMG submission 187454) | Subsurface groundwater microbial communities from S. Glens Falls, New York, USA - GMW60B uncontaminated upgradient, 5.4 m (SPAdes)... ...
CCGCCACCAGTTTGGCGGGTCGTTGGGAGGGCCGATACGCAGGGAGAAAACGTTCTACTTCGCCAATTACGAGGGCTTGCGGGAGTTCAAGAGCCTGTCCTTCACTTCAGACACTCTATCGCCCAACGCCCGCAGAGGCATCCTCTGCTCGAACCCTGCTTGCACGGCCACCAGCGCGGTCACGATTGACGCCCGGGTGAAGCCTTATCTCGCCTTGTATCCGCCGCCCAACGGCCGGATCTCCGGAGACACGGGAAAGTTTGTTTTTGGCGGAGGAAGAAATGGCACGGAGGATTTCGTCATCGGCAAGATGGACCACTTGTTTTCGCAGAAGACCACGCTCAGCGGCACCTACCGATATGACGGTGCCCAGGCAACCACTCCGGACGCGTTTAACCAGAAGCTGACCGCGGCACAATCACGCAACCAGAACTTTATCCTCAGTCTTCAGCATGTTTTCACCCCTACCGTCATCAATAACCTCCGCGCTGGTGTCACGCGGGCATGGGCCAGCGACGGTTTTGACCTCGCACCCCAAACGCCTCTTCTCACTGACGTCTCCCTTGGCTTTCTGCCGGGGATTCCGGCGGGCGAGTTCGCCGTCTCCGGACTCGACACTTTTGGTGGGATCGGCGACACCGGTGCGGATATCGTCGGATATACGGCTCCGCAGGTTTACGATGATTTGTCGTGGACCAGAGGGCGGCAGAGTCTGCGGTTCGGCTTCGGCCTGGAGCGCATCTACGACAACGTCAACCCGCAGACCACGCCGAATGGTTTATGGCGGTTTGGCTCGATCCGCGAGCTCCTCATGGCCAACCCATCACAATTTACCGCTGGTGTTCCAGGCTCAGACACTGTGCGCGGCCTGCGCTCCACCATTATCGCCGGGTACCTGCAAGACGACTTTCGCCTGCGTCCGAACATGACCCTGAATCTCGGCGTGCGTTACGAGACCTCCACCTCGATCAACGAAGTCAAAGGCAAAATTGCCAACCTTCACAACTTCACGGATGCGCAGCCCGCACTCGGCAACCCCCTTTTCCTGAATCCGACGCTGCTGAATTTTGAGCCCCGCGTCGGACTGGCTTGGGATCCGTTCAAAGACGGCAAGACCGCCATCCGTGCTGGCTTTGGGATCTACGATGTCCTGCCTCTCCCCCATCTATTCTGGAACCGAGCGACGCATGGGCTGCCCTTCTTCCAGCTCGGTGTCGTAAGCAAGCCTCCCGGTGTCGTGGAAAATCCTCTGGCCCGCAGCTTCCCCGATAAGGGCCTTGCGTTGATCAAAGCGGACCCCAGCACCCTCCGGGTGGCGTCCATCGAGTTCCAACCGCACCGCGCATACAAGATGCAATGGAACTTCAACGTCCAACGGCAATTCCCTGGCAACCTCAGCTTGATGGTAGGCTACGTGGGCTCCTCCTCGGTTCATTTGCCCATCGGCCAAAACGACGCGGATATGGTTCCTCCGGCTCTGGTTACACGGACCTCGGACGGACACTTGCAGTTCCCGACCAACCCCGCCCCCAGTCTCCCCGGTGCCATCACCAGGATCAACCCCAAATTTGGCAGGATCGATACGACTCTGTGGAACGGTCACTCCAGCTACCACTCCCTGCAAACCAATTTGGCCAAACGGATGAGTCACGGATTGACTTTCCAGGGCACCTATACGTGGTCGAAAAACATCGACAATGCGTCCACTTTTTTCTCTCAGAACGAGACCCTCAACTCCGCCGACAGCGGCTATATCTTCGACCCGCGGATCAACCGCGGGGTTTCCAGTTTCGACGTTCCGCACAGCGCGGCAATCCACCTCGTGTGGGAGGTTCCTTCGGCAGCATCCCTCACGGGCGTTCCCAAATTTCTGCTCGCCGGATGGCAGTTAGGCGGGATCTTCACAGCGCAAAGCGGCTCTCCTTTCAGCGTGGGCCTCGCCGCCGACTGGGCACGAACGGGGACCAGCACGAGGCAAGCAACCAGCGGGGAGAGGCCCGATTTCAACCCGGCGCCCGGCTGTACGCCTAATGCGGTTACTGGCGATCCCAGCAACTACATCAATACGAAGTGCTTTGCTGCTCCCGCACTCGGAACTCTGGGCAATCTGGGTCGCAATACGTTGCGCAGTCCGGCAGTACAAGCTTTTGACTTCTCTATTTTCAAGAATCATCGCCTCTGGGGCGAGAAGCTCAAGGTGCAGTTCCGGGCCGAGACCTTCAACATCCTCAACCATCCGAATCTTCAGGCCGCAACGACGACCTTGTTTGACAGTGGTAACGCGAACGTGAAACCACGTGTCCCCCCAAAACTGATCCGTAATGCCGGACAGCTTAAGTCGCCAACCGTCACGACTTCCCGGCAGATCCAGTTCGGTATGAAGTTCATCTGGTGATGGACCGGCAACGGTTCGGACCCGGCCGCGTGGCGAGGAGGAAAGCATGAGGGAACTGGTCCGCAACTATCTTCAGAACGGCCTGACCCGCCGGGGTTTCGTAAAGTCCATGCTCCAGTCCGGCTTCAGTTTGGTGGCCGCCAACTCCGTGCTTGCTTCGCTGCCCCCCTCCTTCGCGCAGGATGAGTCCAAAAAGGAGGAAGCCAAGTCCTACACGCGCATCTTCCGCGGCACGGGAGGCGAGCTTCTGGCCGAGCAGTTGCACGATGCGGGCGTCGAGTACCTGTTTCTGGGCAATGCCACCGGCGTGAGCCCGCTCTGCGACGCCGTGGTGGACCGCCCGAACATGAAGATCATTTTGGCCGTGAACGAAGGTCTTTGCGTGGCCCTGGCCGACGGGTATTCCAGGGCCTCGGGGAAGACCGCCTTTGCCATGTTCAGCCGCGTCGGAGTCCCCAGCGCCTCCTCCAACATGTACAACGCGATGAAAGATCGGTCTGCGCTGGTGATTGCCAGCGACCATATCGAATCGCTGGCCTCCGGACGCGATAGCCACGAAGATTTCGACGACACCTTGGAGCCGGTTAAGCAGTTCACCAAATGGCGCTGGAATGTCGATGCCGCCACACGCATTCCCGAATGGACGATGAAAGCCTTCAAGCTGGCCTCCACGCCGCCGGGAGGCCCCACCTTCCTGATGTTTCCCCGTGACCTTCTCGTGTCCCGCGATGTGGAGGCGGAAATCTTCCTTCCCGGCACGTTTCACATCCCCATGTCCGTGCGTGCGGATTCGGCCACCATCGACAAAATGGCTCGCGCTCTCATCGAGGCCAGGAGCCCTCTGCTCCGCGCGGGGGCAGACGTGTGGCGCTCTAAAGCCATTCCTCAGCTCGTCGAACTCGCCGAACTGCTCGCCATCCCTGTGACCAGCGGAGAAGAAAGGGAGGGTTTCCGCATCTCGTGCAACTTTCCCACCAATCATCCCCTCTTCCTGGGAGGCTATTCGCGAAGCATGCGCTATCCGCGCAATGTAGATCTGATTCTGAACATGGGAGGCAAGCTGCCCGACCCGGGCGCCGGCCAGCCGCAGATCCCGCGTTCCGTCAAGATCATTGATGTGCGCATCGAGGCGTCCGATATCGGAAACGATTATCCGCTGTACCTGGGAGTCGCCGCCGATGTGAAGAAGGTGGCGGAGGACTTGGTCGCGGCGATCAAGTCCATGGTGACCGCGGAGCGCCTGGAGCAAATTCGCGGCGACCGCATGGAGCAGACCCGCCAATTTGTCGCCCGCCTGCGTCAGGCCCGGCTGCAAGCCATGAAGGCGGATTGGGACAAAGCTCCGCTGACCTGGGAGCGTCTTTCCTGTGATATCAACGAGGCCCTCGAGCGCGATGCTTACATCGTCGCGGAGTTCGGCACGGAAGGCCCCAAGGCGCTGAAGTGCTTCACATTTGCGGAAGGCGAGAAGACCCTGATCGGCCGCACATCAGGCAGTGCGCTCGGATGGGGCGCGGGTGCGGCAGCGGGCGTCAAGATCGCCCAGCCTGACAAGCAGGTAATCTCCCTGCAGGGTGATGGCGGCTTCCTCTTCGGCGGCCAGCCCATGGCCCTGTGGACCATGTCCCGCTACCACATCCCGGTGATCACCGTCGTTTACAACAACCGCAGCTATAACGAGACCCGCGAGCGCGCCTTTGCGGAAGGCGGCCGACAGGCCCAAACCGGCAAGGACATGCTGAGCTACCTGGGCGATCCGGACGTGGACTTCGTGAAACTGGCCGGCGCCTTCGGTGTCTCCGCTGAACAGGTTGCCACACCGGACCAGATCAAGCCGGCCATGAAGCGTGCGGCCCGAGCAGCACAAGAGGGGAAGCCATATTTGATTGACGCGGTGGTGGGTCGAACCGGCCGCGGAGCCGACCTAGCCTGGTATCCCAAATTGTCGGTGGCCGAAATGCGCAGCCGCAAAGTCTAGTCAGAAGGCACACAGGCTTCAAACTCTGCGCGCAGGGGGAACGATGCACAATAGAGTGCTCTTGCTCGCGGCAGCTCTCCTGATTTTGACTGTGACATCAACACAGGGCCAGAAAGCGAAGGAGGAAGGCTGGTTGGAACTGCTGCCTCCGGGCGATGGCCGGGAGTTGGTTTTGAACTCCTGCGCCAGTTGTCACAGCCTGAAGATCGTCGTCCACGCGCGCATGGGCCGCGCGGAGTGGACGAAAAGCATCAACGACATGATCCAGCGCGGTGCGCCCGTTTTCCCCGAAGAAATCGAGCCGATCACAATCTATCTTTCCAAAGCTTTCGGGGCGGCAGTTCCCAAGCTCGTGAACGTCAACACCGCCAGCCGTGAGGAACTTGAAAAACTGCCTAATCTGAAACCCGCAATTGTCGCCCGCATCCTCGAAGCCCGCGGCAAAGCCGGCCCTTTCAAGAACTCCGAAGAACTTCGCCGGGCCCTCGGTATGGAGAAAGGGGACTTGGAAAAATTCATTTATCTGCTCAAATTCAGTAATTAACCGGAATTTCCGATTTCAACTTTGTCTCTGCGCGAAAACCATACGCCTGCCGACCCACCGCAAACTCCTCAGCTCCAGCTCCTATTGGGCGGGGAGGCCTAAAAATGACGAATGTCCTGCTAAGATTATACTTGACAGCATTTATTAATCGGGATATGAGAAGCGCTCGCCCTTTAATGAGGGTACCCCACAGAGGAGATTCACTATGAAAATAAATGAGACACTAGTTATCGACGCTGAGCCGTTGGAAACACTCGAAGCGCCGGTAACCTGGGAAGACTTCTTTAGAATCGTCGGCGCAGCGGCTGCGCTTGGCGTCGCTATTGCTCACGCTATATCCTGAGGCGCTGGTTCACAAAGTTACGTTGCAACGGGGGGCCTGGAAGGTTCAGGTCCCCCTTCATGACCCGGGTTGTCTCCAGAGGGGCCATGGTTAGATCTCGATTCTTAATGCCTCACGAGGGTCCATGCGGGTAAAAAGCCTTCAGCTTCGGGTAGCCGCGAGTGATGTCTTGCACCTACATCCCCTCTCTGTCCACCGAGAGGAGGGCGTATACCTGGTAGGCGCTAGAGCCGCTTCTGGGTACGTTTCTACATCCGAGTCAGGCGCGATGGCCGTTCGTCTCCTAAGCGAGGGGCTTGCCGTCGGGGCAGTTCACAAGCGCATGGAAGAAGTCCTGGGAACATCCAATTTTACTCTGGTACCCCTACTCGAGAAATTGCTCGCCAGCGGGTTGGTGCGGGCTGTGGGCGAGCAGGAATTAAAGCAGGGGAACCGACGGCAGGCTGGCATTCCTTTCCAACTCCACGAACGCTACGTCTCGGGGCTCTTCTCCAGTCCTGCAATCGCCGGATACATCCTTGCTGTCAGCGCGGCAGTTGGCTTGTTGCTTCTGCAAAACGGATACCTTCTGAGACCATCTGAGATCTTCGCCAACACCAAGTATTCTGTCCTCGGAGCGCTTGTATTCGTGATCGGAATTGTCAACGGAGCCAAACACGAGTTGGCGCATGCGGTCGCAGCGGCATACTTAGGAGTGACAGCCCGGTTCAGTATCGGTCATCGTTTCTTGTTTCCGGTCTTACAGACAGACCTGACTGATCTCTGGACAGTCAGTCGAAACAAGCGGTTCATAGCATACGCCGCGGGTATGATCAGTGACCTGCTCACGATGGCTGCCATCATCATTGTGTCGCCCCTGGCGAGCTGGCTTGCCCGCATGAGTCATCTTGCCGTTATTGAAAAAGCTGTCCCTCTGGTCTTGACGCTGACGTTCCTTCTCGCGGCCTCGCAGATTCTCTGGCAGTTCAACATCTTTGTGCGGACCGACGTTTACTATATTCTCGCCAACGCGCTCAACTGCCGCAACCTTCACGGAGATGCAAAGGCATATCTCAGGGGGCTTGCGGCAGGAATAGCGAGAGCCCTTGGCCTACCCGGAGGGGACGCCATGCGGCACCGGCCCGCTTTGAGGATAAGAATGTATGCCATCGTGGTCGCTATCGGCTACGCGCTATCTGCGGTCTATTTTGCGAGCTACCTAGCAGGCACATTCTATGTCCTATCCGCAGGCGCAATGGCATCCACTCGAGCCCTGCGGTTGGACGGGGCAGACAAAATCGCAATTGCTCTGCCGTTACTCATCGCAATCGCGGTGGTCGCTTATTCGAAGTACAGAGAAATGCGGAGCGACCGAACCGTCTATCACATTCGGAGCCTTGGGACGCTCTAGTGACACAAGCCCACGCAACAGACAAGTTTGACAAGCAGTTGAGGCAGTCGTGTGAGTCGGTAGAAGATAGCGCTCGAGTCGCGTTCTTGCCATTTACGATTCGCAGTGTCGGCAGTCATTATCTGATTTTCCGGTTCGACAACGGAGCAATGGTTCGAACGAGCGCCGTGGGTGCTGAAGCGGTGAAACTGCTTCGGAAGGGAAACTCTATAGGCGCCGTCAAAGTGGCTCTCGGACGCAAGTACGGTTGCGCCGCCGAAGCGGTGAACCTTACCCCGCTGCTTCATTCATTGGCCGTTAAGGAACTAATTCTCAAGATAGGGACGGTTCGTTTTCCGGTGAAGCTGCCGCCATTCTGGCAGAGGGTCTGGAAATCAGCGAAAAACGCGATTGCTGCGAAGTGGATTTCCGTGGCGGTTCGCTGCCTTCCGTTGTCTTTTCTGCTGCGACTGCTATACGCTCCGCGGCATATGCGCAATGAGCGGACGTTGCAGTGCATCGAAGCTAATCTGGCGCGCGCTGTTCGCTTGCCACTGTCCCAGCAAGAGCGCTCAGCCGTATCTGGGCGGAATTATGAGTTACTTAGAAGGAGTTATATCGACCGTCTGCTGCTAGCTGGACTGTCGCCACGAAAGCTCGGCAAATGGTTCCGCGAGTACTTTGTCATGTCCGGCGGAAACCAACTTGACGATGCGATCAAAGCCGGCAAGCGTGTGGTACTCTGTGGGTTTCACATGGGTTCTTACACCCTGATACCGTTCGTGCTCGCCGCTTGGGGATACCGTGTTACGGCACTGGCCAGTGCTCACAAGAGTGAACAGGCGACCGCCGAACGCACGGTGCGACATCTCCGCAGCGCCGGATTGGGCTCCGACTTGGCTCTGGTGTACGGAAACTTCGGAATGCGCAGCCTGGTGCGTGCTGTCGAAGGCGGCTGCACAGCCTTGATCCTGCCAGATGCGTTTTTGGGGCAGGCGGGCAAGGGCCGGCCGGTGGACTTTTTAGGGGCTCGCTTTCGGCCGAGTGCGGGTTTGGCATGGCTTTGCGAGAGGTCGGATACAACCGTATTCCCGATCTACCTGCAAACCCAACCCGACGGCCGGCATCTCCTGACTGTGGATGAAGAGATAACCGCTCATCGCGATGGGGCTGAAGTAACGGCAAGAGTGTATCGGAGACTTGAAGAGGTGGTCTCGAACGACCCCTCGCAGTGGCTGAGGTGGACCGATTTTCACAAAATGATTTGCGGCGAAGTTGTTTGAATGGAGTGACCGGTGATTCTGTGTTCTATGCTGCGTAAGGATGTTGCTGTGCTTTCTCAGCGCTGGTGGTTCCGGATGTTGGTCGAGTAGCGTTTAAGTTGATGGCATTGGGGGGAATAGATCTTCCTGTTGAATATCAGTGAGTGGAGGCGTGATTCAAAATAGTGGCACCACACTGCCTTGTAACCAGACCAAAGCTCTTACTAGACCGACCTGGGGGTGTCGGCGCAGCATAGGTGCTGATCTGTCTCGATCGTTCTCTGAAGCTTCGCTGGAGTCAGCGCGCATCCACCCGGACCATATCAAGAGTGTATCTGTAGCACGGCATGATGCTTATTGGGAATGAAGACGGGACTCTGGTCGCGTATAAGCTGAGCGACGGCTCGCAGCAGTGGTCTCAGAAGTTCAAAGGAATGATCCGCAGCATCGGCAGGCTGATGACTTCGTGTATCCAGGTACGCTGGATGGCACAGAGTATGCATACAGGGCCCACCAGCCCACAAATGATTGAAGTCGTCGGTCCCAGGGGACGTGACATACTCCTGCTGGCCTGCTCCCCGAGAACTAACAGCGAATTTTCAGGAGGGGTAAAATGGCTGTCCAGCTGATTTGCCTTCTTGCCTTGACACTGGAAGCGGTTGCCGGGATTCAGAAAGTGGACTCGCTGGCGGATGTCCACCGAATTTATGTCAGCGCCGTGGGCCATGACGACGAAACCGTGCGGTTCCGGAATTTGCTTGAACAAGACCTCGCCCAGGAGGGCTTTACGATAGTTGAGGATGCGTCATCGGCCGATGCTGTGTTGAGTGGAGTGCTGTCAGTCAGAGTCCTAGGGGGGCACTCCAAGGCTTACGCCAGCATGAGCCTCAAAGCGGCGGACGGCTCAGAATTATGGAGTGGGAATTTCAAAGAGCCATTTTGGAGGATTACTTTCAGCGGCGATGCGGTGAAGGTTCGCGCGAGGGATATCGCCAAGAAATTGCACAAAGACTCTGAGCACGCAGTCGCTCGGCAACGACGTGTTGGCTCGAGGAAATCAAACCCAACCCATTCTATCGGTTTGAGGAATAGCTTCGTGTCGCGAATTTTCCCAATACGCTCTCTATGTAATCAGTCCTTCAGGGTTTCAGACTCTCGGTAAGATTCAGTCAAGACATGCGGCGGAAAAGACCCTTGAAGAAGCGTTTCATGCTGTGGGCCCTATCGGCTGCGCTGCTCGTCACCCGCGAGCTCACGGCCGATGTCAAGATCACTGAAACCATAGCGAACACAACCGCGGGACGAAAGAGGCAGGGTGAGCGTGTAACCTTCATTAAAGGTCTAAAGATGCGAGTGGACACTGTGCTGGATGGAGAGAGAATAGTAAGAGTCTATGACGTATCGGCCGGCAAGGTGATGTTTTTAGACGCCAAGCACAGAGAAGCCAAGGTAAAGGACTTCGCCGCGATAAAGGCCGCTGCGGAACGCAAAATACGCACCCGGAATGTGACTACCTCGATGGTGCCCACGGGGCATCAGAAAGAGTTCTTCGGCAATGTTTGCGAAGAGCACACCTTTGCGATCAGAGTGCCACTCAGTAAGGATGCCCAGATTGCTCTTCTCATGACGGGGACAGCCTGGATCGCGCGGACGGCTCCCGGTGCGGATGAATATGTCCGGTTCGCCAAAGTGGCGAGCGAACGAGGCTTGGAGCTCGGAGGAGATAGTGACAATCTGATCTTGGTCGCGCTGGCGCACGCGCAAACCGAGCTGTATCGCATGATCGGGGAGTTGCGGGGCGTTCCCTTCGCTATCGACACGAACATCAAATTTGAAAAAGGTGCTTTAGGGGCACTCCTCAACAAGGTCGGCTCCGGTACCAGAATCTCGAATGTAACCGCGCTTTCGGTGGAGCCGATTTCAGACCATCACTTCACCGTTCCGGATGACTGGCGAACCCGAATGAAATAATGTAAATCCGGCATAGTCCGGAATTTCCGATTTCAACTCCATTTCTGCGCAAAACTGTACGCCAGCCGCCCTCTCGCGTCAACCTCAAATCGCCCTGGCCGCCGGTTGCGTGGCAAGCGCGGCTCCTTTCGCGGTTCTGCTGACCGCTCCGGCCTATTACCTAGCTCGACGCTGGCACTCCTCCCCATGGGATGATGATTCCTCAACGGTCAGTTCGTTGTCTCTCCTGGTTCGCTACCCGTTCGGCAGTGGAAGCGCCGCGACCCTCTGATCCGTGGCCGGTACGCTGTGCTGGCGGAGGCGGCCGAGAGCGTGGCGACGCCGCAGATCCGGAACGTCGGGACGCTGGCCGGCAACCTCTGCCAGCGCCCCTGGTGCTGGTACTTCCGCAACAGCTTTCCGTGTCTCAAGAACGGTGGAGATTTCTGCTTCGCAGCCGCAGGCGAAAACCAGTTCCACGCCATCTTCGGGGGCGGCCCGAGCTACATCATCCATCCGTCCGATACCGCACCGGCGCTCGTGGCGCTCGACGCGGAGTTCCGCGTGGCCGGTCCCTCCGGCGAGCGCGTCGTGCCCGCGGGCGAGTTCTTCACGCTTCCCCGAGTGGATCCCCTGCGTGAAAACGTGCTGGCGAAAGACGAGTTGCTCGTCGCGGTTCATTTGCCGCCCGCGCGTCCTGGAGCGCGGAGCACATATCACAAGCTGCTCGACCGCGAGGCGTGGACGCACGCGGTGGTCAGCGCGGCTGTCGTCCTTGAAGTGGAGCAGCAGATCTGCCGGAGCGCGCGGATCGTCCTGGGAGGCGTCGCGCCGATCCCTTGGCGACTGCCGAAAGTAGAGGCGATGCTGGTCGGCCAGCGCATCACGCCGGAGCTTGCGGCCATGGCCGGTGAAGCGGCGGTCGAAGGCGCGAATCCCCTGGCGAAGAATGGATACAAGATTCCGCTCACGAAGGCCGTCGTGAGGCGAACGCTGGCGTCACTGATTCCTCCGCAGAGAAATGGCGGGGCCGACGAGACTCGAACTCGCGACCTCCTGCGTGACAGGCAGGCGTTCTAACCAACTGAACTACGGCCCCGCTTGGCTGGCTGGTGGGCAGTGTCCGATTCGAACGGACGACCTTCCGGGTGTAAACCGGACGCTCTCACCGCTGAGCTAACCGCCCCGCATCATCGTACAGGAAGCGGCGAGGAGCGTCAACGCAGCCGCTTTCTTGA
>Ga0209515_10009474_pt1 | contig 11079 bp, 12 predicted proteins | sample Subgroupgradi54m_FD_187454 | JGI IMG/M metagenome (GOLD analysis project Ga0209515, IMG submission 187454) | Subsurface groundwater microbial communities from S. Glens Falls, New York, USA - GMW60B uncontaminated upgradient, 5.4 m (SPAdes)... ...
TCTGTTTTTAAGAACAGACTTATTAAAAGTTCTGGCTATTTGACGGGGTTACTCCCGAAGAAAAACGGGGATTAACCTTCCCCCTAATAATAGGGGGTACTCCCGTCAACTAGCTAGAATAAAAAAGGTTACTGCCAACTGTTCAAAGAGGTAGTAGTTAAGGAATTAAAGACCGACAGAGTTCGGTTTTTTGTCGTTTTAAGGGGCAAAAGACCACAAAAAAAAGACGGGGAAACAATTAACCATGGTGGCGTTCGTATAGTGGTTTAGTACACTCGCCTTGTGAGCGAGATACACCAGTTCGAAGCTGGTACGCCACCCTTTTTGCTTCCCCGTCTTTAATGTGCAATTGTCAAATTACAAATTGGATTTTGTATTATAGGATAAATTCTTGAAGATGTCAACTGATACATTTTGCACTAGTATTTCCCTTAACTACTTTTAAAGTTACACCATCTTTGGTACCTTGTCAAGACATCAAACTATACAAATTTTATGTGCTTATCTTACGCGTTCATCTCAATTTATGATGTGCAATATAGTTGTTGTGAGGCTAGAAAGGTTCTAATGTCGTCCATCTGGGCGGTGCATTTCTCGTCAGTTCAAGCATATAAAACGGTTCTAACATCGTCCAATGCCCACAGCTGGAATTAGCTTGATCAGGAATTAGGTTTATTGGTCTCAAAAGCATATAATAGCAATTATTTTGATTATGAGATTAGAAGCAACTACACCATCTAGGCGTGAACAGATTAAACAGATACTTGAAGCCAAGCATGGTGTAATTTTCTACCCAAAAGCTGTTGATCATACTATCCCCGAACCGAATGCAGCTTACGTTATTTCAATTGTCGGGAATGATAATTTGATGAGAGTACGAGATGCATTACTCTACTTTCAATGGTACGCAGTAAATTGCAGTGCCGTTGGAGATGGTTTTGGTGCGGATCATATTGCAAGACGTTTATGGCGGACAGAAATGATTAAAGAATTTGGTCAAAACTTTAAGGAGATCTATATGAACAATAACCAATTAAGGGTGAACAATATGGATTTTGGCAGACCAATTTCAATACTAACTCAAATTGCTCTTACCTGTGGTGATCTAGATCGTTACAAGAAGTTAAGTGTGATTGGTGCACAAATGTGGAGTAAAGTCACTGGTAAAGATCCAAACACTTATGAAAAAGTCGGTAAAAATTATGCGGAAATGGAATCAATGGATGAAAAGCTAGATGTGGTTGCTTTTAATATGGCCAAATGTAAAGAAGTTTTAGGCTTATATTCTCAAACCGTAGATTAAATACAAAAGAGAATTTTTTTTGAGAAAAAGCGAGATTAGATTGATTTGTCGAGACGTCATTGGTTCAATCCGTTTTTGGTTCTTCTAAAATTTAGTGCCCAAATTTTCAACAAGAGGAGGGACTTGAACCGAAGGGAATTAAGTTTTTTTGCCCACTTGACATAATTCTGATTTTCTGATATTCTGAAAATATGAAAACAGTGAGTATTGTAAGAGATAGAGGGCAACTAACTATTCCCGACTCAATTCGTAAGATGGTAAGCTGGGTTACTCCTTTGTCAGCTGTATCTATCTCTGTTATTAAACCCGATCAAATTGTCATTAGGCCTCATCAACAAGATGTCGATTGGAATTTAATTTGGAAAAACATTAAAAAATCCAGATCTATTCCTGGCAAAGGTAAAATAAGCGCATCTGAATTTTTACAAGCAGATCGAAACCTACACTAATTTATGAACTCAAAGATTGTGGTTGATACCTCAGTCATTATTAAATGGCTTAATCAGACTAATGAAGAAAACATAGACAAAGCTGATCAAATTATGGAATCAGCACTTAAAGGAAGGACTGAGCTTCTTGCTCCGGAACTTGCTAAATACGAGACTGGAAACGTTCTCTTAAAGGGAAAGCAATTAACGCCTGGTGAAGCTTATATATCTTTAGGTACTGTCTACTCTTTACCAATAACTTTTGTGTCAGAATCAGAAGATCTAGCAAGAGAGACTTTTTCGCTCGCTTATAAACTTGGCATCACTTATTATGATGCTTCTTTTATTTCTCTTGCAAAGCAATACGATGCTATCTTAGTGACGGAAAATCCTAAACACCAGGGAAAATTACAAGAAATTAAAGTAGAATCTCTTAAGAATTACTAAATTCTAAAATCTTCATTTGTATCCTCCGACGCTTGATATGCCTCAATCAAACTGCTAAAATGAACTATAAATTGCAAGAGAAGTGGTTCAAAGTAAATACTATCCTCTGTATTATTATGGGTACTTAGCTCAGTTGGTAGAGCGTTGCGTTTACATCGCAAATGTCGGGGGTTCGAACCCCTCAGTACCCACCAGGCCGAAGTTGCCAACGTGGTCAAGGCGCGTGTCTGAAGAACACGTTATCGGTGTTCGATTCACCGCTTCGGCACTACGTCAAACGTGGTTAAAGCCGTGTCTGACGCGGCACCGATTAGCTATTAGCAGTTAGTCGTTAGCTAGGGACCAAAGACTAAAAACTAATTGCTAAATTGCGCGAGTAGTTCAGTGGTAGAACGTCTCGTTGCCAACGAGAAGGTCGCCGGTTCAATCCCGGTCTCGCGCTCCAAGATTTCAAAAATTACCTTCCTAAACTTGACAAGCCGACATAAAGTATGCAAGTATTAACTACCAATGAGAAGGATATTTTTACCGCTAACGGTCTTTCTTATGACTCCCCTCATAATATTTTTGAGTATAGTTTACCTCTCTTATTTCTCTTATAAAAAAACCAACAGCTCTTTTTTAAACAACAGCAATCAATCCGTAGCTTTTGCAGCCTTGCCTACTACAGGTAACTTACTGGCAGATCAAATATCCTCAAAGGATAGTAGGGTGGAAAATTTAAGAGTTTTTTTAAACAAGTATGAATCTCCTCTTGAACCTTTCTCTTCGCAAATTGTAAAATCTTCAGAAAAATATGGGCTCGATTCCAGACTCTTACCGGCTATTGCCATGCAGGAATCAAATCTTTGCAAGAAAGCTCCTCAGGATACCTATAACTGTTGGGGATTTGGTATATATGGAAAAAAAGTCACGAGTTTCTCAGGGTACGGGGAGGCAATAGAAACTATCTCAAAAACACTTGCAAAAAATTATAAGGATATTGGGTTGATTACTCCTGAACAAATAATGACCAAATATACCCCCAGCAATAACGGTGCTTGGGCTCTCAGCGTAAATCACTTCATGAATCAGCTTCAATAATCCTATAGTTTGGTACTTGACAAACCTATAGTTGTATATTATAATATTACCAGATCCTAAGGTATGTTTTTCCAAATGCATACGTTAGGATTTTTTTATGGCTTTTAAAAATTATTTATTATTTCGCGTTAATCCGCGCTAAAGCCATTTTTCGGATTATCCATTATGAAAAATAGAATTTTATTTATATTATTTTTTGTTGTATTATCAGCTTTTATTTTTGATCATAGGGTTTTTGCAGAAAATTCGTCTAGGTCGTCTGCTGTTTTGGCAGATTCCCAAACTTTGGCGTTGTCTGATAATCGTGTAAAAATATTAAGAGAATTTCTAGAATCTTATAATTCTCCGCTTGCTCCATTTGCAAGAGTATTCGTAGAAACTGCAGATACCAATAATCTTGACTGGAAATTAGTTGCTGCAATCTCAGGAGTAGAGTCAACTTTTGGACAACAGATTCCTCAAGACTCGTATAACGGATGGGGCTGGGGAATATATGGGAATCATGTTACATACTTTTCTTCCTGGGAAGATGGCATACAGATAATATCCAAGGGTCTTAGGGAAAATTATATAGACAAATGGGGCGCAACCAATGTCTATGAAATCGGCAGAATGTATGCCGCATCTGGGACGTGGGCTTCTCATGTTGAATTTTATATGAATAGGATAAGTGATTTTACGCTTTTAAATCCGCAGAATAGTCTTTCAATCTCGCTATAAATGGTGGTATAATCGACTAACGCGCGGATGTGGCGAAATTGGCAGACGCGCATGGTTTAGGACCATGTGGGGAAACCCTTGGAGGTTCGAGTCCTCTCATCCGCACAAGTGATTTTTAGCTTCAATTTTTCTCACGCTTGGGAGAATGTTCGAACCTTTATTTTGCGGAAATTGCTAATAATGTGGTTAGTAGATCTACAATTCTTGATTTTTCTGGCTGAGTTAACTGATTCATATCAGTAAAAAAAGCATTTTTTATATCCAGAGTATATTGAGCTGTTTTATTGCTGTCAACTTCAAATCTGCCAGATTGAAATTGAGATGGGATAGAATATTTATTAAGAATACTCAAGAGACGAGGATCATTTTTATCAATTGCAATGGTATCTAATGTTCCATACACTAGTTGTCCATTTGATAAAGTTATTGTTTTTATAGCTCTAACCATGATTGGTTCTTCTCCTATAACAGTCCCCATGCCCTCTTGAAATAAAAATGTAAGTAATACGCTCTTTTGATCTGATATTTTTGTTGCAAATGATAATGGTTCAAAAAAGGAATAACCCCCATGTCCTAATTCTTTTGAGTATTGATCAAAAATAAACAACTCTTTCTTATCAGGCAAGCGGAGTGTCACATAATCTGAGTTAGGTTGTCCATCACACATGGGAGTATCATAAGGTAAGTTACCATATGCTGGATCGTGTGCTAGTTTTATAATTGTCTGGTCGATTGTTAAAGGTAATACATCAGGTGCAATATAATATGTGAAACTGTTTGGTGTTGTAAAAACTTGTTTGCAATTTTTTGCTATTATCTCTTGGAGTTGGCTTTGAAAAACCATATTTGATGGATATTGTAGTGGTACTAGAGTTGGTAGTATTGTGGGAGATGCTATCTGCAATGTAGGTGTTGTTTTAGGGTTAATAGAAATTTGTTTGGAGCGAGATTGATTGAAGTGTAAATAATATATTGCTACTCCAAAGATTAAAATAATTATGAGTAGTAAAAATAATACCATGTATTTTTGTTTAAATAAAGATCTTTCTGAGAGTTCTTGTGTTGGTTGGAGAGGAGGAGTTTGTTCTTCAGGAGTTAAACCAGGCTGACTTTCCATAAATATATTATTCCAGTAATAAACGAAGAAGTGTCCTGGCACCCTAGATAGAGAACGGTTGTCCTCCTTTTTGGTTTAAACATTCTAACACAACTTGATAAGGAGTCTTGTATGAAAGAGAACGGTGGTAACGGCGTGTGTTGTATTTAGTATTAAAAAACATGCAATGTTCGTTAATCATATCAATATCATCAAGAAGATCGTACTGGTAGTTAAAATATTCATACTCTGCTGTCTGATGAAACCTCTCGACTCTGCCATTTTGCTTAGGGCAGTGCGGATCTGTGAAGAAATGAGGAATACCCCATAATGCCACTTCTTTGTGAAACTCAAGAAGGTATTCCGAGCCATTATCAGTGTTAACTGCAAGGATTGGGAATGGGAAATATTCCCTAGCTCTTCTTATGAAGTCTTTCCCAGAGGAAGATGAGATAGATCGGTAACAGTATATAAATCCATATCTGCTCTTGCAGTCAATTGCTGAGAATATATAGAATTTTCTTCCTAATACATAGAAGTATTTGGTATCTACCTGAACAAGAGAGCCAAGTTCTTTCTCTCTCAGTTCACGAGCAGCTTTTACTCTTGCGATTGCATGATTCCTGTGTTTCCCAACTCTCTTCTTATGCTGAACATTTATGAGCTCCGGATGTCTCTTGATTATCTTCTCGATACATTTCCTGCCAATAGTAATTCCTTCATCTCTTAGCTCTGCTTGTATTTCATACTTTGATTTCTCTGGGTCTTCTTTTCGGATATCATAAACTCTCTTCTGTATCCATGGAGGTGTAGTCATTGTACGAACTCTCTTTGGTCTTCTTGTTTTTGTATCAAACTCTAAAGTCTTAAGATTACCTTTGTTAAATCTATTAAACCATCTGTAGAAGAGAGACTTTGATATACCAAAGTGCCTGCAGGTTAACTGCGCATTCTTACCATGAGAATAGTACCAGTCAATCCATAAGAGTCTTCTTAAACCATCCTTTGACAGAGATGAATCCTTAATTTGTTTCCATGGAACAATGTTGTAATGACGCATAATTGCGTCAGTATATAGATGTGACAATTATTCATCAACCGTTCCGTATGTATGGGTGCCTAGACAGCAGTCAATGAAGTTTTAAAAAGAAGTTTAAAGGTTTGAGAAAATTACATTTGAGAAATCAGGTATTGGATTCCATTCAGTTGACTCAATTAGGGTTCTAACGGTATACTCTTTGCTGCACAAGACCGGATAGCATCGTTATCAAATGAACGAACAGCTTGATATAACGGGCTGATCTTAAAATATCAAAAATACTAGTTTTTTTCATTTGTAGAATTATATTAATTTTAGCTTCGGAAAGAGTTCGAGTCTTATCTTCTCTTGAGAAATAAACTTAAGAAATAATGAATCATTCCCGTTTTACGTGGTAAATTCAGGCTATATTGACAAAATAACGTGAGCCCTTAAAAGGGCTATCACGGGGAAATAAACCGAAGACGATATTGACTTATTACTAAGTTCCTAGTATACTAGGAACTAGGAACATTGATTAATATGGCTAGCCTAACATCAAATAAAATTACTGATTATATTTCTAAAAATGGTCAGGCAAATGGGAAAGAATTAACTGATTATCTAGGAAACATTAGTGGAAGGGGAGTAAGAAAACAGTTAAAAAACCTAATCGAGAAAAATATACTCCAAAAAATTGGCAAACCTCCTAAAGTATACTATTTGCTTAAGACGAATAAAAAGGCAGTTAGCATTATTCACGTTGATCAAAAAGTACTTGATATCATCAATAAAAGATATCTTTATATTACTCCCGTAGGTGAGGCAAAAGAAGGATGGGATGGCTTTCTTGTGTGGTGCGAAAAAACAAAGCAAAATCCAGTAAAAACCGCAGACGAATATATATCTGCCATCAAGAAGTTTGATAAGTTTAAAAAAAATGACCTCATCGACGGAATGCCAAAAATGAAAAATACTTTCAAAGTTGTTTTCTTGGATAAGCTTTTTTATCTAGATTTCTATAGTGTTGAAAGATTTGGGAAAACTAAGCTTGGTCAAACGCTTCTTTATGCAAAACAAAGTCAAAATAAACATCTTATAAACAAACTGATAGATGAAATTCGTCCTCAGATTATCAAAATTATACAAAAACTAGACATTGATGGTGTTCTTTTTGTACCCCCTACGGTAAAACGTGAAATCCAGTTCATGAAAGAATTGGAGGGAAAATTACGTCTACCTGTAAGAATTCTTTCTGTGACAAAAATAAAAACGGAAATTATTGTTCCACAAAAAACTCTTTCAAAACTTGAAGATCGAGTTGAAAATGCTAAAAAAACAATTATAGTCGGAGATAAAAAAGGATATAGAAATGTACTTCTTATCGACGATGCAGTTGGATCAGGCGCTACAATGAACGAAACCGCAAAGCAAGTTAGAAATAAACAACTGGTAACTGGCGATATTATTGGTTTAGCTATAACAGGAAGCTTTAAAGGATTTGATGTAATAAGTGAAGTATAACTTAGTTTTCTTCCAAACCTTGATAGGCTTCGGCCAGTTTGCTAAAATGAGCAAGCAGAAGTTCAAGATAAGATGAGTCTTCTGCACTCAATATATGGAATCAACAATAGAAAAACAGGAAGACGGAACAATAATTTTAAACATCACGATTCCTTCAAAAATAGTTAAAGATGCTACAGAGATTGTTTTGGAAGAAGTTGTAAAAAGCGCAAACGTTGCTGGTTTTAGAAAAGGGAAAGCTCCAAAAAAGATTGTGGAAGGAAAGGTAGATAAAGACAAAGTAAAAGAAGAAGTTCTTAAAAAATTACTTCCCCAGGCTTATGCGCAGGCGATAAAAAAACATGATATTAAACCAATTATAAGCCCTAGAATTCATGTGGAGATTCTGGAAGATGATAAAGACTGGAAGTTTACAGCATCAACCTGTGAGGCTCCGCAAGTTGACTTAAACGGTTATAAAGAAAACGTTAAGAAAATAACAGCAAAATCAAAAATTATTGTTCCCGGAAAAGAATCAAAAGAAGCAAACTTTGAAGAAATAATGGCCGAACTTCAAAAAAGCGTGAATGTAAAAGTTTCAAAAATAATAGTCGAGCAGGAAGTAGAGAGACTCCTTGCGCAGACTTTAGATGAGATAAAAAGACTGGGATTGACTTTGGATCAGTATCTTGCGTCAACGCATAGAACTGTTGAGGATTTAAAAAAGGAATATGAGACAAAAGCCATAAACGATATAAAAATTGAATTTGCACTCCAAAAAATTGCAGCAGAAGAAAAAATAATAGTAACAGATACGGATATTAATGAGGCAATAAAAAATGCGAAAGATGAAAATGAACGAAAAGGGCTTGAAGCAAATAAATATCTCTTGGCAAGTATTATAAGACAACAGAAAACCCTTGATTTCCTTAAAAAATTATGATAAGGTTATTCCCACATTATGAAAATTAAAACCCAGAAGCAAAAAAATCAGAATTTAGTCGACCAAAGCCCAATAGAGATACTAAAGGGGGTTGGGTCGGGTGTTGTTGATTCGGCGATTGATGATTTTGGTAAAAAAAGTATAAACAGTCTTTGGGAACAGCTTTTGGGAGCACAAAATCCGCTGGAAGAAGGACACGAGGCATCGGGCGACCTGGAAGAGGGAAGAGAAATTCATCTTTCAAAGAAAACAAAAAAAGAAACACTGCTTGGACATATTGAACCCGGACTTGATTATCGAAGAGAAGTAATTGATGTTGGAAAAAGAGTTGATAGGGAAAACACCCAGTTTTTGAATGCGAAGATTGCAGAGATACTCTCAGAACTTAAAAAAATAACAGCCGCGTCTTCGGAGATTGCAATTGAATTTAAAGAGGTTACGGTTGAACAGCGAATTGAACAGCCGGGAGAATATCATGTTACATTTTTCCAGTGGATGCTTTCGATGGTAAGAGCCGCAAGAGAGAAAATAGAAGACTCAGGAACATGGCTCAATGTGATGAAGAGCAAAAAGGGTCAGAAAAATTACTGGAGTATGTTTAAGAAACACGGTACAACTTTTGGACTCTCTAACGAGCGCGTAATTGCAACCCAAGCAGGATAAATAAATCTTTAACGTAGACTACTTCTTTGTGGATCCGAGTGGACTCGAACCACTGACCTCTGCAATGTCAATGCAACGCTCTAACCAGCTGAGCTACGGATCCAAGCTTTACAATTCTACCAAAATAGGTTTTTAAAAACAATTATCTTCTGCTATACTAAATCTGTGGAAAAATACGAGCGGGTAAAAAGCACTCTTAAACAGATTATGATCAACAATTTCATAGGCGGTATCTCATGGGCAATCGGCGCCACAGTCGGAATATCTATTATCATCGCTCTTTTAAGTATTCTTGCAAGAAATATTAATCTTATTCCGTTTATTGGTAACTTTGCCTCACAAATTACAAATTACGTTTTACAAAATAATCCTCAATTGATAAAATAGCTTAAATGAATAGCTCAAAAAGCCACCAACAAATAGGACAAGAGCAGGACTTATTTACTTTTTCAGAACTTGTAGGATCAGGTCTTCCGTTATTTACTCCCAAGGGAACGGTTTTGCGAAAAGTTCTTAACGACTACATAGATAAGCTTTTAATAAAGCAAGGTTATCAGTTTGTCTGGATTCCTCATATTGCAAGGAAAGATTTATATGAAAAATCGGGACATCTTGAGAAATTCTTTGGAGATATGTTTCCCGTAATGAAAACAAAGGGAAGGGAATATATCTTAAAACCGGCTAATTGCCCTCATCATATACAAATTTATGCCAGGAAACCCTGGTCTTATAAAGACTTACCACAAAGATATGCAGAGAGCACAACTCAATATAGATCTGAGCAATCAGGAGAGCTTGAGGGACTAACAAGAGTTTTGGGACTTACGCTTGATGACTCGCATGTATTCGCCAAGGAAGACCAGATAAAAGAGGAGTTTCGAAGAGCACTTGAAATAAATAAGCAAATGCTTGCTGACTTTAAATTTGAACATTGGATAAGACTGTCTTTATGGAATCTAAAGGACAAGAAAAAATATCTCGGCGATGAAAAAACATGGGAAAAGATGCAGGATTTAATGGAGCAGATACTTAAGGAATTAAAAATTAAATACAAAAGAGTTGAAGGAGAAGCGGCGTTTTATGGACCGAAGATGGATCTTATGGTAAATGACTCAAATGGAAAAGAATGGCAACTATCAACAATACAAGTTGATTTTAATTTGCCCGAAAGATTCGAACTTTCGTTTATAGACGAAAACGGAAAGAAACAAAGGCCTGTAATGCTTCATAGGGCAACTTTTGGTTCTTATGAAAGATTTCTTGCTATGATCATTGAGCACTATCAAGGAACATTTCCATTGTGGCTTTCCCCTATCCAGGTAGTTTTATTGCCTATCTCCGATCGCCATATTAAAAAAGCAAAAGAAATATCCGATGCCTTAACTGCGAAAAAGATTAGAATAGAAATTGATGATCATTCGCAAACCCTTCAGTCTAAAATTCGCGACGCCACTTTACAAAAGGTAAACTATATGGGTATAATAGGGGATAAGGAAATAGAAAAAGAGAATGTAATTTCGGTCCGAACAAGAGACGGAAAAGATTTGGGACAACTGGAAGTTTCCGAATTTTTACAAAAGTTACAGGAAGAAATTGATAAAAAGATCTAAAAAAAGACAGGATAATAGAAAATTTTATAGAGTAAACGAGCGAATTTTTTCAAGCACATTGCGTGTTTTGGAATCGGGCGGTAAACAATTAGGAATTCTTTCCAAATTCGAAGCACTAACTAAAGCACGGGGATTAGGTCTTGATCTGGTTGAAATAGCTCCAAACGCTAAGCCTCCTGTTGCAAAAATTATTGACTTTAAAAAATTCCTATACCAGGAAGAAAAGAAAAAGAAAGAGGAGAAAAAAAAGTCAAAACGATCGGAA
>Ga0209515_10009477_pt1 | contig 11075 bp, 9 predicted proteins | sample Subgroupgradi54m_FD_187454 | JGI IMG/M metagenome (GOLD analysis project Ga0209515, IMG submission 187454) | Subsurface groundwater microbial communities from S. Glens Falls, New York, USA - GMW60B uncontaminated upgradient, 5.4 m (SPAdes)... ...
CTTAGAGGAATAACACCCTGAAGAAATATTCCCCAGGGTGTTATTAACCGTTTAGATTTTTCTACCTAGAACGCGGTCAATTTCTTTTTGTCCTTCCTCAGTCTGGCGAAATTCAAAAAATAACTGAGCACCTTTATCGCTTAAGAGTGGAATAAACTCTGGTAGCTTACCCATTTCTATTTTTCTAAACTCCTGCAATCGTAAATCAATACTATATCCTTTATATATTGGTAATTGTCTCATATGTTGTCTCCCTCCTTTCTATTTTATTTATTTCTTTTCGGTGCTATTTTCCTGTTCTTTCAATATTTTGTATCCACTTCTCATTATTTTATCAACGAGTGCCATTACGACTCCTTGCAAGTCGCTTCTGGTAAATTCATCTCGGTTATCAATCAACTCTAAAATTTCGTTTTCAAATTCGTTTGTTAGCATAGGGTTTATCATATTCTCCACCTCCTTTCTGTATTTTCTTACAAAATGTGCATATTAGGTAGTACTTGGCGTTAGTAATACCTCTAAAACTTTCTCAATCGTTCCCATGGCTTTCGTTATGGCTAGAAGTGGATCTTTTGAATAATGGCTGATATATCTCCAGGCATTACCCGAATTGTCCTTGAGGCCGTAGAAGTCCATCAAAACGGCTGCCGTGAATTCGGCTATCGTTTCTTGGTCAACCTGTTGGCCTCCTTTTAGCTTTCCGTTTATCCGTGCGTGTATCGCGTGAGCCAATTCATGGAAGAAAACGCTCGGATCATGGCTTCCTAACCGAATTTTTGACCCGTCGGCTTTTGTATCTCCGTAACGATCGGGTGAAATGGGCAGATAGTTAACCAAGATATGAAACTTTTTAGCGATATCATAAAGCGGTGGTAATGTTGCTGGTTGATACTTTGGGAGTTCTTGCGTTCCGTCGGTATCTGAGGCGGCAAACACTGGGATACTCGAAAAACCAATACAGGACAATTCTGCTTCTTCCTTTCCGTTCGTGACTGTAATCTTTTTGATTATGGTAGGCCGAAGAATGTAAACTGCTGAACTTCCTCTCTTTACATGTCGTCCGACCTCTTCCCATTGCCGAAACCCCCGGCAATCAAGTTCCTCAGCCTGAACAAAGGCAAGGATTTTATTTGATAAGCTCCATTTATATGCAGGAGCCGACCGGTCAAGACAAATACTCATGACTTCCCGTATTGGTGACAAGTCTCCTTTCTGGAATTTTTCTATTACTTTGTTTATGCTCGTTTGAGCTTTATCTGATAGTTTCATGTGTTTCCTTTCTTGGAGCCTCAATTTTTTATAATTTTTGGTTTGGAGGCGCCTGCCTCCAATACCTGTTTCACAAAAAAGCAAGGTGAATTACGCAAGGGCGGCCCGAAGGGACGTTTATTGGAGCGAAGCGGAAACCCTTGCGGAAGAGGAGTGCAACTCCTTCTTTATTGCGTTGTATTAACTACAGAGCCTCATAGTTGATGTATAATTAACAAAACTAAATACGTAAATGATTATTGGCATATGACTGACATTAATGAGGCACAGACACGACAAAAAATTATAGATTTACGCCTTCGGAAGGCTGGCTGGGATGTAAATAATCCATCACAAGTCACCTCGGAACTTGATATTTGGGTTGGATTACCAGAAGGCATTGACGAGCCAGAGCATGAACATCAAGGTTTTCAGTACGCCGACTACGTGCTCCTTGGCGAAGACGGATATCCGCTTGCGGTAGTCGAAGCAAAAAAGACTTCAAGAGACGCCAGAATTGGCCAAGAACAAGCAAGACAATATGCTGTAAACATCCAAAAGAACTCTGGCAAGGAAATGCCCTTTGTTTTCTATACCAACGGAAACGACATCTATTTCTGGGATACAGAAAAGTTTCCTCCAAGAAAAGTATATGGATTCCCAACGCGTAAAGACCTTGAGCGACTTCTTTTCTTAAGGAAAAATCAAAAGCCAATTTCTCAAGAACTGATCAATCGAGATATATCGAATCGCCCCTATCAGATAAAAGCCATCCGCGAAGTATTTGAAAATATGGATAAGGGTAAACGCAAAGCATTGCTTGTTATGGCAACTGGTACAGGCAAAACCAGAACCTGCGTCTCAATGATAGATGTGTTAATGAGAACGAACCGTGTGCAAAAAGTACTGTTTCTGGTAGACCGTATTGCCCTCAGAAACCAAGCTCTTGATGCCTTCAAAGAATACCTGCCTAATGCTCCAGTCTGGCCAAAGATTGGTGAAACTGAAATTGCGACAGATAGACGTATTTATGCAGCAACTTACCCAACAATGCTCAACATCATTGAGAACAAGGACTGTCCTTTAAGCTCTCATTTCTTTGACATGATTGTGGCTGATGAAAGTCATAGATCAATTTATAACGTCTATAGAAATATCTTTGATTATTTCGATGCAGTTCAACTTGGTTTAACTGCCACTCCCAAAGATGCAGTCGAGCACAACACGTTTGGCTTATTTAACTGTGATGACGGAATGCCAACATATGCCTATTCCTATGAAGAAGCTATTAATAACAAGCCTCCATATCTCTCCGATTATGAAGTATTGAAAATTAGAACTAAGTTTCAAAAAGAAGGAATTAGGAAAAATAATATTACCCTCGGTGAACAGCAAAAACTACTCGCTGATGGTAAAGAGCCAGAAGAAATTGATTACGAAGGAACTGATCTTGAGAAAAAAGTAACTAATCGAGGCACCAACGCCCTTATTGTTCAAGAATTTATGGAAGAGTCTATTAAGGATGACAGTGGAACACTGCCCGGCAAAACCATTTTCTTTGCCATGACCATGAAGCATGCAAGGCGTTTGCAAGAAGTGTTTGATGATCTCTATCCTGAGCACAAAGGCAATTTTGCAAAAGTTATCGTATCTGATGATGCTCGTGTCTATGGTAAGGGCGGTTTGCTTGACCAATTTGTAAATAATGATTTTCCAAGAGTTGCCATTAGCGTTGATATGCTTGATACGGGTATTGATGTCAGAGAGCTTGTTAATCTCGTTTTTGCCAAACCTGTATTCTCCTATACCAAATTCTGGCAAATGATCGGGCGCGGTACGAGGCTTCTTGAGCCAAAAAAGATAAAGCCGTGGTGTACTAAGAAAGATAAGTTTTTAATCATGGATTGTTGGGAAAACTTTGAATATTTCCAAATGAACCCAGCGGGAAAAATTGATAGACCTGCAAAACCAATTCCTGTCAGATTATTTGAAACCAAGCTTGAAAAACTTTCAGTTGCTCAAAATCTATCTGATGATCAACTCGTACAAACCACAGTTCAAAAATTAAAAGACGATGTAGCCAAGTTGCCTGAAAATAATGTCGTTATTCTTGATGCAAGAAGCACTCTTGATGGTCTTGATGATCAATTTTGGGCAAAGCTTAACGAAGACAAGTTGGCATTACTTCAAAAAGATATTGCTCCCTTAATGCGAACTCGCACAGGCGAAGACTACAAAGCAATGAGTTTTGAGATCAAGGTTATGCAATACTCGATTGCCAAGTTAGGTCAAAGTGACAAACAAGAAAAGAAAGTCACTGCTTTAGAAGAAGTAATCATTGAAATGGTTTCTGATCTTCCGCTCACTGTTAACGTCGTAGCAAAAGAGAAAGATTTAATTGAGGCCGTACTCAACGGTGGCTATTTATCGAAAGCTACTGATACTGATCTTGATGTTTTAATAGACAAGATTGCCCCACTGATGAAGTATCGAGAGGAAGGCATAAAACCAAATCAAGACTCTTTTGATTTACGAGACATTACATCTGAAAAAATGTATATCAAGTTTGGCCCAGCTAACGAACGAGTCACAATTCAAAAATATAGAGACAAAGTAGAGGCGCTGGTAAAGAAGCTAGAAGAAGATAACGAAACACTCAGAAAAATCAAAAATGGCGACAGTATTACCAGCGAAGAAGTCGATGAGCTCGCCCAAACGCTTGCAGAATATGAGCCCTATCCAACAGAAGAAAATTTGCAGAAGGCCTATGATGCTCGAAAAGTACGTTTCCTCGATCTTATTAAATACATAATGGGTATTGGAGGTCTAGTAACCTTCCCTGAAAAAGTTTCCGAAGCATTTGCAGAGTTTATTGCTGATCATAATACCTTTACGGCAAAACAAATCCAATTTCTTCAAACACTGCAAACCTTCATTATCGAAAACGGTGCACTAACCAAAAAAGATCTTGTCCAAGAGCCATTTACAAAAATACACGAGAATGGATTTTTGGGATTGTTTGATAAGCGCATGCAACTAGAGATACTTAATTTTACGAATCAGATTTTTCAATATGCTTAATACAACAATAAAATCATCAATTGATCGACTTTGGGATAAGTTTTGGAGTGGTGGAATTTCTAATCCCCTTACTGCCATTGAACAAATTTCCTATCTCCTCTTTATGAAGCGTCTAGATCAAATGGATCTCAAAAAGAAGCAGGACGCTGAATTCACTGGCGAAGCATATAAGTCCATTTTTACAGGTGAAAGTGAAAAAATGAGATGGAGTCACTTCCGACACATGGAAGGCGGAGAAATGCTTACTCATATTCAAAACAATGTCTTTCCGTTCCTAAAAACGCTTAATCCGAAAGATAGCCCATTCGCCAAGCATATGGGAAACGCTGTGTTTATCATCTCAAAACCCTCACTTGTAGTTGAGGCAGTCAATATAATCGATGAAATTTTTGAAGAGATTTCGAGTCAGGAATCTAAAGGGCAAGGATTTCAGGACACTCAAGGCGACCTTTACGAGTACTTACTTGCTGAAATAACCAGTGCGGGCAAACTTGGTCAATTCCGAACACCTAGACATATCATTCAGCTCATCTGTGAGCTAGTTGATCCAAAGCTCGGCGACAGTATTTGTGACCCTGCCTGTGGCACTGGTGGCTTCCTTCTTGGAGCATATCAACACATCCTTACCCAACACACGAGCAAGGAACATCAAAAGACTGACGAGAACGGCCTTACACGAGGTCTTGTAGGCGATAAACTTACCGATGAGCGTCAATGGTCACAACTTAAAGAAAAGACCTTCTACGGCTACGATATGGACGACAGCATGGTTCGTATAGGTCTTATGAACTTAATGATGCATGGTATCTCCATTCCTAACATTGAACAAAAAGATACTCTTTCAAAGAAATACGATGAGGACAACTACTTTGACGTCATCATGGCTAATCCTCCATTCAAAGGAAGTATTGATAAGGGTGATATTAATGAGTCCCTTTCACTCCCCACTACAAAAACAGAATTGCTCTTCATCAACCGTATTATTAAGTCTCTCAAGATCGGAGGACGAGCTGGAGTAATTGTCCCAGACGGTGTTCTTTTTGGATCAACAACTGCACATAAATTAGCAAGAAAAATGCTTCTTGATACTTGTGAACTCCAAGGAGTAATCTCGATGCCAAGTGGAGTATTTAAACCATATGCTGGGGTAAGCACTGCAATACTTATTTTTGTGAAAGGTGGAGAAACAGAAAAGGTTTGGTTCTATGATATGCAAGCGGATGGTTATAGTTTGGATGATAAAAGAAGCAAGATCAAAGAAACCGACTTACCAGACATAGTTGGGAGGTGGAATGATCGAAGAAAGCAGGTCGATAATAATAGAGGTAGCAAATTCTTCTGGATTGAAAAAAAAGAAATTGAAGATAACTCATTTGATCTGAGTATAAATAGATACAAAAAGGTGCAATATGAGGAGGCAGCGTATGAGGATCCAAAAATGCTTTTAAAAAAGATAGAAGAAATAGAAAAAGAAATATTAATAGGTTTATCTGAATTAAATGGAAATAACAAATGAAAAACCAAGTTTCATTAAGTGAACTCATAGGGAAAGATGGTATTTTTATTGATGGGGATTGGGTAGAGAGCAAAGACCAAGACCCAAATGGCACTGTTCGATTAATTCAGCTTGCAGATATCGGAAATGGATTATTTATTAATAAATCCAATCGACGTCTTACGAAAAGTAGGGCCTCTGAATTAAAATGTACTTTTTTAGAATCAGGTGACATTTTAATTGCTAGAATGCCTGATCCAATAGGAAGAGCGTGTATTTTTCCCAACCTTGATACCCCATGTGTAACAGTTGTTGATGTTTGTATAGTGAGACCAGATAAAAACATTGCGCTACCAGAATGGTTGATGTTTCAAATTAATAGTCAGGGGTTTAGAAATAAAATTCAAAAATATATAACCGGAACAACTCGTCAAAGAATATCTAGGGGGAACTTAGAAAAGATTAAATTCAATGTTCCTTCGTTAGAGGAGCAAAAGAGAGCTATAAAAATTCTTACTCAAGCTAATTCTCTTTGTAAAAAACGTAAACAAGCGACTGATTTATTAGATTACTACCTGAAATCTCTATTCTTGAAGATGTTTGGCAATTCAATTAATGATCTTTCGACCTACAAACCAATAGGAAAAGTTACAAACTTTATAGATTATAGAGGAAAAACACCAGAGAAATCTAAGTCAGGAATACCTTTGATAACAGCAAAACATGTAAAAAAAGGTTTTTTTTCATTCCATCCCGAAGAGTATATTTCTAAAGAGAAATATAAAGAAACCATGACTAGAGGTTTTCCTCGTCCTAACGATGTGTTGTTTACTACAGAAGGTGCAACTTTGGGTAATGTTTGCAGAATCCCTCTTCATATGGATAGATTTGGAGTAGGACAAAGATTAATTACACTACAGTGCAAAGAAGATCTAACTCCAGAATATCTGAGTTTTATACTTTTAAATGGAAGTATTCGACAAGAAATTTTTAATCAAGCTACTGGCAGCGCAGCTCAAGGAATTAGATCGGCGGTTTTTTATAAAATCAAGATTCCCATACCATCAAAGGACTTGCAAGAAAAGTTTTCAGATACTGTTCGTAAAACAGAATCACTCAGGCAACTGATGACCACGCAATCACAAGAGCTGGATATCCAATTCCAATCATTGATGCAAAAATCATTTTCTTTTAATTAAAATGTCCTATGCTGAAATATCGAATCTACGCTTTAATTCATGGTGAAACTTTAATAGAAGGAAAGATATTTGAGTGCGAAATCAAAAAGATGGATTTCGATGAACAAGCAAAAAGAAAATTTTCCCCAATCCAAAGTGTTTTCTCTGAAGGAGAAGATGTTGATTACTATAAAACTTATGTTACCTCTCTAAGATACGTTGACCCCATAAAAATAAAATCTGAGTATGTCATAGTTTGTGATGTCGAGGAAGATAGGCCCGGCGATGCGTTAGGTGGAGCAATAAAAACAATCGATAGGATCACAAGATTTTTATCTTTGGCCTGTTTGGAGGATGTAAAGAGAAAATTTGGAAGAAATAAAGGTAGCTTTGAGCCATATGTATATCAAGTAAATAAAATTTATTTGTTGAACGATGACGACAATGAATCAGAAGCTGAATACAAACTCGAAAGTGGACATATGTATCTTCCTAATCGACCGGAGCAAACAGATTGGAGAGATTCTGGTACAGGTAAGTTTCTTGATGAAATTTACAATTTCCATGATGAAATATTTGAGAGAGCTCTTAAATATCTCTACCGATCTTCCGTTGGTTATTTAGTTTTGGACAGTAACGAAAAGATAGCCCTAGATCATTTCAAATCAATTGAGATTGTTATCAATTCGTTATCAAAGAAACGTGAGTTTAAAGAAAGATTGGCAGAGGCTGTTAGTAAAATTGGAATTACACCGCAAGAAAAGAAGCGAATTGAAGACTTCTGGGATGACAGGTCAAAATATGGTGATATCGCACATCCATCTCTATTTGACGAGGTCGAAAGGTATCCCAATCAATTTCCAATACCCAGCAATGCTCGTTATTCTGGTGGCGGTTTTGATTCAATCGCTCCAAGTATCCTTCTAAAATACTACCAGTATGTTAAAGGCGTTTTCATTGTAGATGTCGATGAACCGTCTGACCAAGATGGGTCTGGTTCTAGTGAGGGTTGTTTTAGTCGTGTTTATGAAATTTCTCTTTGGGGATCTACTCATCGTAATCACCTGGTTTATCATACTTCAGAAAAAGATAAGCACAAATTAGTACAAAATTTAAAGAAGGCCTTCGCTAAGGAATTTAACGTCACTGAGGATTCCATTGTCGAAGTTGAAATTCTTCCAGGCAAGACAAGGTTATTTCGAGAAAGGAGTATCAGATTAAGAGTATGTACGACAATATAAAAATTGCTTTTGAAAGGTTAATCAAACATCCAGAATTCCAAGTGCTTGTAAGAGAGTATCGATCTAGGTTTGGTATCCCAGAATTAGGGTTTACTGATTCGTCATCAGAGCAGTATAAAAATTGGGTTAGAGAGGGACTACGGAAATCTGACTATCTAAAGGATCAATTTTTATTCATAGCTAAAAGATGTAAAAATCTTATCCCTGATAGGGATCCTATTCCAAACGTTTTACTCGCATATTATTTTCTGTATGGCAAAATCCCAAGTGAAGCATCTGATCAAAATGAGTACGCTTTCTCAGTTAATCCAAGTGGAATACTAGGTAGTTTTGATATAACTTTTACCGTTCCTTTAATTTTTGGTTTGGAAGAGTTTCTTTCTCAAGTAGAGAAACATACTGATGCAATCAAGCAAACATCTGAAAATTCAACGATGGCAATTTCTCTTTTGACTTCAAGTTCGACAACCACCTTTGATCCTAAACACGACCTTTTAGCTACAACGCCCGGAAATGGATCAGATCTTATAGACAGAGTTCACAGAGATATCATTTATTTGACTGAGTTTGGTCGAATTGTTTTGAGAGAACATCTTCAAAATATGAAGGAAGAAGATTTTATAATCAATAACTATGACGATAAAAACAAACCCATCTTTGCTCCTATTCAACAGATGGGCATGTTTCTCTTAAATCGTGGTTTATTCCCCATTGTCGAAGAATATTGGAGACATATCGACGATGAGATTCAAGATTTCAATAAACAGACAGGAAAAAGAGTTAATCGAGGAATACCGCTTGCAAATATTGGAGTTTCACAAATTTCTCAAGGGAAAGTAATTGAGGGATTATTTAATATCTACAGAGGTCACGAAGACGATAGAGAATGTCTTCAACATTTATCTGGAATCACTATTGATCCTGAAAAAGATATGGCTAAAAGTATTATTTTTACTCAGTTTGAAGAACGGCAAATTGGCAACCTTTTTAGAGTTATTGTTACTAAGTTTAGTTCGGTTTTTCCTACACCCATTTTGAAAGATGATCTTTCTAAATTTGTGCTTGGTTTAAATTCCGATAAAAAACTTCTTTTTTACATGACACTTTATCGATTCTCCTTTGGTTGGTCATTAAATAATCAATTAACAACAATTATTTCGAGAAGCGAAATTCTCAGATCTTTAGCAGAATTGGCTTTATGGTTTGAAGATGAGTTAAAAAGAAAAGATCGCACCCTTGTGGGGAAAACTTTGATTCAAATACTAGATCAAAAGGTAGGTCAATTAAATCCAACGAGTGGGCAATACACTAACGCTTCATCTCTAACAGAGCTTTCTACAAAAATTACTAGCGCACTGACAGTATCTTCGACATTGGACTTAACAAACGCGCGTGTAACTGGATGTTTAAGAAACTTCGCGGGTCATAATTTAGAAGTTCATGACCATGTCTTTTTTCAAAGTTGTGATGAGGTTTTTGCTCGAATGCTTTCATTTATTATCTATGCACGAAGTGAGGGATGGATATAAAATATGCTCAAAGGGAGTCCAATATTTTTCCAAGTTCAGGCAGAGTTATTAATTTACAATCATAAACTCCTTTAGGTTTAACCAGTTTTAATTTATCAACAATTCTATTCCTCATTGACCCATCTATTAGCATAAAGTCTGCATAGGGTAGCATCATTGAAATCATAATAGCATCAAAATAGTCAGAATCTCGAGGATCTTCTTCTCCTGTAATCAAATCTGAAATAATCCATGAGTAAATATTTATATAAGGTATGGATTTATAGTATTTGGATTTAAAAAACTCTAACATTTGGTTAGGGTCACTGTTTCCTGAAGCTCGTTTCCATTTTCTTAAATAATGATCAACAAGGTTCTTTTTCTTTACCGCATCTGTTCCTTTCATTGTCGATAAAAGGGCATCATGCATACCTAATATTTCTTGCTCTTGTCTTAGGCGAAGAGTTTGTTTCTTGATTCTGGCATCTTGGCGGTGAGTTTTCCAATCACCTACGATATCCGGACTCAATACTTTAAATGCTCTTGGGGTACCAACCTTACTTAAACCCTGTTCATTAAGTTGATCAAACGTTGGAGCTAAACTTTGAAGTAAATCGTCAAATAGACCAGAGAAACTGTATTCAACTTTATCTTCACCCTTCACAAAAGCTTCCATTGCAATCTTATTTTGTCTAGACTGGAAAGTGACATGATCTAGAGCAATGTATCCATCTACAATGGCCCTATAAATTTCTAATGTTGTCTTTGATTTTTCATTCAGTGGGGTTGATCCTGAATATCTTTCGATCATTTCAGCGAACTGACCAGTATCAACTACAATAATTTTTCCTTCAACAATAAGTTTGGCAATTTTCTTCCAAACGCTCATGTCTAAATTCCAGATACGGCTAGTATCAATCCACAAAACTTTTAGGCTAGATCGAATTATATTTACTTCCATTTTAAATGTTTGTTCTGTACGGATTACTTATAGACTTTATCACTTTTTATCTTATAACGTACGTAATTCTAAGCGATAAATTTAATTTAAGTTGCTATGACGCTCTAACTCCTTGACTTTTACTCTGGTTTGGATAATAATCCCCTCAAGCATTTAAGAAGACTACTTTTTATAGAGAAACTTTCTTAAATGTCGAAGACCTGCCAATACAAACAATTATATGTTTACAGGAGGTAGGTCTATGAACAACAAAAAATTCATCGTTATTTCTTCTCTCGCTATTACAGCCCTCATGTTCGCGTCTCCTATCTATGCAGCAGCAGCTGATGTCACGAAGATCCAAACATTCATAAAAAGTATTAT
>Ga0209515_10009478_pt1 | contig 11074 bp, 8 predicted proteins | sample Subgroupgradi54m_FD_187454 | JGI IMG/M metagenome (GOLD analysis project Ga0209515, IMG submission 187454) | Subsurface groundwater microbial communities from S. Glens Falls, New York, USA - GMW60B uncontaminated upgradient, 5.4 m (SPAdes)... ...
ATCCTCAAGAGCATCGGCCTGGGTTGGCGGTTCGTGTTTTCGAACCAAGCGCTGCTGTCCGCGATGGCGCTGGACCTGTTCGCCGTGCTGTTCGGCGGCGCGATCGCGCTGCTGCCGGTCTTTGCCGAAGATATCCTCCACGTCGGCGCAAAAGGACTCGGCATCCTGAACGCCTCGCCCGCGCTCGGGGCGCTGGGCATCAGCTTGATGGCGACGCGCCATCCGCCCATCCGTCGCGCCGGCCGCAATCTGCTGTTGGCGGTCGCGGGCTTTGGCGTCAGCATCCTCGTCTTCGCGTTCTCGAGGAGCTTTTGGCTGTCCGTCGCCGCGCTCATGTGCAGCGGCGTCTGCGACGGCATCAGCATGGTGATCCGTCGCTCGATGATCCGGTTGCTGTCGCCGGATCACCTGCGGGGACGGATCGCCGCCGCGAACTGGGTCTTCATCACCGCCTCAAACGAGCTGGGCAGCTTCGAAAGCGGGCTGCTCGCCTCGTGGATCGGCACGGTCCCTTGCGTCGCGCTGGGCGGAATGATCACGCTTGGCGTGGTTGTGTCCACCGCCGCCTTCGCGCCGGCCTTGCGCCGCTTGCGCTTCGACCCTCAGAGCCTCGAATCCCGCTCGTAAAGCTCGTCAGCAGTACCACCGAGATCCTGAGGTGGGCAATAAGCAGTAAGAGGAACTGCTTCGTTTCGCGTTGCTTTTTCTTACTGCTTACTGCTGACGAGCTGACGAGCGTTGCGGGTTACTCTTCCGGAGGAGTGAGCAAGTTCGTGGCGGCTTGGATGCCCGTCGCGACTTCCGGCAGGATGCCTTTGCGGATATAGATCGGATGCACGAGCGCGCGGATGCGCGGCAGCTGCCGCGCGAACATCAACGCGCCGGCAAGGCAGCCGAGGCCGCCGAGGACCAGCGTCTGCGGCGCGCCGATATGATGCGCCAAGTTCCCCGCCAGCAGGCTGCCGAACGGCGCCATCCCCATGAACACCATCGCGTAAAAGCCCATCACGCGCCCGCGCTTGTCCTCGGCGACGATCGTTTGGATGATCGTGTTGCTCGCGGCCATCTGCACGAGCATGCCGAAGCCGACGACCAGCATCAGCAGCAGCGACAGCCACAGCACGTGCGACAGGCCGAAGGCGACCAGGCCGAGCCCGAACAGCGCCGTCGCCCAAACAATCACCCGCCCGAGGCCGAGGACGGTCCTGCGCGACGCGAGATAGAGCGCGCCAATCAGCGAGCCCAGCCCCGAGGCGCCGGTCAGAAAGCCCAGCGTGTGCGGCCCGCCCTGCAGCACTTCGCGCGCGAACACCGGCATCAACACCATGTACGGCACGCCCAGCAGACTCACCACCGACAGCAGGCCCAAGATCGCCTTGATCGGCGGAAAGCCCAGCACGTACGCGACCCCTTCCTTGAGCTCCCGCACCAGCGGCCGCTGCGACGGCCGGCGCGTCATCGGCGGAAGCCGCATCACGCAGAACGCCGCCAACACGGCTAGGTAGCTGATGCCATCGATCAGAAAGCACATGCCTTCGCCGGCACCGGCGATCAGCATTCCAGCGATCGACGGGCCAACCAACCGCGCGCCATTGAAAATCGAAGAGTTGAGGGCGATCGCATTGCTCAGGTCCTCGGGCTGCTCCACCATGTCGACGACGAACGCCTGCCGCGCCGGAATGTCGAACCCGTTGATGAACCCCTGCACGACGCTCAGCGCGATGATCTGGTGAATCGTGATGACGTGGGCCAGGGCCAGGCCGGCCATCGCCAGCGATTGCAGCATCGCCAGCACCTGCGTGATGACCAGCACCTTGTGCCGGTTCCAGCGATCGACCAGCACGCCGGCCATCGGCGCGACCAGAAACGCGGGGATTTGCCCGGCGAACCCGACCACGCCCAACAAGATCGCCGAGTTCGTCAGGCGATAGACAAGCCACCCGGTCGCCAGGTACGTCATCCACGTGCCGATCAGCGACAGCCCCTGGCCGAAAAAATACAGCCGATAGTTGCGCGAACGCAGGGCGCGCAGCAGGTAAGGACCGTTCGGCTCGGTGGGCAACGTCTCGGCGATGGCGCTCATGACTTCTTTGTGTCTATCGGCTGTCAGCAATCAGCTGTACAACCGAGCTCCAGAGGTGAGTCGTGCACTTCCCACGCGGCGCGGCAGATCTCCGAACCGTCGCGCTTGCGCAGCGCCTACGGATGCCAGGAAAATGCCTGGACACATTGGAGGCGCCAGATCCGAGCCGAGTCCAAGGAGCGACGACGCCGGCGTAGCCAGTTGCGCTACGCCAAGGAGGAGCGACGCCGGACTCGGCCGGAGATGGCGCCTCCCCCACGGTCGTCGTCGCTGGGGCGAGCGCCGGGAGGCCGTGGGCCGGCGTGGCTCGTCGTTTGCGTACCACAGGGGTACGCCCGCGCTCCTCGCGCCTCGGCCGACGGCCTCCAAGCGCTCGCCAATGTGTTCAGGCATTTCCCTGGCATCCGTAAAGGTGCCCTGCGACACGAGCTGCGCCTAGAGGGAATGAGGCCTCGCGAGAAGCCACGCGGTCAGCAAGGCCAAGGAATGGAGGCGGCGTCGGGCGTCCGTGGAGGTCCGTGTCATCGTCGACCACTTAAACGGTCGACTCGATTGTGCGGATTTTTCCGCCAAACGCAAGCTCCCCGTCGAGTGAGGCGCCATGGCCAGAAGTCAGATGTCAGAAGACAGAAGTCAGAATTCAGAAAGGCTCGATCTGACTTCTGATCTCTGACATCCGACTTCTGAAGGCTGAAGATCTCAACGCTCTCGATAGATCAGCCCGACGACCACGCCCGCGGCCAGACAGTTGGCGAGGTTGCCGGCGACCCACCCTTTGGCCAGGGCCAGCGGAATCGGCAGGACGACAAACCACACGCACACGTAGCTGATGGACGTCAGCAGTCCGATGGCCAGGCCGTAGCGCAAGCCTTGGCCGAGCCCCGATTTGGCCGTCTCATAGCCCTGCGCGTAAATCCACGCGAAGGTCACCCCGAAGAGCAGCTGGCCGACCGACATCAGCCACATCATCCGATGCGCGTCTTCGGGCGGCCGCCACACCGACGCGGTCTGCTGATAGAGCGGCATCAGCAGCTTGCCGTGCGTGATGAAGTCCAAGACACAGATCACCGCGAACGCCGCCACCCCTGCCCCGATCCAGCGCTTGCCGCTCATCGCTGACCTCCTTGCGTTCCAGAAGCCGACCCGCTGCATGCCGCGATCCCGCGATTCTCGCCTTGCAGATTACGGCAAGATCGCCTGTTTGACTTCATGGTTCATGGGAGAGAACAAGCGCGGCAACAATCTCACCGCCTCCCACTCATTATTGAAATAGAAAAACCCCATCCAGCTCAAGAGAGGCACCCACTCCTCCCGAGTGTAGTGATCAGAAGGAAACCGATCGATGATGCCGTTTCCTGGGAACTGGCGATGGTAAAAATCAGATAGCCTCTGCATCGGCATCTGGAGCTTCAGTCTGCGATACCGAAAGACGAATTGCTTTCGCTGGATCGGAATCTTGAAGACAATCCCCGGCAAGAGGATGAGCGTCAGGAAGATCAAGGTCGTGTGCCACCACGGCATCCCTTCCGGTGAGTGAAACTCGAGTAGGCGGCTGGCGGCGGCCAGGGCGACCGCCATCCATAGCATCAATCCTCCCAACCAAAAATAGAATCGACCGCGATTCGTCCTTATGAATCCCCCGCCCATAAATGCCGCAGCCAGGAGCACAACTCCCCCTCGCATGGGCGCCACATAAGGCGCATAAGGCGCTGGCAAAGCTCCTGCTCCCGACACCACCACACCCACACCGAGGATCGCCAGCAGGGCGATGCAGAGATCCCCCATCCGATACCTAAAGCGCTGCTTGGGAATCGTGGCGAGCGCAGCGGCAATGACGTGCAGTCGTTGCTTCAAGTCGCATCGGCCCGTCTCGCATTGGCCGGCCGGACAAAGGCCGGTTTGGCATCGGCCGGGCGGACATCGACCAGCCCGCGTACAATAGGCGCGGCTGAATTTCCTGACGTCCTGAAGGAGGGGCCGGCGTCGTCGGCAGAACAGCATGTCAAAGCAGTTATGCAGGTGAGACAAGTCCTTGGAATTGACCCATCCGTGCCTGAAGAGCTGGTGCCAATAGCAGTATTGCTGCTCTTCAAAGAGGGCAGCCCCGGAGAACAGCGCGTTCAAGCGCCCGATCTTTGGCAGCAAATAGGACACCCAGACCGCCCAGGCCAAGATGAGCAGCGGCATCGAAAGAAAGCTGGTCCACGGGTCATGCGCCAGGAACGCGGTGCAGAAGACCTTCCAGGCTGCCAGCCCAAAGCAGGCATAGCCGATAAATCGGGCCACGCGCAAAATGTCCATCTCGCAAAAGCGCGGATCCCGCCCGATCTTGCGCAGCCCATAGAGAGCCCGTTCCCAGTTCAGGCTCTCCGTTTCCGCCTCATAGTGGTAGCCAAGATAGGACGCAATGCGTCGAATGCGCAGACAGCACGAATTGAACAGATAGTGCCCAAGGAACAGGAAGCCAAGAGGGGCCAGATACACCAGCGGAGCCAAACCGCCACCCCAATATTTGTAGTCCAAGGCGAGGCTCCCGCCGAGGAACGAGAGGGCCAGCCCCACCGATCCGGTCGCAATCTCGTGCGCCTGACGGATGTGTTGGTTGAGCTCATTGCGCAGCGCGGCATATTCGGCCTGCTCGGTCTGAGAAAGTTTTTCCAACGCCTGGTAATGCGCAACCAGCCGCTTATGGGCACTGGGAGGAACTCTCCGAAAAGCAATTCCCATCCGCAGCCTGTCGGGGACAAGCGGAGGATTCGCGGCGTGCCGCTGCATCCAACGCACCTCGCCATCGATCGGCCCTGGCTGTCCATCAGACTCGATACAGAGGTGAAGCGGGAGTTGTTGGCCGACCGCGTACTTGGGTGCCTGGGTGGATTGGAACTCAAGGCATATGCCGCTGGGGCTGAAGTCCACGGCATCGACGAGATCGCCCCCCCAAGACAGATTCATCCCGCGACAGATCTTGCGCTTGATGGACCTGGGGGTCATAGAGGAATGCGGAGGAGGAAGGTCCGCGCGGACATGGGATGAGGTGGGACGCCAGCGAACATGTTCAGGGTCATTGCTCCGTCGAAAACCTCAGGTTTGCGTAATGTGAAATGCGTAAGGCGTAATGTGACCTCATCGAGAGACATTACGCGTTACGCATTTCACATTCCACAGGCACGAGGATTTCGACAGAGCACAGGCCATAGCTTAGCAGGAGCCAACGGCTTGGGCCAGTCTCAGCCGCGGTTCACGCGTAAAGAGCGGGAGGCCTCGACAGCACGGGTCCGCGCCGAGGGTGGCACGGTTGAGACATAGGGTGAGTCCGCGTCGAAGAAGCGCCACGGACGCGCGGCCCACGCGCCCGAGGACTCGACGCCGATGCGCGCGGACCGCCCGACGCGGACCGGGCGCGCGATCGGCGGCCGCTCGATCCACAGCACCTCGCCGCACACATCCGCCCCGTTGAGCCGGCGATCGATGCCCATCGCGCGGCACAGCAGCCCAGGCCCCCACGTCTTGTCGTCGAGGCCGTCGACCGGCTCAAGCGCGCGCAGCAACACGGCGTGCGGCACGCCCTCGGCCTCGGTGACGACGTTGACGCAGGACCAGAACCCGTAGATGAAGTAGACGTAGGCGCGGCCCGGCGGACCGAACATCACCTCGGTCCTCGCGGTGCGCCCCTTCGAGGAGTGCGACGCGAGGTCCTCGGGGCCCTTGTACGCCTCGGTCTCGACGATCCGCCCGACGCGCCGACGGCCCGCATCGACGTGCACCAGATGCATCCCGAGCAGCTCGCGCGCCACGTCCAACGTCTGGCACGCGTAGAACTCCCTCGGCAGCCTCAGGCCAGCGCTCAGCGTTGGCGAGGTGCGGACTCCCCGCGGATGATGATGAAGCGTCCGCCGTCGATGAGCGTCGGCCCGGCTACGACGGCTGACCATCAGCCGAAGGCGCGGGCAGGCGCCCGAGGCGCCGAGGCAGCAGATCCTTGCTGCCGAGGTGTCTTGTACGCGGAAAGCGTACAAGGCGACGAACGACCGTCTGCGCCACGAGCAGGTTGCGGTACCACTTCTTGTTCGCGGGAATCACGTACCACGGCGCCCACCGGGTGCTGGTGCGGCTAATCGCGTCGGCGTAGGCGTCCATGTACTCGTCCCAATGCTTGCGCTCTTTCAGATCCTCCGGATGAAACTTCCACCGCTTGTCGGGCTGCTCTTGGCGCTCCTTGAGACGCGCCCACTGCTCATCTTTGTCGATATGTAGAAAAAACTTCAGGATCATCGTGCCTTCGTCGACGAGCATCCGCTCGAAGTCGTTGATGTGGCCGCAGCGCCGGAGGCACCGCTTCGGAGGGATCAGGCCGTGGACGCGGGTGGTGACGACGTCTTCGTAGTGGCTGCGATTGAAGAACACCAGCTCGCCCTTGCCGGGCATCGGCTGATGCACGCGCCACAGAAAATCGTGATCCAGCTCCAACAGGGTCGGCACTTTGAACGCGGCCACGCGGACGTTCTGCGGACCCGCGTCGACGCACAGGTCGCGGATCGTGCCGTCTTTGCCGGCGGTGTCCATCCCCTGCAGGACGATGAGCACCTTGTGCTGGTGCCCGGCGTAGAGCAGTTCCTGCAACTGCCCGATCCGCTTCGTCAGCGCCGCGAACAGCGCCTTGGCCTGCTCCTTGTCTCCGTGGAAGCCGGACCGGTCATTCGCCAGCGCCTTGTTGAGCACCGGTCTCTTGCCGGGACGAATCGCGTGCACGTCGGGTCGAATCCGCATCTCAAATATCCTCAGGGCTAGCTATACGCTCTACGTTAGCCCCTCTAAATTCAGGGATTCACTGATCAGGTTAGTCTGCAACGGGAACCGCCGAGCGGGGAGCGCCGATGGCTTGGGGCAGCAGCACGCGGCCGGCGATGCGGGCGCCGAGGCGGCGCAGCGCGTTCGGAGCGACGCGCGCATAGACCGGCTCAAACGCGGCGCGCGTGCGTTCCGGCAGCATCGCCATGATCGCGTCATACTTCGACGACACGCCCGCCATTTCGCCCAACAGCAGAATGTTGCGCGCGTGCCGCTCGACCTGCGGCGCGACGCCGGCGTGCGCCGCCTCGATGCGGCGGGCAAAGTCCTCCATCAGGTCTCGGCGCTGCGAGAACGCCAGCCCCATGATCCGATACGCCTTGGCCATGTAGGCCAGATGCCGCCGCCGCTGCTCATCGGTCAGCGGCGCGCACTGCTTCTCGACCATCTCAAGCAGGCTAAAGCCGAAGTAGGTCATCATCCACGACGGAATGCGGATGCGCTGATGGCGCGCCATGATCCGCTGCAGCTCCTCGCGAATTTTGCGGCCGGAGATGCCGCCCGTCGGGTGCTTGCCCGAATCGGTTACGTCGCGGACGAACAGATCGGTCTGGTAGAACGACTTCGCCATCGACTGGAACGAGCGGAAGCGCGGCGGATACGCGGTATCGTGCGTCGTGATGAAGTCGCGCAGCAGAAAAAAGTTCAGGTAGGACGCGATCCCCGGCCGATAGCCGCACGCAAACCACATCGTGCTGACGACGGTGAGCTCTTGCGCAAACTCCGGGCCGAGCAGCGACCGATCAAACGCCGCAAAAGGCGGATCGAATCGCTGATAGATCTCGAGATAGTCACTCACGGGGACGCTCCTGTTGCCGACATCTTAGCAGAAGATGCGCCCGCCCCGTCGTCTGTTGGGGCTGTAGATTGCGATGAGCTAGCGGGTGGCAAGGCATTTGCGAAAGCCGTGCGTTGCAGATTTTGCGAGCTCCTGACAAAGAGGCTGGCGCAGCAAAATGCGCCGCGTGGCGCCGAGCCGGACAATCCTTCCCGGCGAGGTATCCCGCGCCTGGAAGAGACGCGGGGAGGCGCAGCCTTGACAGGCCCCGCGGTCAAAATTGACCAGTACCGACACTCGGCAAGCCTTCAGCGCAGCCGGCGTCCTCGAGGAATCAAGACGCCAATCAGCCCGACGCCGAGTAGGATCAGCGACGACGGCTCGGGCACGGGGCCGACGACGGTTTGCAATTCCCCGCCCGCCCACACCTCGATCGGGCCTTCCGCGATCCCTGGCTGCGTGAAGACCGTCAGCTGAAAGTGAGGGTTGTCGAGGCTCAAGGCGGGATCAAATTCCGCCGGCAGCCCGTCCGTCGCGGCCTCGGCGACGGAGGTGCGCAACGCGATGAAGTCCGGCAGAGACTGCGAATCCCACGGAGGCGGCACGCCCGCGCCATCCAGCATGTAGCCTTCAGCAAAAAATGCATCGGTCGGATCTAAGGGCCCCGCGGGAACCAGGCCGATCCAGCCTGGCGGCAACTCCAGGCTCGTCACCAGGTGCGGATCGATGCCCAGCGTCACGAGCGCGACGTGTTCCGGATCGAGCGGGTCAACGATCGCATTGGCCGGAACAAAATCCAACCGATACTGAAAGAACCCCAAGCCTCCGCCGCCGCCGATTTGCTGGATCTGGCCCTTGGGCTTGCCCGACCCGCCGGTCGTCGCGGTGCCATAGAGGCTGTTGAGTTCCTTGAGATCGCGCTCGTTGGGCTGCGTGCTGGGATTTTCGTGCCGTGTGACGTCGCCCGCCTTATCGTCGGCAAGCCCCAGAATGTGCACAAACTCGTGCTGGCCGATCGTCCGGATCGTTTCCTTCTGGGCGTCGCTCCCGGCCGCGAGGCCGTTGCGGATGAATGCATCGCCATGCGAGAGCACAGAGCCATCTTGGCTGGGCGTGGGAAATGCCGCGCCGTCGTTCGTGCCCGACTCGATCGTGATCTTCGTGTCGATGTTGCGGATGTCCGTCATGATGTTGACCGTGGTGCCGTCGTTGACCCAGTGATAGTGGATGGCGTTCTTGGCTCCCGCCGGCGGATTGCCGACGGTGACGTTGAGCGTGATCATGCGCTGCTTCAACAGCTCCTTCCACCGCTCAACCCCTTCCTTGAGCAGTTGGTCGCGCCCTTGATTCTTGGGGTCCGGCTGGATAAAGACGTTGAGGACGGCGTTCTTGGGCCAGGCGGGCGGCTTCTTGATCTTCTCCGCCCACGTAAACGGCGTGGCCCAAGCGGAGGACACTCCGAGACTCGCAGACACGACCATGATGCCAAGCCAGACCAGCACGATCCGATCGCGTCCCCGCATGGCGCTTCCTCCGCGTGCTCTCGCCCATGAGGTCGCTTCGCGCGCACCGCTCGTCGCGCCGCGCCTCTGGAGTGTTGCTATAGCAGGATGCTGAAAAACCCTCATTGGCTAAAGGCTGAAGGCTCAAGGCTGAAGGGGGGTTGCTCTTGTCCCACTTCAGCCTACAGCCTTTAGCCTTTAGCCAAGGATGAGCTTTTCCGCAGCCTGCTAGACCGAACGGTTATTTGACTATCTCAATTAGAGGGCACGCCAGCGGATTGCGCAAGGACCAAGGAGCAAGGTCCGAGAGTCGAATCATCTCATAAATTGGGAATTGGGGCTAGGCACGCAGCAGCCAACCAAGGGTCGCGCCGCCGAGCACAAGCCACGCCGCGTTGATGCGCCACCGCAGGGCGACGATGACGGCGACCAGCGTCAGCAGCCACCCGTCCCAGTCGGCGCGCGCCGGCAGGAACCGCGGCAGCGTGGCGGCCATCAGCGCGACGGCGCTGACGTTGACCGCGTCGAGAAACGCCGCGACCCACGGTGATCGGCGCAGGCGCGGCACGATCGGACCCAACGCGGCCACGAACACAAACGACGGCAGGAAGATGGCGACGGTGGCGATCGCCGCGCCCGGGCCCCTGGCCAGCAGATAGCCGACGCACGTCGCCGTCGACAGCACCGGTCCCGGCGTCACCTGGCCGATCGCGATCGCGTCCAGCAACTGCCGCTGCGTCAGCCACCCATGCCCGCGCACCAGGCCCTGCTCCAGCAGCGCGATCAACACATACCCGCCGCCATACAGGACGCTGCCGACCTTCAGGAAGAACAACGCCAGCGGCCACAGCTCCACGCGCTGCGCCCCGGTTGCCCCCAGGGGTGCGTCCCTCGCCGACATCAGGATCGCGCTGTAGACGGCCAGGGCCAGCCCGATCGTGTAGGCGACCAGCAGCGGGCTGACCTTGCCCCGTCGAATCTCGGCCTCGCGCAGCCACCACATGCCCAGCGCGCCGCCGAGGAGCAGGGCGAGCACTTCGTTGGCTCCATACAGCGAGGCGACCAGCACCGCCACGCCGATCCCCAGCAACAGCCGATTCTTGACCGCGGTCTTGCCCAGGCGCCACACGGCCGCGAGGATGATCGCGAGGATCGCCGGCTTGATGCCCGCCAGCCAGTGGGCGGCCTGCGGCCTCGCGCCGAATCGGACGTAGGCCCACGCGCACGCCGTGGTGATCAGCGCCGCCGGCAAGATGAAGCACGCGCCCGCGACGAGCAATCCTGGATAGCCGGCGCGCAGATAGCCGATCTGCATCGCCATCTCCGTTGAGTTGGGGCCTGGGATCAGATTGGTGACGCCGAGGTAATCGAGGAATTGTTCGCGGGTGAGCCACTGGCGGCGGACGACGACTTCGTGTTCGAAGAGCGCGAGGTGCGCGGCCGGCCCGCCGAAGCCGATGATGCCCAACTTCAAAAACAGCGCCGCCAACTCCCACAGCCTAGAGCCCATCCCTACACCTCGCGTCGCCTGCGTTGCGGCGCCAGGCCGCCAGGTCCAAGGAGCGACGACCGAGCCGCCCTCCCGGCGGCGAAGGAAGTGCCGCCGGCCGCGGGGCCGGCGGCCGACGCCGGCGTCGTCGCCGCACGCCGCCAAGGAGGAGCGACGCCCGAGGCCAAGGGCCGCGGACGTACCGCAAGGTGGCTGACCTTGCGGCCGCCGGAGACGGCCGCCGGCCGCCGCACCCCACCAGTCGTCGTCGACCGCGGGGCTGGGCCGCTCCACGGCGCCGCGCGGCGGTCGCACGCACAGCCGCGTGCGACACTTCCGCGCCACCCCGCTCCGCGGGGCCCCCGGCTTGGTCG
>Ga0209515_10009479_pt1 | contig 11074 bp, 10 predicted proteins | sample Subgroupgradi54m_FD_187454 | JGI IMG/M metagenome (GOLD analysis project Ga0209515, IMG submission 187454) | Subsurface groundwater microbial communities from S. Glens Falls, New York, USA - GMW60B uncontaminated upgradient, 5.4 m (SPAdes)... ...
GTCGCAATCACAGTTTCCCTTACATGGCGGGCACTTTGGCATTTCCACACTCAGCCGAACGGCTAGTTGATCACCCTCGGTGAATCTCCAGGGTCAGTGCAGGCGGAGCGACGACGAAAGCGGCGATGAGGCCTGCGGCCATAGCGACGAGCGTGGCGAGCACGCGACCGGAGACGTGGGCGGATCGCGACGGTACTGCCAGATCACGCAAGGACGCTCCTTCGGCTCGATCGTGTCGATGGCGCGCCGGCCTGAAGTTCGCTAGTCGAATCCGCAAGCGACCGACGGCACCCCAAGGCACCGAGTCTCGCACGGCCCGGCAATCCAGAAGATTGCTACCCGGCCAAGGCCTACTGCGTACCTCGGCGCGGGGGCCTTGTGACCTCGCCGTTCAGGCGAAGACCGCGGCTGGGGCCACATGCCGCCACTGTGCTTGACGGCGTAGAGCATCTAAACATAGCCGGTTGCGCTCGGCGTCGACACCAATGCGCCGACAATTCTCCGTCCGTCGAGTGCACGCCGAGCGCACACGCACCCATTTCCCTTGCCACCAAACGGAAAGACGCAGGTCAGCGGCCCACATCCAAGATCCTATCCTTGTATAGCCTCGGGTTAGGAAACCGTTGCTCTATCCCCTGAGCTACGAGGGCGACGGATGCCAGGCTACCTGCCAGCGGCTGCCGACGAGCGACAGGGAGCACCGACGGGCGCCGACCGTCGCAACGGCGACCGGGGAGCACACACCGATCACACGGACGCCCGCGCGATCTGGGCCGACGCGGACCGACGCGCACTGCCGCCGATCGTCGCCAACGCCCACCGACCTGCGCTGATCGCTATTGCTGACACATCGAGCGCAGCATCGTCGTCATCTACCGAACGTCGTCTCGTCCTCCTTGTGCCAGGGAGCAGCCGGATCCGCCAGTGTGTCAAGGAGTAGTTGGCACCAGGTGATCGCCGCGTTGACGGCCAGATGCGCGTGCCGGATGCCAAGTCCAGAAGGAGTCCGCACCTGCCCGTGGCCCGACCCGCGCTTGTTCCGGAACTCCGCGATGCCGATAGCGATGGCCGAGACGCCACCGAGGATCTTCTTCAGCGCGTCGGTACCGTCGATAGCTGGACCACCGGAACCGAGGCTGTACGGGTGCAGCTTCAGGGATTGCTGAGACCTCTTCACCAACTCCGGGACGTCCGCCTTCTCATCGAACGGCTCGTTGCGCTCGGTCAACACGACCTTCGCGGTTGCCTCGATGAACTGCTTCGCGGCACCGATCGCCCCGGCCGGATCGTCGGGCAAGGCCTTCTGAATTCTGGCCATTTCGGCGCGGATCCCCGAGGCCTCGGTCCCCTCTATGCCGGACACCACCTGGCCAACAAACGGGCACCCGCCAGATTCATCTCGAGACCATTCACACGCCCCGGTTTCGATGTCATTCTTGTAGCTTTCGACACTTCGAGCAGCGATCGTCTTCCCGATCCCTACCTGACACATCAAGTGCGCCTTTTCCCACATCGCTCACCACGACAGGCTTCAACTAACGCAGCAGTGGGTGGTTTGGAGCCTCCCCCCGCAGGGCGACTCCGGAGGGCCAACCTCCATCTCCCGTGCAGCACCGCCTCACGAAGCTCTACCTACATCAAGCTCCCCTCCGCGTTCGGGACGCAAGTGAACAGCTACGTGGATTTCGTCGCCGCCCTTCCGAAGACGTCGACCGGGAAGGTCCGGAAGTACTCGCTGCGGGAGACGGAATGGGCCGGGCATGACCGTCGCATCCAGGGCTGAAGGTCTTCGAACGAGTCGGTGACGACAGCCGTCGCCTTCGTCGGAACGTGTCCGGGTCCGCAGCCCCGGTGAGGGCCGCGGACCCGTCTGGTGCCTACTTCTTGGGCGTGTACGTGATTGCCGTCGGCGAGGTGAACAGGTCGGCGATCTGGTCCAGCCCACCCTCGGTCGCGGAGTTCGGCTTCAGGATGTAGCTGCTGCGGGCCGGGATACCGCCGATCTTGCTGTAGTCCAGGGTCGGGAGCACTCCGTCGGTCTTGACCTCGGTGAGGCTCTGGAACGCCTTGAGCAGGCCGGCCCGGGTGAGGTCCTTGTTCTTGCAGGCGGTGTCCAGGATCGTGTGCATGATCTGAGCCTGGGCATAGCCGAGCAGACCGTACTGGCTCTTGGCCAGGTCGGCACCGAACTTGGCGGTGAGGGCCGCCTTGACTGCCGCCGTACCCGCACCCGGCGAGGAGAACGCCGCGATCGAGGTGGTGATGTACATGTTCTTCTCGACCGCGGCCTTGGCGGCACCGGTCAGCAGCGTGCCGCTGAACGACGGGCCGGAGGCGACGATCGGGACCTCGAGGCCCTGGGCGACCGCGACCCCCACCGCCGAACCGGCCTGGGCCGGGGTGGTGGTGATGAGCAGCGCCTTGACCCCGTCGGCCTTGGCCGTGGTGATCTGAGCGGTCAGGTCGGTCGCGGTGGCACCGATCTTGTATTCCTTCAGCTCCAGGCCAGCCGCGGCCGCCGCGACCTTGCTGCCGGCCCGACCGTTCTCCCCGAACTCACCCTCGACGTAGATGTGGCCGATCTTGTCGCCCTTGACGATGCCCTTCTTGTCCATCAGCCACTGCACGCCGTTGATCATGTCGGCGTCGTACGTGGTGCCCGGAATCACGATGTACGGGTTGTCGATGTTCGCCGACGACCACGACAGCGCACCGGTGAGCATCTGGTCGCTGTTGATATCGCTCTTCAGGGCCGCGATCTCGGGCGAGCCGAGCAGTTCGGCCAGGGCCAGGACGTCGCTCTTGACGGCGGCGTACGCGGCGGTCGCGTCCGGGACCTTATAACCGTGGTCCTTGGTGACGAACTCCACCGTGCGGTTGCAGACCGTGTTGTTCTGCTTCTCCCAGTACAGGGCGCGGCCCTGCGCGACGGCCTTTTCCAGCGGCGCGTACGGACCACTGAGGTCGGTCAGCACACCGAGTTTGATCGTCGTGTCGGTGACGCCAGGTCCGGCCGCCAGCTTCCCGCCGGCGCCCGGCGAGTCGGTCTTCTTCGTGCAGCCGGCGGCGGCCAACCCGACTGCGAGCAGGCCAACGACGGCCACCCGGCTGAACTGACGTGCAGTCGGCGGTGTGGTTAACCACGACATGCGGAACTCCCTACTGGTTGGGGGTGTTGTTGGGTGCAGGTCCGGCAGGGGCGCGCCTGACGGTGCGTACCAACCGGCGGCCGACGGCAGCGGCGCCGCCGGGTTCGATGAGAAGCAGCACGACCAGCGCGGCGCCGTAGATGAACGTCGCCGCCACGCCGGGTTCGAGACCCGACCCGCCCGGCTTTGCCAGGAACGGGATGCTGCCGGCTTCGGCGTACTGGTTCAGGACGGGCTTGAGGCACCAGACGAATACGGCGCCGAAGACCGCACCGCGGGCCGAGCCGAGGCCGCCGATGACGACCATGGCCAGGAGTTCCACGGACAAGATGAAGCCGAACTCGTCCACGCTCACCCGCGACGGGGCCGCCAGCGCGTAGAGCACCCCGCCCAGCCCGGCGTACATCGACGAGATCAGGAACGCGTACCCCTTGTAGCGGGCCACCGGCACCCCGATGATGCCGGCCATCAGTTCGCGGTCGCGGACCGCGCGCAGCGCCCGTCCCGGCCGGCCCTTGACCAGGTTGCGGTAGTAGACGAATGCCCCGATCACCACGAGCAGGAACACGTACCAGAGCAGTTCCTCGCGGCCCAACGCCACGTTGCCGAGGTAGAGCCGCTCGCTCGGGTCGGGCGCAGTGACGAACTTCAGCCCGAAGAGCTCGAACCTGGGGACGTCGCGGCCGTTGGAGCCACCGGAGAACTCCGGCCACACGTTCAGCAGCAGGTGCCTTCCGACGAAGACCAGACCCAGCGAGGCGATGCCCAGATAGATGCCGCGCAGCCGGGCCGCGACGGGGGCGAACAGCAGCCCACACACTCCGGCCATCAGCACCGCGCAGATCGCGGCCAGAAGCGGCGGCCAGGACAGGCCGACCCAGTGGATGGTGCTGGTGTTCTTCTCCGCGCCGGCCAACACCACATAGGTGAACGCGCCGACCATCACGAAGAACGAGTGGCCCAGCGACAGCTGGCCGGCCTGACCCAGCAACAGGTTCAGACCGAGTGCGGCCACGACCATGGCCATCGCGTACAGCCCGAGCTGCAACCAGAACGTCTGCGTGGTGAGCGGAAAGTACAGGTTGAACTGGTCGTAGAAGCTGTCCTTGTTCAGCGGAATGAGCAGCAGGAGCGCGAGGCCGGCGACCGTGAAGTACCAGGGACGGAGGCGGGTGTCAGACACGGTGCAGCTCCCTGGTGCCGAACAGACCCGCGGGGCGGACGAGAAGGACCAGCACCATCACGACGTAGGGCATGACCTCGTAGAAGTTGTCGCCCAGGAAGTTCAACTGATGGGCGTAGCCCTGGGCCAGCGTCACCGACAGTCCGACGACCAGCCCGCCGACGATCGCGCCGCCGGTGGAGTCCAGCCCGCCGAGAATGGCGGCCGGGAACGCGACGATGGCCGCCACATACGTCGTGGAGGAAAAGCCCGGTGTGGGAAACACGATCAGAAAAAGCCCGGCCACGGCGGCCAGCCCGCCGGCAAGCATCCAGGCCAGCGCCGCCACCCGGCTGCGCCGGATCCCCATCAGGGCAGCGGTTTCTGGATCCTCGGCGACCGCGCGCATGGCGATGCCCCAGGTGGACAGCTTGAACCAGACGAAGAACGCGGTGATCAACACGATCCCGGCGACCAGCGCGACCAACCGGGTGACTGGCAGCACCACCCCGCCCAGCCGGATCACGTGGTTACCCCAAGGATCAATGACCGCAAGCAGATCCACCGCGCCCATCTCCCGGGTCACCTCGGTGCGCACCACGAGGTCCGCGCCGAGGGTCATGATGGTGATCGCGGTTACCGCCTGGGCCGCCATCGGATACACCAGGAAGCGCTGGATTCCCAACGCCAGCAGGATCGCGCCGCCAATCCCGACCGGCAGCGCCAGCCAGAAGTTCCACTGGTACGTGCTGGTCAGCCGGGCGGTCGCGTACGCGCCTGTCACAAGCAGCGCCGGATGGGCGAAGTTCACCACCCCGGTCGCCTTGAAGACAACGACGAAACCTAGTGCCAGCAAGGCGTACACCGCGCCGAGCGATACGCCGGCGACCAGTAGCTGAAGGAACTCGGTCATGTGGGCGTCAGCCTCCCTTCGAGCCGTTGTCGTCACCGGTGCCGAGGTAGGCGTGCTGTACCGCCGGGTTGCGCTGGACCTCGGTGGGCGTGCCGTCGGCGATCAACTTGCCGAAGTCGAGCACCGTGACCCGGTCGGCGATGCTCATGACCAGACCCATGTCGTGCTCCACCAACAGGATCGGAACCGCCAGGGCGTCGCGGATATCGCGGATCAGGTGTGCCATGGCCGCGGTCTCGTCGGCGTTCATCCCGGCCGCCGGCTCGTCGAGCAACAGCAACTCAGGCTCCACACACAACGCCCGGGCGATCTCCACCCGCTTCTGGTCGCCGTAGGACAACCCACTCGCGGCGGTGTTCAGCTTGTCGCCGATCCCCATGAAGGCCGCGATCTCCCGGACCCGCTCGCCGTGCCGGCGCTCCTCCCGACGTACCTGCGGCAACCGCAACGCCGTGGTCACGAACCCGGCCCGGGTCAGGTGATGGCGACCCAGCAGCAGGTTCTCCTCGACCGACTCGTGCGGTAGCAACGCGATGTTCTGGAAGGTCCGGGCAACCCCCATCCCGGCGATCCGGTACGGCCGGAGCCGGGTGATGTCGGCGCCCTTGAACTGCACGGACCCACTGGCCGGCCGGTACGCCCCGGACACGACGTTGAACATCGTCGACTTGCCCGCGCCGTTGGGGCCGATCACCGCGTGGATCGCCCTCGGGCCCACCTGAAACGACACCCCGTCGAGCGCGGTGACACCGGCGAACCGAACCGTGACCGCGTTGACACTCAGCGCCGCGGTTTCGACCTCAACCGCAGCGTGGCTCACCGGGTCCACCTCGTCAGCTTGGGACGGCCGGATCCAGCCAGGGCCAGTTCATGGTCGACCGCCTCGATCATTTCCTTGCCCAGGTACAGGTCGCGAACGGTGTCATCGGTGGCCAGGTCGGCGGCGGGCCCGGACAGCGACACCTCACCGGTGGTCAACACGTACGCGTGGGTGGCCACCGACAGCGCCATCGCCGCGTTCTGTTCGACCACGACCACCGTCGTACCCCGCGAGTTGATCTCTTTGATCACCTCACCGATCTGGCCCACGACCTTCGGGGCCAGCCCGAGCGACGGCTCGTCCAGCAGCAGCAGCCTCGGCGAGGCCATCAACGCCCGGCCGATCGCCAGCATCTGCTGCTGGCCACCGGAGAGCAGACCGGCTCGCTGGTTGTGCCGCTCGCGCAGGATCGGAAACAGTTCATAGGCGAATTCGCGGGCCCGGTCGGTCGCCGCGGAATCGCGGATGAGGAAGCTACCGATGCGCAGGTTCTCGGCAACCGTCAGGTGCTCGAAAATCCGCCGGCCCTCGGGGGACTGCACCACCCCTGCCGACACGATCGACGCCGCGGACCGGCCGACCAGGGCGCAGCCTTCGAACTCGATCGTGCCACCGGCGACGGCACCGCCATGTTCGCCGATGACACCGGAAATGGCGCGTAGCAGCGTTGTCTTGCCGGCACCGTTGCTGCCGAGCACGGCCACCACGGAGCCTGCGGGAACATCCAGGGAGATGTTTCGCAGACCGAGGATCGCTCCTGCATAGGTCACCCGAAGGTCGCGAACTGTCAGCATCGGTGTCGGGTTCCTCCGATCGCATCGTGGCTCCGCCCGGAGCGGCTCGCGCCGGCTGGTGGGTGCAGAGCCTGCTCGTCACGACCCGACAGCGGTAGACGCAGGTGGAGATGTCAGTACGCAGGTCTCTATTCGGAGACCTTGTTGCCCGATCTCCAGCTGGAGACTGGCCAGGACCGCCCGTCTGCGGGAGCATGTCCGCAACGTCCGCGACGTGCGGCCGTCCGCGAGATTCGTAGCCGTCCGCGGCCTGGGAGTGCGACATACGATGCGTGATATGGGATTGAGCAGCCGCGCACCATCGTTGCCTCAGGTGCTGCTCAGTCTCGATGAGGAGTACGCCCAAATCCTTGCATTGCTTGACAGATCGGCCGCGATCCAACGGATCATGGCGGGCGTGCCAGAACTCGCATGCGTAGACCTTGCCTGGGTCGGTGAACCGGATGGCGCGGACCGGATCGTCCTCAGGCACACGGTCAACGCCGAAACGGATGGCATCGACGGCCTGGTCGTACCGGTAGGCGCCGGCCTGGGCGGCAAGGTTCTCGTCGCGCGGCGCCCGATGTGGGTCAGCGACTATTGCAACGCCGCCGACATCACCTCGCACTTCAAGGAACGGGTCGAGGCCGAACACGTCAGAGCGATGATCGCCGTCCCGATCGTCTATGAGGATCAACTGCTCGGCGTCCTGTACGGCGCCAACCGGGGCGACGCCGCCATCGGCGACCAGACCGCCCAGGCGCTGGAATGGATCGCGGCACGCGCCGCCGCCGCGGAGGTGGTGGCCGAACGCGCCCGGCATGCTGCCGAGGTCGCCGTGCACGAGGAACGACGCCGCCTTGCCCTGGAACTCCACGACACCGTTGGCGCGGTGCTCTTCACCCTTCGCGCCGGCATCCAACAGCTCGGCGACGAGCCGGCACTCAATGCTCTGGTACGGGCCCGGCTGACCACCATCGAACGGCAGGCGGTCGAGGCCGCGGCCGCGCTGCGTGGCTCCCTGCGGGTGCTGAGCGTGCCGCCTGAGCAGGTCGCCCTCGGTGTGGCGCTACGCGAACACTGCCGGGCGTTCACCGAACGCACCAACGTCAATGCCCGGGTGATCACACTGACCGAGTTGCCGACCATGGCGCGTTCCCGGGTGCGGGTGCTCACCGACGCCGCCCGCGAGGCGCTGCTCAATGTGGAAAAGCACGCGCACGCCCGGTCCGTGGTGATCAGCGTGTTCACGCTGCGGAGCGGGGTGGCGGTCACCATCTCCGACGACGGCGTCGGACTGGACGACGACCACGACAGCACGGACGGCCTTGGCCTGACGACCATGTCCGAACGACTCGCCCGCGTCGGTGGGACGGTCGCGATAGTGCGCAACGACGATGGCGGTGTGACGGTGCAGGCATGGACTCCCACGTGACCACAGCCGGAGTGGTCAGGGTTCTCGTCGCCGACGACCACCCCATCGTCCTGGACGGCGTGACCCTGGCGCTACAGAACACGTCCTGGCTGAGGGTGGCCGGATACGCGCGCAGCGGCCGCGAAGCGATCGCCGCCGCCGGGACGCTGCGTCCGGATGTCGTCCTGCTCGACCTTCGGCTGCCGGACATGCTCGGTCCGGAGGCGGTGCAGGCGCTTCGGGCCCGGGCCCCGGAGATGAAGATCATCATCTTCACGGCATACCCGGACCACGCGGCACTGGAAGCGACCTTGGCTGCCGGTGCGCACGGCGTCGTCGTCAAGGACACCGAGCGCGAGGATCTCGTCGACGTCATCCGCAGGGTGGTCGCCGGCGAACGGGTCGTCAACGTCGATGTCGGCGATGGCAGCGGTGGCGCGCTACTCAGCCGCAAGCTCAAGGAGCACGGCCTCACCCGGCGCGAGTACGACATCCTGCGCCGGGTTGCGATGGGTGAGACGAATCCCGAGATCGCCAGCGCACTCGGGCTCACCCGGAACACCGTCAAGACGTACCTGCAGCGGGCGCTGGAGAAACTGGGTGCGCGCAATCGCGTCGAGGCGCTCTCCCGAGCCAACCAGCTCGGCATCCTCTGAGCTGGCAGCGCCAGTGCCGCGAGAGACTACGGAGCCTCGTAGAACCGGTAGATCACCTGGGCCACGCAGACCGGCTTGTCCCCGCCTTCGCGCTCCAGGGTGGCGTCGAGGGTGATCTGCACTCCACCGGCCACCGGCTCGGCCGCCACGATGGTGGCCGCCAGCCGGACCCGGGAGCCGACCGGTAACGGGGCGGGGAAACGCACCCGGTTCAGGCCGTAGTTGACGCCCATGGCCACGCGTTCGACCGTGAGCAGGTTGCCCAACAGCGGGGCCAGCAGCGCGAGGGTGAGGTACCCGTGCGCGACCGTGGTACCGAAGGGGCCGGACCGCGCCCGCTCCGGGTCGACGTGGATCCACTGGCGGTCACCGGTGGCCGTGGCGAACCCGTCGACCTGGCCCTGGCTGACCTCGGTCCAGTCGGTGGCGCCGAGTTCCTGTCCGGCCAGCGGCAACAGGCCGGCCGGGGTGGCGACGATGGTACGCATGGTGGGTCTCCCTATCAGGGTCTGGTGAGGAACTCGGTGACGATGGTGGCGATCTCGGTCGGCCGCTCCAGCAGGAACAGGTGGCCGCCGCCGGGGACGATGTGCAGCCGGGCACCAGGGATCAACCGGCCGAGGATGCGCCCGTTGATGGGCGGGACGACCGGGTCGTCGTCCCCGGCGATCACCAGCGTCGGCTGGGGCAGCCGGACCAGCCAGGGCAGGCTGGTCCAGCCGGCGATCGCGTAGAGCTGAGCCAGGTAGCCGGAGAACGACGGGGCGTGCGCGAACCGGGCGAGCGAGCCGTGCAGCATGGCGTCGGGGTCGCGCCGGGCCGCCCCGCCGTAGATCCGCCCGGCGATGCGGCGGAAGTAGTCCGGTTGGTAGTAGCGGCGCGGGGTGGCCAACGCCCACAGAACCCGGGGCGAACCGGGTACACCACCGAGCCCGGGCCCGGTCGCGGCGAGTACCAGCCGGCGTACCCGACCAGGTGCCTGATGCGCCAACTGCTGGGCCAGCACCCCGCCGAAGGACACCCCGAGCACGTCCACCTGGTCGTACCCGAGCACGCCGAGCAGCTGGTCCATGGTCTGCGCCAGACCGGACATCCGGCGGGGGAACCGGTACCCCGTCGAGCCCCCGGTCCCGGGTGCGTCCACGGTGATGGTCTGGATCTCCCGACCGTCGAGCGCCTCCTCGAAGGGCTGCCACATCTCGAGGTTGCCGCCGATGCCCATCAGCAGCAGCAGCGGCCGGCCGGTACCCCGAATGGCGACGCGCAGCCGGATCCCGTCGACCTCGATCTCCCGCAGGTCACGCCGACGCCTAGGTGAACGCAGCGACACCGGTGATGTCCCGTCCGACGATGAGCGTCTGGATGGTCTCGGTGCCCTCGTACGTGTGCACCGCCTCCATGTCCGCGAGGTGCCGCATGACGTGGAAGTCGAGCAGGATCCCGTTGCCGCCCAACAGATCCCGGGCCTCCAAAATGACCTGCCGGGCCTTGCTGGTGTTGTTCATCTTGGCCAGCGCCGCGATGGTGTCACTGAACCGGCCCTCCTCGATCAGGCGTCCCAGGCGCAGGCAGTACAGCTGCATACCGCAGATCTCGGCGAGCATCCGGACCAGTCGTTCCTGCACGATCTGGAAGCTGACCAGCGGCTTGCCGAACTGGACCCGCTGCTGGCAGTACGCACTGGCGGCGTCGTACGCGGCGACGGCGTGCCCGAGCGCAGCCCAGGCCACCGTGTTGCGGGTACCGGCGAGCACAGCGGCGGTGTCCTTGAAGCTGCCCGCTCCAGGAAGCCGGCTGGACTCCGGTACCCGCAGCTCATGCATGTCGATCTCGGCCTGCCACACCGCGCGCAGCGAGCCCTTGCCGTCGATCCGCCGCGCGTCGTACCCCGGAGTTCCCTTTTCCACCAGGAAACCCTTGACCTTTCCGTCGGCGGTGTCGCGGGCCCACACCACGATGACGTCGGCGATGGTGCCGTTGCCGATCCACTTCTTGCGGCCGTTGATGACCCAGGTGTCGCCGTCGCGGTGGGCCGAGGTCTCCAGGGCGACCGAGTCCGAGCCGTGCAGCGGTTCGGTGAGGGCGAACGCGCCGAGCTTCTCCAGCCGGGCCATCGCCGGCAGCCAGCGCCGCTTCTGCGCTTCCGAGCCGAGTTGCGCGATGGACTTCATCGCCAGCCCGGCCTGC
>Ga0209515_10009481_pt1 | contig 11072 bp, 13 predicted proteins | sample Subgroupgradi54m_FD_187454 | JGI IMG/M metagenome (GOLD analysis project Ga0209515, IMG submission 187454) | Subsurface groundwater microbial communities from S. Glens Falls, New York, USA - GMW60B uncontaminated upgradient, 5.4 m (SPAdes)... ...
ATCAAGGTTATAGATCTGTTTGAACTCATTGGCCTCGGTGTACGCGGTCCCTGTCATGCCCGCCAGCTTCTGGTACATGCGGAAATAATTCTGGAACGTAATGGTCGCCAGCGTCTGGTTCTCGCGCTCGATGGCAATCGCCTCCTTGGCCTCCACCGCCTGGTGAAGCCCGTCGGACCAGCGCCGGCCCGGCATCATGCGTCCGGTGAACTCATCAACAATGATGACCTTGCCGTCCTTGACCACGTAGTCGATGTCGCGCTTGAAAAATTCCTTGGCGCGCAGCGCGCACAAAACATGATGGCGGTACTCGATGGTGTCCATGTCATGCAAATGGGCGACGCCGAACAGGACCGCGGCCTTTTCCTCACCGGCCTCGGTCAAGGCCACGGACTTGGCTTTTTCGTCAGCCACGTAATCGAACCCCGTGGAAAGGTCTTCCCCGCGGTGCTTGGCATCGATCTCTTCCTGCTCGGTGACGCGCCGTCCGGACAGTTCACGGGAGATCTGATGGGCCTTGTAATATTTGTCCGTGCTTTCTTCCGCCGGACCAGAGATGATCAAGGGCGTGCGTGCTTCGTCAACGAGGATGCTGTCCACCTCGTCCACGATGGCGAAGGCATGGCCGCGCTGGACCATCTCTTCCCTGAAAGAAACCATGTTATCGCGCAGATAATCAAAACCAAACTCGTTATTGGTGCCGTAGGTGATGTCACAGCCATAAGCCGCCTGGCGTTCGCGCGGGTTCATGTCGTGCTGGATGACGCCGACGCTTAGCCCCAGGGATTCATAGACCGGCCCCATCCAGTGACGGTCGCGGTGGGCGAGATAGTCGTTGACGGTGACCACGTGCACCCCGTCGCCGGTCAGGGCGTTCAAATACGCGGGCAAGGTGGCCACCAGCGTCTTGCCTTCGCCGGTGGTCATTTCCGCGATGGCGCCGTTGTGCAAGACCATGCCTCCGACCAATTGCACGTCGAAAGGACGCATGTTCAAAAAGCGTTTGCCTGCCTCGCGCACCACGGCAAAGGCCTCATTGAGAATGACATCCAAAACCGCGCGCTTGGTCTCAAAGAGTTCTTTGTCTAAACGTTTGATCTCGCGCGAGAGGTCTTCCCTCTCCTGGGCTGACTGGGACTTGCGATAATTGGCCAAAACCTGGTCGTGTTCGGCCTTTTTGGCGGCCACGGCCTGGGCGATGGTGCTCTTGAACTCATCGGTTTTGGCGCGCAATTGCGCGTCGGAAAGCGCGCTGATCTTCGGCTCCAGGGCGCAGATCTTGGAAGCGCGGCTGCTCAATTTCTTGACTAAGTCGATGGACGGCAAAGGCGCGTCAGGGTGGATATGGACCTGCACCTTAGGGGTAAGGCGGCTGATGAAATTCTGGGCCGATGCGACCATGCCCTTACGGACAAAAAAATCAAACATCATCATTCCCTTTGTTTTTAAGACGCCTGTCGCGGTCTGACGGTTTTGTTCTCAAATACGCCTGGATAAAATCGTCAATGCCGCCGTCGAGCACCTTTTGCGCGTTGCCGGTCTCGACGCCGGTGCGATGGTCCTTGACCATGATATAAGGTTGTAAAACATAGGAGCGGATCTGACTGCCCCATTCGATCTTCTGTTTGTCCCCGGCTTCCTTGTTCAGCACGTCTTCCTGCTGGCGCCTCTTCAATTCATACAGGCGGGCGCGCAAGACCTTCATTGCCTGCATCTTGTTCTGCAGTTGGGAGCGTTCCTTCTGGGACTGCGCCACGATATTCGTCGGCAAATGCGTGATGCGCACCGCCGAGTCGGTGGTGTTGACCCCCTGCCCGCCGGGTCCGGAGGCGCGGTAAACGTCAACGCGCAATTCCGACGGGTCAATGGTCATCTGGGCATCATCATCCTCAATTTCGGGGATGACCTCGACGGACGCGAAAGAGGTGTGGCGGCGTTTATTGGAATCGAACGGCGATATGCGCACCAGGCGGTGCACGCCTTTTTCCGCCTTCAAATACCCGTAGGCCTTCTGGCCCTCGACGCGCAGGGTGGCATTCTTGATCCCCGCCTCTTCCCCATGCAAAATATCGATGACCTCGCATTTAAAACCGCGGATGTCGCACCAGCGCGTGTACATCCTCAAGAGCATGTTCGCCCAGTCGCAGGACTCCGTGCCGCCGGCGCCGGCGTTGATGCCCAACAAAGCGTTATTGGCGTCATACGGCCCGCTCAAGATGGCCTGCAGTTCCAAGGCGTCGATCTGGATTTTTAAATCAGCGATGTCCGCGGCGATCTGCCGGGCCATGGTTTCATCATCATCAGCCATGGCCAAAAATTCACGGGCATCCGCGAGGCGTTTGAGGCAATCGGCGAACGGCTCAACGACGTCCTTCAAGGACCTCAATTCGCGCATCTGCCGGTTGGCATTGTCCTGCTCGTCCCAGAAACCCGGCTGGGCCATGCGCGCCTGGATGGCGGCGATGTCTTTTTCTTTGGGGCCCAAGTCAAAGATACCCCCTTAAGCCCGAAAGCTTGTTGTTGAGTTCGTCGATGTCTTTGGCGAGATCGTCTGGCATGGCGGTTATTCTAACATGAAAATTTCAAACACTGAAACGAAAATAGGCGCAGTCCCCGTCCTTCATTTCATATTCCTTGCCTTCGAGGGTGACGAGGTTTTTTTCCTGAACGGCCTTGTAAGAGCCCCATTTTTCCAGGTCCGCGTATTTGTAGATCTCCGCGCGGATGAATCCCCGCTCAATGTCGGTATGGATCTTGCCGGCGGCCTTGACGGCACTGGTGCCTTTGCCCACCAGCCAGGCGCGGGTTTCCTGCGGCCCAGCGGTGAAAAAACAAACAAGGCCCAACAGGTCTTTGCCGGCCTGGGCAAGCCGGGCCAGACCCGCAGAGGTGATGCCCGCGGCCTCGTAATAACCAGACCTCTCTTCCGGCGGCAATTGAACGATCTCCGCTTCCAGTTTAGCGGACAAAGTGACCAGGGCCGCCCCTTCCTTGGCCGCGCGTTCGCGCAAAGGCGCCAAAAGGCCTTCGTCCGGTTGTCCCTCACCGGTATTGGCCACATACAGCAGGGGTTTGGCGGTCAGGAATTGGAATTCGTTGAGGATATCTTTGGGCAGATCCAGGGCACGCGCGGGCCTGCCTTCGTTAAAGGCCTTCATCGCGTCGTTAAGAACATTGCACTTGGCCATGGCGTCCTTGTCCCCGCCCTTGGCCGGCTTGGCGTGTTTGTCCAAAAATTTTTGGCATTGCTGGATATCCGCCAGCAAAAGTTCGGTCTCAATGATGTCCACCGCGCTCTGGGGATCAAGCTCGTTCATGATATTAACGACATTGTCATCCTTAAAACAGCGCACCACGTGGGCAATGGCGTCCACCGAGCGGATGTGGGCCAAAAATTTATTGCCCAGGCCCTGGCCTTCGCTCGCCCCTTTGACAATGCCGGCAATGTCCACGAAACGGATGCCTGCCGGGGTGATCTTGGCGGAGTTCCACTCTTGGGCCAGACGATCAAGCCGGGCGTCGGGCAAAGGCACAACACCGATATTGGGATCGATGGTGGTGAACGGAAAATTCTCTGCGGCCGCGGCCGCTCCGGTGAGGGCGTTAAAAAGGGACGATTTTCCGACGTTAGGAAGACCTACGATGCCGATTTCCATGCCGACGATAATACGGGAATACGGCTACCCTGTCGAGGGATTTTTTAGGTGCCGCAGGACCGCTTGTTCCAGGGCAAGAAGACGGCCTTTTTGGGGACCCATTCTGCCGGCGTAGCCGCCCAATGTGCCGTTGGATCTGACCACACGGTGGCAAGGGATGACGATGGGGTATGGGTTCTTGCGCAAGGCCTGGCCAACGGCGCGCACGGCCTTGGGCCGGCCGATCTTGCGCGCCACCCACTGATAACTGCGCGTCTGGCCAAAGGGGATCGTCAGCGTTGCTTCCAAAACCTTCCATTCAAATTGAGTCATGTGTTCATCCTTTCACTGCCTTTCCCCGCAACAGATGATGATACTTTAAGGCAAAACGGTGCGCTTCGTCGCGTATGCGCTGGACAAGATGCAGGCCAAGCGAGTCCTTCGCCAAAATGACCGGCGTACGTTTATTGGGCACGAAAATTTCCTCCTCGCGCTTGGCCAGGGACACAATGGGGATGATGACCTCCAGGCCTTTTAATTCCTTGACCGCTGTCGCCAGCTGGCCTTTGCCTCCGTCGATGACGATGAGGTCGGGGAAGGCGGTCCCCTCTTCTTTCAAGCGCCGGTAACGCCGGCGCACGATCTCGGCGATCATTTTGAAATCGTCAATGCCCTCAACGGTCTTGATGCGAAAACGGCGGTAATTGTTTTTGTCCGGCTTGCCGTTAAAAAACGATACCATGGACCCGACCGCCTGGTTGCCCATGATATTGGAAATGTCAAAACATTCAATGCGGCGCACCGCCTGCCCGAGGCCCAAAGCCCTCTGCAATTGTTCAGCTTCCTTGAAATAATTGACGTCCTGGGTGCCCGAATACAGCGCGCCGATGGCGCGGATCTGGTCGCGCACCTTGGCCGCCGCCTCAAAATCCCTGGCGCGGGCAAACGCCTCCATGTCCCGTTGCAAATCCTTATACAGATCGTCCTTTTTCCCCTCGAGGATGAGCTTGACGTTGCGGATATTGCGGCCATACTCCTCCTTGCTGATATTGGCGATGCACGGCGCGTCGCACAGGCCGATATAAAAATCCAAGCATGACTTATGAGGGAAAGGATCGCAGGTGCGAAAATGAAAGATCTTTCGGATGATGGTCATGGCCTCGCGCACTAATCGCGGGTTGACATAAGGGCCGTAAAGGTCCGACGGTATTTTCTTAAATTCCCTGGTATTGCGCCGGACAACAGCGACCAGAGGAAATTCCTCCTTGGTGATCTGGACATACGGATAGGTCTTGCTGTCTTTGAGTTCAACATTGTATTTGGGTTGATGGCGCTTGATCAAACTGGCTTCCAGGATCAGGGCCTCGGCTTCGCTCTGGGTCAAAACGACCTCCACGTCGCGGACATGTTCAATGAGCATGTCGGTTTTCAAAGAACGGGCGTTGGGGCGGAAATACGACCCCACCCGGCGTCGCAAGGACACGGCCTTGCCCACGTAGATCACCTTGCCGCCGGTATCTTTAAAAAGATATACACCGCTGGTTAAAGGGAGCGACCCAATTTTTTCCTTAAGACGGTCCATAAGAGTCCGCTGTTGACCAAACCGGAAATGCTGCTGGCCAGGGCAATGCCGCCGATCTTAAGCGGAAACATCAACACAAAATTCAACACCACGTTGATGACCAGGCACAATGCCGCGACCTTCACCGGTGTTTTGGTGTCCTGCAGGGCGTAGAAAGCGGAAACAAAAATACGGGAAATACCGTAAAACGGCAGACCCAACGCGAAAAACATCAGGGCCTGGGACGTGATCTGCGTCGAATACGCGTCGAATGAACCGCGCTGGAAAGCAAGACGGATGATCACCTCACCCAGGATGGCCATGACCATCGCCGACGGGACCAAAACCATGGTCAATTTTCTTAACGCGAACGATACGGTCAAGCGGAACTCTTCCATCTTGCCCTCACTGGCTAATTTTGACAAGGAGGACAGGGTCACGGAAGACAGCGCGTAGCCGAACACCCCCAAAGGCAGCTGCACGATGCGGTTGGCGTAATAAATGGCCGCGATGCCTCCTGCCCCGACGATGGCCGCCAATGACGCGCAAAAGGTGTCGGCAAAAACATTCAATTGATACACGCCCGACCCCAGGGCGCGCGGCACGAGCAGAGACCAGATCTTTTTCACCCCTTCGTTATTCAACGTCCTGGGTTTGACCCAACGCACGTTCTGCTTTTTTAACGCCAGTCCCTGCGCCCCGAGCTGCAACACCCCGCCGACCAGGACCCCGACGGACAACGCGTACGCCAGATGCCAGGAGAACAGGCACGCGGCCCAAACGCTCAAGATCATGGCCACGTTGAGCAAACACGGACCGAAGGCCGGCGCGGCAAATGACTGCAGCGTATACAGAATGCCCACCTGGAACGCGGTGAGCGCGATGAGGATCAAATACGGGAACATGATGCGGGTCAGGTCCACGGTCAGTTGGAATTTGGCCGTGTCTCCCATAAAGCCCGGGGCCATCAAACGCACGATCCACGGCGCGGCGACCATGCCCGCGACGGTGACGATGCCCAGAATGATCACACCCCAGGCCATGACCGCGTTGATCAATTCCTGCCATTCGGCCCTGCTTTTTTTCCGGCTGTATTCGGACAAGACCGGAACAATGGCCGCGTTGGCCGCGCCCTCACCCGCCAGGTCCCGCAATAAATTGGGGATGCGCTGGGCCACGAAAAACGCCTCGGCCAGCATGCCCGTTCCCATAAAATGCGCGATGACCACGTCGCGGATAAACCCTAAAAACCTGGATGTCAGGACGCCGGAAGCAACGATGCCGCTGGACCTTAATATGGACCGATGGGCGTGGGGAGGCTGTGATTTATCGTTTGACATTTTTGGGATGTTTGTTATATTACACCAATGCCGCAACGCAGGACCGCCATCAAAGATCTGCGCAGGAACCGCACCCGTCACATGCGCAATCTCGACATTAAGACCGACCTTAAAAAAACGGTCAAAAAATTCCTTTCCGCCGTCAAAGACAAAAAATCCGAGACCCAGGAACTTTTGAAGGTCCTCTACCGGAAAATGGACAAGGCCGCCCAACGCAATATCCTGCACAAAAAGACCGCGGCACGCCGCAAATCCCGTTTCGCTAGGCTCTTGGCCCCGGCGGCAAAATAGCGCTTCTTCTGATCGCCATCAACTCCACCACCACTTTTTCCACCGCGTATTCCGGTTTGAGACGCGTCCTTTTGATGTTCAGGTCCGCCTCTTCCAGGGCCCTTAAACCCCGTTCGAATTTTTCAGCCCCCAGCGCCCTTCCCTCCTGACCCCAATGCCACACCAAAGCACCCATGACCTGCAAAGGGTGCGTGCCGTGATCGTAAAGATCATTGAGCATTTTCAGGGCCTCTTTGGCCTTGCCCGCGGTCATCAACCGCGCCATGTCGAACGCATTGCCCGGCGAAGCTGTGCTGAATACCGCTGTCCGGCATGATGCCGCGTGTCCTTTCAATTCCCCTTTCAGCGCAACTTCAGCGGATTCCAGGACCAGATCCACGTGGCCCAGGGGCTTCTTCAAGAACGCCGACAGCACGGCGATGTCCGCGGCTTTCAATTTATGGACATTGCGCACAACGACCAGCCGCTTGGCCGACAGCACGGGCAAGGTGATCAGGGATTTCTTCAGGACATCAACGGGCAAGGTCACGGCGTCCAGGGACTCGTGATCAAAAACAACGGCCTGGGGGTCTTTAAAAAAAGCTTTCTTCAGGGAAAAAATTTGAGAATCTTTGCGGGCAAGGTCATCGCCGAGGAATAAATAAACCATATATCCCTGACATCTTACCAGTTTTCAATGGTGCGTTCCACCACGCGGCGGGAAAGGTCGGTCAGGGCATCATCCAGCGCGGCGCTTTCGGACCTGGCCTGCGAGCCTGTCGTGAAATACGTGGCCTCGCCGGAAAAAGAGGGCTCCGACCAGAAGATCTCACCGGAAACAGCGTCCATCATGGTCAGCGCCATGGTGATGCGGATGCGGTATTCCTGCACGTCCTTGTTGTCGGTCAGGCGCAATTCCTCGCGATTGAACTCGATCAGGTCGCCTTTCAGGACAAGGTCGGCGCGTTCGGAATCCTTGATCTTCAAATGCCCGTCGAACTGGAAACGGTTGACGACGGCCGTGCGCACCTTGGTCTCCAGCAAAGGCACGTACAGCGCGCGCGCGGTGTCACTAATAAATTTGACCTTGTTCTGGAACGGCTCGACATAAATGGTGCGGTAATTGGCAGGAAGCAAAGACCCTGTGGTATAACCGCAGCCGGCGAAAATAAAAAAAACAGGCAAAAAGGCGCGTAACCAACGATTCATGTTTTATCCCCCGATGATCTTCAGACGTACCAGGGCCTTGGGGGCCCAGGACGTGTCGGCATAACGGTCAATGATGTCCCTGTAATACACCTTCGCGGCCTTGCGATTCTTCTGCTTCTCGTAGAACTGGGCGATCAGGAAACTGTTCTGGGCCTCCTTGTCGCGCAGGCGGCTGATCTGTGCCTTGGCGTCAGGGGTCAATTCGCTTTCCGGATGCGTTTTGATGAATTCCTGAAAACCCTCAAGGGCGATGTCCGTGACCTTCTGCTCATGCTGGACGTCGGAAGAACGCTTGCTGTCGGCCATGGCGATCTGGAACTTGGCGGCCTTGGCCCAGTCGCTGGCGGGATAATCGTTGATGGTCTTCTCAAACTCATCGCGGGCCTCCTGGTAAAGGCCCTTTTCCTGCAAATACAGCCCGATCTTGTATTGGGACACGGCGGCGAATTTTCCGTAAGGCGCGTTCTTGATGACGGAACGAAAAACGGTGATGACCCTGTCATCCTCGCCGATAATGACCTCCACCCACTTGCCCTGCTTGTTCTTACCTTCCAATAATTGATTGCCGATATTGTACTGCAGTTCCACGATCTCCCCGGCGCGCTCGCTGAAAGGGTATTTGTCAATGACGACCTGATAGGCCTTATAGGCCCCATACGGTTTATTCAATTCCTCCTGGATCTGGCCGATGTAATACTGGGCCTCGGGGGCTTCCTTGGCGCGGGGATAATGACGGATGAGTTTCTTGAATTCAGAGATCGCCTCGGGGTATTTTTTGCCCTCCATCAAAGAACGAGCAAATTCCAACTGTTCCTTCGGGGTGGATTTGACCGACATTTTGGGATTGATAAACTTGCCTGTTTCAGGCGTCCAGATCCACACGGCATGGCTGAAGGGGGCAAAAGCAAAGAAAAATAAGAGGAGGAAAATAACCTGACGTCGAAATATCATCGGGTAAATCTAACATAGTTACCGAGGTTTGTCAACGCAAGGGGGCGGGGGTTGTCCCCAACAAAAAAACCCGCTACCGGATCAACGATAGCGGGTCTTTCTTTACCCAATTACCCTTTTTACGGGGCAACGCTAGGAGCAACGCTGGCAGCACTGGGAACAACTTTGGGAACAACGCGAATGGAAACGGCTTCATTCTTCGCGCCATCATACTTTACACGCACTTTCTGACCGGCGGCGATGTGATCGAAAGAAACGGCTTCGGATTTATCATTGTAAATGGTCGTCGTATCTTTAACGGTCAGCAGATACTTGAGGCCTGTTTCATCCGTCACCATGACCTTGGCCGGGATGTTTTTGGCCGCGTCAGCCGCTGTGACGGAATCCAGTGTTCCGGTCAACGTTTTCGACATGTCCACCGCCTTGGCCGGGGTCGTCGCTGTTACCGTCGCTGTTGCCGTGGCCGTTGTCGTCGCTGGCGTTGTTGTCGTCGCTGGCGTTGTTGTTGCCGTGGCTGTTGCTGCCGCTGGTTTTGCTGCTGCCGGCGCCGCGGCCGGTGTTTGGGCCATGGCTGAAACACAAGCCAAGACCACTCCCATCAATGTTAGAACCAAATGTTTCATTATTTCTTCTCCTTATTTCGTTTCCTTAGTCGGCTTCCGATTGATCGGAATCCTTTTTAAATTTTCTTCGTTTTATGCTCTCTCTTCGATTTAACGCCGGTTTTCTTCGCCGCTTTATGCTTCCTCTCCTTGACAACCGGTTTATCGGTTGACGAAGGGGCTATCGTCTTATCCGCTGCTGCCGCGGGAGCAGGCGCTGCTGCCGGCGCATCCGCCGCGCGCGCAGGGACCGCGCTCATCAAAAAGATCCCCAAGAGACCCGCCGTTAATGCCCAACCCATTTGTTTTTGCATATAACATGTCCTCCTTTCTTTCGATGAGCATACACCTGAGACAGCATCCAGTCAAGGATGATGACATTTATACGTTCCTGTTTTAGGAGAGGGGCGGGCGACGGCGCCTATGCGGACCACACCATGCTATGAGACAAGGCTGTCTCGATAGAAAACGTAACTTCACGTCCCCGGGCGATCTTTTGCCACTGAACGTCTTCGTAAATTTCTGATAATTTTTTAATCAAATCCAAGACCATCCTTTTAAGTCAATGGACCAATTGCAACTCTTTACGCAGTAAACGGTCAACTGTCTGGTCTATCGGTTCATGTTTGATTTTTGCCAGTTTCTCCAATCTATGCTGAAGGCTTGAATTTAGATAGATTGGCAGCCGCAATTGGGCCCCTTTCTGATAAAACTTCCCGCGAACTCCATTGGAAAAATCATATTCTTTTTTCATATTACGTCTAAAGTATAGCACTTCTGCGGATGATTTTTCAATAAATTATGCAGCCGTTCCCACCAGTTCGCGCCTCAAATACGGCCCGTCCAGTTGGGAAAGTTTGGGGGAAGGTTTTCGCGGCGCGGGCATGTGGTCCAGCCCCAGCAATCCGGGGACGTAGGACGGCGCCACCGGCACGACTTGAAGGATCTCGGGATACAGCGCGTCGACCCTGATCTTGTCCAGGTCCTGGAACTGCACCGGCAGGGGCATGCCCTTTTCATCGCGCTTGATCTGCAGGTCCAGGCTTTGGGTAAGGTCAATACCGCCGGGGGTCGCCACCAACGCGCTATCCGTACTTCCCCTATCTGAAGCAGTCCGCCGACCTTTAAACTTACCGTTTTTGGGCAATGTTCCGGCAGCATCTTCAATTGTTTCAGCATCCACATCTACTTTACCGTTTGCCATTCGCAGGAGTTCTCCTCTCTGTGCAGCAGGCAACCTGGTCTTCACAGTATCTCGCCCTGCGCGATCACGATGTGACGCCATCGCGGCGTCGGTTCGGCCCACTAGGCTGTTGATCGCAGTATCATCGATCTCAGCAAGCAATCTGCGCCACGGTTCAGTATTGGCGGAATTTTTTGCCGCTTTGGATATAACAGAATCCCTGAACGCAATCAATCCCAGCCAATCCTTCGCCCCTACATATTGCTGCACCTGCCTTCTAGCATCATCCGCCGTCATCGCGGCGTCGAACGTTGCGGCTTC
>Ga0209515_10009482_pt1 | contig 11071 bp, 10 predicted proteins | sample Subgroupgradi54m_FD_187454 | JGI IMG/M metagenome (GOLD analysis project Ga0209515, IMG submission 187454) | Subsurface groundwater microbial communities from S. Glens Falls, New York, USA - GMW60B uncontaminated upgradient, 5.4 m (SPAdes)... ...
CGGTGATCCCCACACTCACGGGCGTCAGCGCGCAGTCGTCCGTCGTATGGGGGACACCATCCAGTGTCCCCGCCGTGAAGACCTTGCCGGTGGGGGGGCTGACAGGCCCCTGACAAACGGGCTTGCTGCGAGAGACGTCCCCATTACCAGTACAATTAGCTTTCATGCTAAAACCAATGTGTGTTAGCGCCGCCACGGAATTGACGCATTCAACATAGGTCTCGGTCCCGGTATACCCGGTACCGGTGACAGCTCCGGTCGCTGGGCTAACGCATGAAAAATCCCTCGCCGTGAGGCTATCATTATTTCCAGTGATGCCAAAGCCACGCAGGACAAAGCCCGCAGAACACTCCGCCGATTGTTGATCAAGCGACCAGTCACATGGGCCAGGACCATCAATTCCGCCACACCTTATTCCCTCTGAAGTGGATGTCAGGATAACTTCGGTGGTCGGATTCCAGCATTTTGCATGTCTGCGATGGATGTCATGGTTGGCAGCACTAAAACTCACCGCTGTCAACCAGAATCCGGCCGGACACTCGATCCAGCCCTCATCTGAGAGAGAACCGCCAGGGCATTCGTCACAATTGGCCCCGCAACTACTACTACCCGTACCACCTGGGTTACCAGTACATTGTGCCCCATTAACGATTGAAGAACACACGGTGATGGCAAAACTCGGTTGCGTCGAGCACACCGTGATGCCGGTCAAACACAGGGTGGTCAACAACAACCGTTTCTTAAACTGCGGGATGGTGTGCATCGGACCAGCGGCTTTCAATTGCGGTGACAGCAAAGGCGTGTGCACTCATCGTGCTCCAGAAGGTTTTGGGATGACCTTGAGTCGTGGGGGTCACCACGGGCAGAGCCGTGGCACGCGTCGAAGGGTCGAGAGGCGCTAGGGCGCCGCATAGACGGGCGGGCCACAAGTCGGGCCTCCAGCGCCGATGGACTTGATCGTCTCCCCGGCTGGACAGTTAAACGGAGGCGACACCGGCAGCCTGGCCCACGGCACGCGGCCTTCGAGCAGGTCGCCCACCCATCCGACAGGACCCGCGACGTGGAGCTTCTGCCCTGGACTCGTCGTCCCGATGCCGACGTTGCCGTCGTCCTGGACGACGAGGCGGGCTTCACCATTGAGGTTGCCCACAGCGAGGGCGTTCTCGCTCATTCCCAGGGTCCTGCCACGGATCTCCAACCTGGCGTTGGGGGCGTCGAGTTTCCCAATCGCGACATCCCCTGCCGTGCGCAGCTCGTTGTACACCCCGCGGGGTGAGGGATAGTAGGTCGTGAGGGTGAGCTCCTCGGCGAGGGCGTAGGCCATCGTGCCCAGCAGCAACAGCGGGACCATCCAACTTTGCAGGCGTCCGGTCATCCGCTCAATCCCTCCTGAGTTGACTATTGAGCATTGGGTTCGACCTCGAGCGGCCCGACCCCTACAACCCGTACGGCTTTGACTTCCCAGTAGAAACGTTGATTGGGGTTGCGATTGTCAATCGAACGCACCAGAAATTTCCCATTTTCCACGGAAGATGCGGCCAGCGCGCTGATTGGCTGATCCGCCGATTCAAATTTTGGAGTCAGGAGCACCGTTCTGCCTTCTTTGTTCGTGAGCGCCTCAAAATAGTCCGGCAAATGCACCGCCGTCTCTCCATCGTTCACCTGTCCCTCGCCACGATAAAACACGGCAATCTCCGGGCCTTCAATGCTTGAATGGACAAGTTTTTTGCCGGGCTTGGTGGGGTGATCTATTGCAAAATTTTTCGCGCCTCCGGTGGTGGTAATGCTCCAGGCGCCAAAGCTGCCATTGACGTGCAGATCAAATTGAGGATCAGCGGTCTTAATTCCTGCTCGCCAATTGCCTCCTCCTACTCCTCGTATCTGCAACCCGCCTTTTCCACAGAGACCGAAGGCGGCAAGATCAATCGAGGGGAAGTAGGCCGCATATCCTCCAGACCCACTCCCGCAATTTCCGAGCCCCAGGACGGTATTCGCATCACTCCCGCGTATTTCAGCGCTTGCCCAAGATCCAGGAGGATGGATGATGAATCTGTCTGTGAACGTATTTTGATCCTGAATCACAAATTTTCCTTGTCCCTGTTCTGCGGATCCTCCGGTGGACGCCAAGAGCCACTGCCGCCCGCCTGCCGTCCCTCCTGCGTCAAGCCGAAGGCCTGTGCCCCACCAGGTGTTGGGAGTAAGACGCATCCCCTCTTCGTACGTTATACCATCAAACTTTCCAAATGAGATTGAATTCACCTTATTGTCGGGATTGGCGCCGGCATAGAGTACTAGCTGTCCGCCCCCGGTTCCATCCAGTCTTACTCCCAAACCGTATTTATCGTTTACTCTGTTAATGAAATAGATTTTATTCATCTCAATCGCATCACTGAAGCTAAGTCGCGCCTCCGGATTCATCGTCCCGATGCCGACGTTGCCATTATTCCCGACATTGAAGAGGACCGCTCCTTTGTAGTCAGCAAATATGCTGTAATCGAATGGCCCGTTCCCCATCTCATTGCTGATGACTCTCAACTTGGCGGTGTTGGTATTCTGGCTCCAGGCGCCGATCACCACTTTGCCTCTATCGGGTGACAAACTCGTATTGCCATTATTTTTCACACTAAACAACAGCTTCCCCTGATAGTCGGCAAACATGCTGTAATCACCGTTCGTGTTTGCATCGCCATCATTCATATCACTGCTGACGATTCGCAACTTGGCGGTGTTGCCTGGTACCTCGGCTGCACTGAGACCGATACTGACCTTGCCCGAACTTCGGAAAATGTCCGGGCCGCTCACGCTCCAGACGCCGAGCGGGCTGCCGCCGACGCTCATGGTCGTCGCGCTCATGTTCGTCGCGCTCATGGTCGTCGCGCTGATCGTGCCGATCACGTCAAGCTTAGAGGTAGAGGCGGGATTCATCGTCCCGATGCCGACGTTGCCCCCGTTCTCGACCCCCAGCAAGGCCGTCCCATCGGCGTTGCGGATCTGCAGGGCCGAGGTCGCCGAGGTCGCGCCCCCGCCGACGATCTCCAGCCGCGCGCCGGGGGTGGGGGGGTTGAGTGTCCCAATCGCGACATTCCCTGCCGTGCGCAGCTCGTCGTACATCCCGCGCGGGGAGGGGTAGTAGGTGGTGAGGGTGAGCTCCTCGGCGAGGGCGACGGCCATCGTGCCCAGCAGCAACAGCGCGACCATCCAACTTTGCAGGCGTCCGGTCATCCGCTCACTCCCTCTTTAGTGTTTGTCGCCCGCGTGCTTGTGCATCTGGGTCTCAAGCCAGCCATCCAGCACATCACGCTTGAAGCGCCACTGGCCTCCGATCTTGGCGGCGGGAACCCGGCCCTCCCGCGTGAGCTTGTAGACGGTCATCGCGTGCAGGCCGAGATAGCCGGCGACTTCCCGGAGGGTCATGATCCCACTACCTTTCTCGCCGCCGTGGCCGGCTCTCGGCCCTTTGGGCCGAGCTTCGCCGTTGGCGAATGAGAAAGGTGGTGGGATGATTGTGTGTTCCTTGGCCCCGTTTCGCTTCATGACGTTGCCTCCCTTCCGATCCAGAGCGGTTCTGTCAGGAGTATACCCTATGGGGTGTTTACCGTTCAATAGTTTTACTCAACATTTAAAAACAGTATACGTCACAGGTAACTCACTAGCGGCAACAACAGAAAATACGCAAAAGCGGACTTGAGAGTTAGACGTGGTAGGGCTTGAGGGCTTCTTGCCAGAGCCCCTTGGCCTTGAGGATGAGGTCGATCACTTCGCGCACCGCCCCGCGGCCGCCAGGGCGCTGGGTGCAGTAGTGGCTGGCGGTTTGAATCTCCTCCACCGCGTTGGGGACCGCCACCGCAAACCCAACCCGCCGTAAGATCGGCAGATCCATCAGATCATCCGCCATGGCGCAGATCTGCTCAGGGATGAGTCGGAAGCGTTTGACGAACTGCTCGTAGGCCACCAGCTTGCTGCCTCGGCTGCGCTGGGAGAGAAAATTCACGCGGAGCTCCTTGGCGCGCCGCTTGACCAGCCGGGACTTGCGGGCGGTGATGATGCCACAGACCAGCCCGGCCCGGCGCCACAGGATGAGCCCGGCGCCATCCTGAACGTCGAAGCACTTGAGCTCATCGCCGAACTCATCGTAGATGATCCGGCCGTCGCTCAAGACGCCGTCCACGTCGAGGACCAGCGCGGTGACGCGGCTCGCACGAGCGACAACGTCAGAAGACAACTGCTCAAGCAGCACGGGATAGGCTCACTGAGTCCATATCGACTATGGACTGAATTAGAATCCGGCTTTCAGGAGGTCTTGGACGTCCAGCAGGCCGACCGGGCGCCGGCGCGCATCCACCACCACCAACTCATCGATCCGATTCTCCCGCAAGAGGCGCAGCGCCTCAGCCGCCAGCCGGTCCGCCTGGATCGTCTTGGGAGTCTTCGTCATGACATCCTGCACGCGGGCTTCCATCAGGTTGGGAGTCGCTTCCAGGTGCCGGCGCAGATCGCCGTCGGTGAAGATCCCCATCAGCCGTCCACGCGAATCGACGACGCTGGCGCATCCGGCCCGGGCCTTGGTGATCGCCAGGAGCGCTTCTTTCACGAAGGCGGTCCTGGGAACGACGGGATTCTCTGTTCCTGTGCGCATCAGATCCCGCACGCGCAGCAGCAGCCGCTTGCCCAACTGCCCCCCGGGGTGGAAGAGCGCGAAGTCGCGTTCCTTGAACCCCCGACGCTCCGCCACCACCACGGCCAGCGCATCACCCATGGCCAGCATCGCCGTGGTGGAGGCCGTGGGCGCAAGGTTGAGCGAGCACGCTTCGCGCGTGACGCTGACGTCCAGCGCCACATCGCTATGCTGCGCCAGGTGCGAGTGGACGTTGCCGGTGAGCACGACGAGTCGGGTACCGATCTGCTTGATGATCGGCAAGAGCTGCGTGAGCTCGGGCGTTTCGCCGCTGTTGGAGAGCGCGATGATCACGTCGTCCTTCGTCACGCGCCCCATGTCCCCGTGCACGGCCTCGGCTGGATGGATCCAGAGGCTGGGCGTGCCGGTGGAGGCCAGTGTCGAAGACAGTTTCTGGCCGATGATCCCCGCCTTGCCCATGCCGATAACCACGACGCGACCCTTGCATCCGACGATCAGGCTGACCGCCTGATCGAACGAGCGGTCAAGCCGCGGGATGAGCCGCCGGATGGCGTCGGCTTCGATACGCAGCACCGCTTTGGCCCGCTGCCGCACAGACTGGCGCCCTCGCCGGTCAATCGTCATGGGCCCTCTGGTCATCGGTGGCGAAGATCCAGCGCGCCGGAGATCGCGTTGACGTCGCGCAGGAGCGATTCGAGCTGATCCAATCGCAGCATGTTCGGGCCGTCGCAGGGGGCGCGGTCTGGATCCTCGTGGACCTCCAGGAAGATCCCGTGGCAATATCCGGTCGCCATCGCCGCGCGAACCAGCGCAGGGACAAACTCCCGACTCCCCCCGGAGGCCTTGCCCAGGCCTCCCGGCAACTGCACCGAGTGCGTGCCGTCGTAGATCACCGGATAGCCGAAGCCCGCCATGACCTGCAGGCTGCGAAGATCAGACACAAGATTATTATACCCGAAGCTCGTGCCTCGCTCGGAGACCAGGATCCGATGGTTGCCGGTCGAGGCCGCTTTCTCGACGACGTGGCGCATATCCCACGGCGCCAGGAATTGCCCTTTCTTCAGGTTGACGGGCTTGCCCGCCTTCGCCACCGCCATGACGAAATCGGTCTGGCGGCACAAGAACGCCGGCACCTGCAGCACATCCAGCACCTCGGCGGCGGGCTCGATCTCTTCGCGGCAGTGCACGTCGCTCAACACCGGGATTCCCAGCGTGCGCTTGACCTTGGCCAGAATCGACAGCCCCTTCTTCAAGCCGGGCCCGCGATAGGACTCCGCGGAGGTGCGGTTGGCTTTGTCGTAGCTGCATTTGAGGATGTAGGGCAGCCCCACCCGGTCGCAGATGCGCTTGAGGCGCTCGGCATGTGAGAGGACGTGCCGCTCGCTTTCAATGACATCCGGCCCGGCGATCACCACCGGCACCTGCCCTGGTCCGATGCGAATCCCGTTCACCTCCACAAGATGCGCACGAGCGCGAGGGGCGGTGGCGCGTTTCGTTTCACTCATCACTCATCACTCATCACCGATGTTCCAGACTGGCTTTCACGAAGTCACGGAATAACGGGTGCGGTTCCAGCGGCCGGGATTTGAACTCGGGATGGAACTGGCCGGCGATGAACCAGGGATGGTCGTTCAGCTCGATGAGCTCCACCAGATCAGCCTCCGGATACACCCCGGAGATCCTCATGCCCTTGCGCTCGAAATCCTGCCGGTAGCGGTTGTTGAACTCGTAGCGGTGCCGGTGCCGCTCCGCGATGTCCGGCCGCTGGTACGCCTCGTACGTCCTGGTGCCCTTCACCAGCCGGCACACCGAGGCACCCAGCCTCATCGTCCCGCCCAGGTGCGTCACGCGCTGCTGTTCCTCGAGCAGACTGATGACCGGATGCGCCGTCTTCGCATCGAACTCGGTGGAATTGGCCCCACTCAGGCCCAGGACGTTGCGCGCAAACTCAATCACCGCGCACTGCATCCCCAGGCAAATCCCCAAAAACGGGATCTGATGTTCCCGCGCGAAACGAATGGCCTCGAGCTTGCCCTCGATGCCCCGATACCCGAAGCCGCCCGGCACGAGGATGCCGCGCACATCCCCCAACACCTTGGCCGGATCGTCCTTGGTGAGCTGCTCCGCATCCACCCGCGTGATCTCCACCTTGGCGTCGTTCGCCAAGCCGCCGTGGCGCAGGGCCTCATCGATCGATTTGTAGGCATCCTGCAGTTGGATGTATTTGCCGACGACGGCGATGCGGGTCGTCTGGTGCGGATGCCGCGCCCGCTCCACCACCTGCGTGCGCCAGGCCGCCAGATCTTCCTCGCCCTGCGACAGCTCCAAGAGCCGCAGGATCGTGCGGTCCAGGCTCTGCTGGCTGAACATCAGGGGCACCTCGTAGACGTCCTGCACGTCCAGCGCCTGGATGACGGCCTCCTCTTCCACGTTGCAGAACAGCGCGATCTTCTGGCGCACCAGATCCGAGATCGGCTTCTCGGTGCGGCACAGCAGCACCTCCGGCTGCAACCCGATCTCCCGCAGCTTGCCGACGGAATGCTGGGTCGGCTTGGTCTTGAGCTCCTCCGCCGCCTTGATATAGGGCACCAACGTCAGATGGATGCTCAAGGAGTTGCCGCGCCCCAGCTCCAGGCGCAATTGCCGGATCGCCTCCAAAAACGGCAGCCCCTCGATGTCGCCGACGGTTCCCCCCACCTCGACGATCACCACGTCGGGATTGCCCTGCGAGGCGAGCTTCGTGATGGAGTGCTTGATCTCATCCGTGATGTGCGGCACCACTTGCACCGTCTTGCCCAGGTACTCGCCCCGGCGTTCCTTCATGATGACGGAGTAGTAGATCTTGCCGGCAGTGACGTTGTTGTCCTTGGTCATCGTCTGGCCGGTGAAGCGCTCGTAGTGGCCCAGGTCCAGGTCGGTCTCGGCCCCGTCCTCCGTCACGTAGACCTCGCCGTGCTGATACGGGCTCATGGTGCCGGGATCGACGTTGATGTAGGGATCCAGCTTCTGGAGGGTGACGTTGAAGCCGCGGGATTTGAGCAGCAGCCCGATCGACGCCGAGGCGATGCCCTTGCCCAGGCTGGACACGACCCCTCCTGTAACAAAAATGTACTTGGTCATCTCAAGACAAGAGCTGTTCCACGCGCGCCAGATCTTCGGGAGTATCGACGCCCACTGTGTCATGCGCGGTCTCGAGCACGCGGATCTTGTAGCCGTGCTCCAGCGCGCGCAACTGTTCCAACTGCTCCGCCTGCTCCAGCGGCGTCGAAGCGAGGCTTGGAAAGCGTAGCAGGAATTCCCGCTGGTAGCCGTAGAGCCCGATGTGTTTAAACCAAACCCGAGACCCGAGACTGGAGACTGGAGGCAACGCGTTTCCTCTGGCCTCTGGCCTCTGGCCTCTGGCCTCTGGCCTCACAAACGGAATCGGCGCCCGTGAGAAGTACAGCGCGTAGCCGTCCTGGTCGACGACGACTTTCACGACGTTCGGATTGGCCGCATCGTCAGCACGAGTCAGCTTCGTCATCACCGTCGCCATCGGCACCGCCCGATGCGCCAGGAGGCACGCCGCCACCTGATCGATTTGATCCGGATGGATCAGCGGCTCATCACCCTGGATGTTCAGGATCACCTGCTCGTCGCGTTGGCGCGCGACCTCCGCGACGCGATCGGTCCCGGAGCGATGATGCGCATCCGTCATGATCGCCCGCCCGCCGAACCCTTCCACGACCCGCACGATGCGCTCGTCGTCGGTCGCCACCACGACGTCTGCCAGCTGGGCGGCTTTGCGCGCCTGCTGATAGACATGCTGGATCAGCGGAATGCCACCCAGCGTCGCCAGGGCTTTGGCCGGCAGCCGCGTGGAGCCGTAGCGGGCTGGAATAATCCCAATGGCTGACATCAGATGTGGCTGGAGGCTGGAGGCTGGCCCGCCCCGGCTCGAGAGCTGCTCGGCGGGCCGGGGAGGCTGGAGGCTCTTGCCTTGAGCCTTGAGCCTTGAGCCTTGAGCCTGGACGATCGTCCCAAAAGTTCTTCAGGGGTCGCCACCGCGACCCCCAGCTTGCCGACGACAATCCCCGCAGCCCGGTTGGCGATCACCGCCGCTTCCGGCATCGAGGCGCCGCCGGCCAGCGCCAAGGTGAAGGCCGCGATCACCGTATCCCCGGCCCCGGCCACGTCGAAAACTTCCTGGGCGACCGTCGGGATCCGCGTGCGGCGGCCGCTGCGCTCAAACAAGCACATCCCATCTTCCCCGAGCGTGATCAACACGGCGTCGCTGCGAAGCCGTTCGAGCAACTCCTGGCCTCCCCGCGCCAGCGCCGCTTCGGTCTCCAGCTCCCGTCCCAGCGCCTGACCGGCCTCGGCGCGATTGGGGGTGAGCGCCGTCACGCCCCGATACAGATCGAAGTGCTCTTCCTTGGGATCGACGGTGATCAGTGTGCGACGTGCGCGCGCCAACGGGATGACCTCGCCGAGCAATTCCCGGCTGATGACCCCTTTGCCGTAGTCCTCAATGATCACCGCATCCACGGCCTCCAGTTGCTTGCGAATGGTCTCGATGAGCCGTGTGCGGGTCGCCGCTGACAGGGGCGCCTGCCGCTCCCGATCCACGCGGACGACTTGCTGATGGTGGGCGATGACACGCGTCTTCACCGTCGTCGGGCTCGTCCGATCCCGGATGACCCCGCTGACCCCGATCCGGCGTCGGGTGAGTTCCTTCAGCAGCCTCTGGCCCCACGGATCCGCTCCAACCACCCCCGCCAGCCGCACCTGAGCGCCCAGGGCGCGAAGGTTGTTGGCGACGTTGGCGGCCCCACCGGGCATCACCGACTCGGATTGCACCCACACCACCGGCACCGGCGCCTCCGGGCTGATGCGGCTGACCTTGCCCCAGACGAACTCATCGAGCATCAGGTCACCCACGACCAGCACCGTGGCGCGGCGGCACGCCACCAGCAACCGGCGCAGTCTCGCAGGAGATAACGAAGGTTCAGCCGTCTGAGACATGCTTAACATTCTTCCAGAATTGCCTGCACCAAAAGCGGAATCAGGAGTTCGTGATGGCCGGTGATATGCACGGCGGTGCCGCCTAAGAGCGTCGGGCGCTTCAGGACGTTCTCGCTGGGCCGGTAATGCCGGATCATGTCGAAATCAAACGCCGTAAAATCTTTCACCGGATGCCTCAGGTTGCGCGCCATCGAAACGGCCTTCAGGAACACCTCCGGCAGGATGACCGCCGAGCCGACATTGCCGACCACCCCGCCCCCGCCGAGCTGCGCGACCACGCCGGCGAGCTTGCGAAAATCCGTGAGGGAGGTTTTGCCGATCGCCGCGCCGTCCGCCACCGCCTGCTGATGGATGATGTCAGTGCCGATCGCCACGTGCACCGTCGCCGGGATGCCCAGTTCATGGCACGTCGCCAACAGGCTCAAGTTGCGATACGGCAGACGGCTCTTGGCGATCATCGAGCCCACCGCCTCGCCCAACCCCAGGTTGCGCTTCGCGCCGTCGCGGATGGCCCGGTTGAGCATCTGCGTCGTCTCCCGGGCCATGCCGAAGGAGCCGTCGGCCAGCGCCGCCGCCACATCCTCGGAGGTGCATCCCATGTAGGCCAGTTCAAAATCATGGATCGCTCCCGCCCCGTTGAGCGCCAGCGCCGTCACGACGTTCCGGCGCAGCAGGTGGATGAGCAAGGGATTCAGGCCCACCTTCAGCACGTGCGCGCCGAACATCCAGAGCACCGGCTTCTTGCGCCGGCGGGCCTCCACGATGGCCTTGACCACGACGCGGAAGTCCTTGGCGGCGAGGATCTGTGGCAGCGACTGGTAGAAGTCGCGGAAGGACAATCCTTTCCTCCCCACCCGCGCAAATGCCTCGTGGCTGACTTTGCTGCGGCGGGAGGCCAGAGGGTATGTTGTAAGCTTGGTAAGGTCGAGTAACTTGGTTGGCACGTTCAGATTTTAGCAGAGCCCGCAGCGAGCGTCAATGTCCTGGCGGTTAGCTTGCGTTTCAATCCCCTCGCAGGGCCGGACCATCCCCACGTGCGTGGGGAAAACCTCGACTACACCCCGCGCGGGATGCAGCCAGCCGGACCATCCCCACGTGCGTGGGGAAAACCCCAGAAGTAGCCTGATGGTTCATGCCATAGGCGGACCATCCCCACGTGCGTGGGGAAAACCGCCTGCTGCTCAGGGGTGGGGGTCATGTCGTCGGACCATCCCCACGTGCGTGGGGAAAACTCCTTTCCAGACGCCGTGACACAGCCTCCATGCGGACCATCCCCACGTGCGTGGGGAAAACGGAAACAGCGTGTCACGAGTGATTTGCATCTTCGGACCATCCCCACGTGCGTGGGGAAAACCGCCTGCTGCTCAGGGGTGGGGGTCATGTCGTCGGACCATCCCCACGTGCGTGGGGAAAACTCCTTTCCAGACGCCG
>Ga0209515_10009483_pt1 | contig 11070 bp, 6 predicted proteins | sample Subgroupgradi54m_FD_187454 | JGI IMG/M metagenome (GOLD analysis project Ga0209515, IMG submission 187454) | Subsurface groundwater microbial communities from S. Glens Falls, New York, USA - GMW60B uncontaminated upgradient, 5.4 m (SPAdes)... ...
GAGCTGGCCGACACCGCTCTGGTCGATCGTGGCGAACGGATTGTTCTTCACGATCTCGAGGTCGGCGTACTTCGGGAGGAAGGATCCGGAATCGTCGCGCGACATGCCGAGCGCCGTCTGTGTCAGATCGTTGGTGCCAAAGCTGAAGAACTCGGCTGACTGCGCGATCTCGTCGGCGGTGAGCGCGCCACGCGGGATCTCAATCATCGTGCCGACCATGTAATTGAGCTTCACCTTCCGCTCGGCCTGCACGTCGCGCGCGGCCTGATGCACGACCTCGATCTGGAGATCGAACTCCTTCTTGAACCCCACGAGCGGAATCATGATCTCCGGGCGCACCTTGATGCCCTCCTTCTGGACGATGGCAGCCGCCTCAAACACCGCGCGCGCCTGCATCGCCGAGATCTCGGGGTGGCCGATGCCGAGACGGCAGCCGCGGAAGCCGAGCATCGGGTTGACCTCGTGCAGTTGCCCGACGCGGGCGTGAATCGCCTCGACTTTGACGCCCAGCTTCTTGGCGAGGGCGGCCTGCTGCTCCGGCTCGTGAGGGAGGAACTCGTGCAGGGGCGGATCGAGGAAGCGGATCGTCGCCGGGTGGCCCTTGAGCGCACGGAAGATACCGGCGAAGTCGTCGCGCTGATACGGGAGCAGCTTGGCGAGGGCGGCCTTCCGCGCCTCGAGCGTCTCCGCGAGGATCATCTCGCGCATCGCGTCGATGCGATCGCCCTCGAAGAACATGTGCTCGGTCCGGCAGAGGCCGACGCCGACCGCGCCGAAGGCGATGGCGTTACTGGCCTCCTTCGGCGTGTCGGCGTTGGCGCGGACATCCATCCGGCTCGCGTCGGAGCACCACTTCATCAACTGCTGGAAGCTCTTGAACTTCTCGGTCTTCTTCGCGTTCTGATCACCGTCGATGAGACCCGCGACGATCTCGGATGGCGCGGTCTTGAGCTTGCCCGCGTAGACCTTGCCCGCCGTGCCGTCAATCGACATGAAGTCGCTTTCCTTGAACGTGCGGCCGCCCGCCGACACGGTGCGCGCCTGGTAATCGACCTCCACGGCAGCCGCGCCGCACACGCAGACCTTTCCCATCTGGCGGGCCACGAGCGCCGCGTGCGACGACACGCCGCCGCGCGCGGTCAGGATGCCTTCAGCCGCAATCATGCCGCGGAGATCTTCAGGTGACGTCTCGACGCGAACTAACAGCACCGGCTCTCCCTTGTGGGCCGCGGCGACGGCGCGGTCGGCATTGAGATAGATGTGCCCGGACGCCGCGCCGGGACCGGCGGGCAGGCCGGTCGCGATGACAGGCGCCTTGGCGACCTCGGCGGCATCGAACACCGGCGCGAGCAACTGTTCGAGCTGGTCGGCCGGATTGCGCATCACGGCGGTCTTCCAGTCGATCAGTTTCTCCTTGTGCATGTCGATCGAGAATTTGAGCGCCGCCATCGCAGTGCGCTTGCCGTTGCGCGTCTGCAGCATGTAGACGACGTTGTCTTCGATGGTGAACTCGAAGTCCTGCACGTCCTTGAAATGGCGCTCGAGCGTCTGGCGGATGCGCTCCAGCTCCTGGTAGGCCTTCGGCATCTGTTTCTTCAGTTCGGCGACCGGCTCCGGCGTGCGAACGCCCGCGACGACGTCCTCGCCCTGCGCGTTGATCAGGAACTCGCCGTAGAACTCCTTCACGCCGTTGGCCGGGTTGCGCGTGAACGCCACGCCCGAACCGGAGTGCTCGCCCGTGTTGCCGTAGACCATCGCCTGGACGTTGACGGCGGTTCCCCACTCGGTCGGAATGTTGTACTTGCGACGGTAGACGATGGCGCGGTCGTTCATCCAGGAGCCGAACACGGCGCCGACGGCGCCCATCAGCTGATCCCAGGGCGACGCGGGAAAGTTCTTGCCGGCGCGCTCCTTCACGAGCGCCTTGATGCGGACCACGAGCTCCCTCAGATCCTCGACCGTGAGCTTGGTGTCCTCGATGTCCTGGTGGTAGCGCTCGTGCTTCAGGGTCTCGATGACAACCTCGAACGGCTCGTGGTCCTCACCAGGACGCTTCTGCACACCGAGAACGACGTCGCCGTACATCTGGACGAAGCGGCGATAGCAGTCCCAGGCAAAGCGCGGGTTGCCTGTCTTCTTTGCGAGCGCTTCGACCGTCTGGTCGTTGAGGCCGAGGTTGAGGATCGTGTCCATCATGCCGGGCATCGAATCGCGGGCGCCGGAGCGGACGGACACGAGGAGAGGGTCCTTGAGATCGCCGAACTTCTTCCCGGTCTGCTTCTCGAGGGCGGCGATCCCGGCCTTCATCTGCGGTTGCAGCGTGGACGGATACGTGCGCTTGTGGTCGTAGTAGTAAGTGCAGACCTCAGTCGTGATGGTGAAGCCCGGGGGCACGGGAAGGCCGATGCGGCACATCTCGGCGAGGTTGGCGCCTTTGCCACCAAGGAGCGCTTTCATGGTGCCGTTGCCGCCGGTCTTCTTGCCGAAGAAGTACACGTACTTGCCCTTCGCGCCCGCCGTCGGCGCCGCGCTCTTCTTCACCGCCCTCTTCTTCACTGCTCTCTTCGCCATCGAATATGTGCTCCTACGACTCCGTTACGATCTCCGAAATATCCGCGATATCCAGGATGAGGTCGCGCAGCGTCGCCACCAGCGCCAGCCGCGCGGTCCGCAGCGCCTCGTCATCCGCCATCACCAACACATCGTCAAAGAACTTCGCCACGGACGGCTGGAGCGCGGCGATCGCGGCAAAGGCCTCGCGATACTCGCCGCGCTCCGATGCGCCGCGGATCCCGGGCGCGCGGCCCTCCAACTCCGACAACAGCGCCTGTTCCGCCGGCTCCCTCAACGTGGCGGCCATGCCGCGCAGGGTTCCATGCGGCGGCGCAGCCACACCCTTCGTGATGTTCTTCACGCGCTTGAACAACGACGCGACGCCCACCAGCGCACCCGAGCCGCCCATCTGCGCGAGCGCCTCCAGCTTTCGCCTCGCTTCGTGCACATCGAGTCTGTCGAGATCGGTGACCACCGCGCGCACGTTCCGAATATCGAACCCGCGTTGTTCGAAGAGGTAGAGGACACGCTCGCGGACGAAGGGATGAAGTGCCAGCTTTGTCTCGGGTGAAAAGCCCCATGGCTCCGCGGCCTTTGCCAGCAGCGCGCCGATGGTCATGCGCGAGGTGACGCCCGTCACTTCGGGCAGGTCCGCGAGGATCTTGACGGCTCCCTGCGTCTGGCGCCTCAGCCCAAGCGGATCGCGCGAGCCGGTCGGACGCTCGCCCGCGGCAAACATGCCGGCGACCGAGTCGAGTTTGTCGGCCAGCGATACTGCCGCCCATGTCACGGCTGCCGCCCCAAGCTGCTGCCTCGAGGGCGGGGCGTCGGCTTCCACGCCGATGGGCAGGTAGTGGTAATAGATCGCCTTCCAGACCGTCTCCGGCTGCCCCTCCTCGCTCGCGTAAATACCGCCCATCGTGCCCTGCAGCTCGGTGAGCTCCCGCACCATGTCGGTGGCGAGATCCGCCTTCGATAATCGCCCCGCACGCTCGGCATGCGGCGCCGCATCGGGTTTCTGGAACGCATCGCGGGCAATCCATGCGGCGAGGGACGCGACGCGCTCGACCTTCTCGCGGTACGTGCCGAGCTTCTTGTGAAACAGGATCGTCGAAAGCCGGTCGATGCGCGACTCGAGCGTCGTCTTGCGATCCTCGTCCCAGAAGAACCGCGCGTCGCGCAGCCGCGCCGTCAGCACGCGCTCCGAATTGCGCGCGATGACCTCGGGCTTTTCCGCCTGCGTGTTCGTCACAGCCAGGAATGCCGGCTTCAACTTCCCTTCGTCGTCCACCACTGGAAAGTAATGCTGGTGATGAATCATCGTCGTCGTCAGCACCTCCTCCGGAAGCTGCAGGAACTCCACCGGGAAATGCCCCGCGACAACCGACGGATATTCAACAAGGTCCGGGACTTCCTGCAGCAGCGATGACTGCGCCGCGACCAGGCCGCTGACGCGTCCACCGAGCCTGCGAGCATGCGTCTCCAGCTCGCGACGGATCTTCGACTCTCGATCGCTGCGATTCAGGATGACGAAATTCTCGAGCAGCCGCGCCTCGTAGTCTTCGAAGGTCTTGACCTTGATCGCGCGCCCTGCGCGGCCGCTGGTCGTCAGGAAGCGATGGCCGTAGGTGTTGGGTCCCGAGCGGAGGTCCTGCACCAGCGGTCCTTGCGCCAGCTCGGTGCGTCGGATGACGAAGGGAACCACCCGGCCGCCATACAGCAGAATCAGCCAGCGGATCGGGCGCGCGAACACGAGATCGCCCTTGCCGTCCTCGAGGTACGCGTCCCACCGCATCTGTTTCGGGAACGTGAGGTCGCGCAACAGGCCGCCCAGCACGTCGCCGAGCACGTCGACGGTCGCCTTGCCGCGCTGATGGACGCGATACGCGAGATAAGTGCCCTTCGGCGTCTGGCTGCGCTCGAGCGCGCTCACCTCGACGCCGTATTTCTTCGCAAAACCAACGGCTGCGGGCGTCGGCTCGCCGTCCGGCTTGTAGGCGGCCGAGATCGGAGGACCCGTGACGAGCTCTTCGTGATCCGTCTGCCGCTCGGCCAACTTCGCGACGCGCGCCGTGAGGCGCCGTGGCGTGCTGTAGCTTTCCGTGGGTCGATCGCTGGTCAGCCGTGTTTCCTTGAGACGCGCATCGAGATGCGACGCGAGCTGCGACGTCAGTCCCGGCAGCCAGCTGGCGGGTATCTCCTCGCATCCGATTTCGATGAGTAGCTCGCGATCCATTACAGCCCGGCCGCCACTGCCAGCGGATCGACCGGCTCAGGTGGATGCGTCTTGTCGACGTACGCGCGTGCGATCTTCACGGCGAGCTGCCGGACGCGCAGGATATAAGCGGTACGCTCGGTCACACCGATGCTGCCGCTCGAATCGAGAATGTTGAACAGGTGCGAGCACTTGAGGCAGAACTCGAGTGCCGGCCAGATCAACCCCGACGCAAGCAGCTTCTCGCCCAGCGCGTAGTTCCTGTCGAACAGATCGCGATGCGCCGCGGAGAACTCCTCGAGCGGCATGTCAACCTGGCCAAACGCGTACTTCGACTGCTCGATCTCGTCCTGCAGCCGCACTTCTCCGTACTTCACGCCGCCGCCCCACTCGAGATCGAAGATGTTGTCCACGCGCTGCACGAACATCGCGATGCGCTCGAGACCATAGGTGATCTCGCACGAGATCGGCGCGAGATCGATGCCGCCGACCTGCTGGAAGTACGTGAACTGCGTGATCTCCATCCCGTCGAGGAGCACCTGCCAGCCGATGCCCCACGCGCCGAGCGTGGGCGATTCCCAATTGTCTTCCTCGAACCGGATATCGTGCTGGCGCGGATTGATGCCACACGACTCGAGGCTTTCGAGATACAGCTGCTGCACTTCGTCGGGCGACGGTTTGAGGATCACCTGGTACTGGTGGTGCTTGAACACGCGGTTCGGGTTCTGGCCGAAGCGCCCGTCATCGGGACGACGCGACGGCTGCACGTACGCAACGCTCCACGGCTTCGGTCCCAGCACGCGAAACAACGTTTCCGGATGGGAGGTGCCGGCGCCGACCTCGAGATCGAGCGGCTGTTGGAGCAGGCAGCCGTGCGAGGCCCAGAAGGCCGAGAGTTTGAGGACGAGATCCTGAAGCGTCACGCAGGCAGCTAATCGTTGCGGCGCAGATCCCGAAGCACCCGATCCGATTTCAAAGTCTTCTCCAGGTGCATCGCGATCAACGCTCGATGCACGTTCTCGAGCTCCCTCAGCACACCGCGGGGCACCGGGAGATCACCGACGTTCTGCGGCGTCACGCTCCGCGCTGCCGCCAGGAACGCCATCGCACCGTCCGAGAGCGTTCCGCGCGCTTCGGGGTACACGCCCTGCAACCGCAGCAGCCAGTACTCGAAGTAGCGCGCCAGCGGTTCCACCGGCGCCCCCGCATCCAGCGCGTCGAGCATCGAGGCGCCCAGCCGGTAGAGCCGATCGTCGGCATCGGCCTCCTGCGCCCACTCGTCGAGCAGCTCGGCGAAATAACCCAGATACCCGAGCGCGTCGACGTGTTCGTCGGCCCCGCCTTCTCGTACGCAGGGGCCGGCTTCCGCTGGCCCACCTCGATGTGGCCCCATCGCAAATGCCAGCGGCGATCTGACCGTCTCGGCGTAGTTCAATCCGACCAGCTCGCGCTGTTCCTTCTCGAAATACGCCACGCGTGCTTCCGTCAGCGGCTCGAGCGCGGCGGCAAACCGCGATCGCGGCCGCCTCGCGCCTTTCGCAACACCGCGCTTCTTCCCGCGATCACGCGTGAGGAAAACGACAATGCGATCGGCTTCGCCGAGCTTGTAGGTGCGGAGAATCAACGCGTCGGCTGTGTACAGCGGCACGAACGTCCACTATTCTACTGGCTCTACTGGCGTTCACCATCTGAACGAATGAGTTCACCCCCTGATCGTGAGGTACCGCGCGAAGATCGTCGCCAGGCCCAGAAACGAAAAGAAGCCGAACACATCCGTCATCGTCGTGATGAACACCGACGAGGCGAGCGCCGGGTCGATGCCGCCAGCGCGCAGACCAAGCGGGACGAGGACGCCGGCGGTCGCCGCGACAAACATGTTGATGACCATCGCCGCGCCGAGCACGAGCCCGAGCACGGGGTCCCCGCGCGTGGCCCACGCGACGCAGGCAGCCACGACCCCCAGCACCAGGCCGTTGCCGATCCCGACGGCTGCTTCCTTCAGCAGCGCCTTCCTGGAGTTCGCCCAGCTCAACTCACCGAGCGCGATACCGCGGACAATCACCGTGAGCGTTTGCGTGGCGGCGTTGCCGCCCATGCCAGCGACAATGGGCATGAACACAGCCAGGATCGGAAGAGCGTCGATCGTGTTCGTGAACAGACCGACCACGGCCGCCGCCAGAAACGCAGTCGCGAGGTTGACGCCAAGCCACGGCAGGCGCTTCCGCAGCGACTCCCACGCCGGCGTGAACACCTTTTCATCGCCGACAACGCCGGCCAGGCGATAGATGTCTTCGGTCGCCTCGTCCTTGATGACGTCGATCACGTCGTCGACCGTGATGACGCCGACGAGCTTGTTCTCTTCGTCGACAACCGGGATCGCGAGGAGGTTGTAGGACGCGACCTGGCGCGCGACTTCTTCCTGGTCCATGTCGGCGCGCGCGCTGATCAGATCCGCCGTCATGATCCGCTTCAGCGGCGTTTCCGGAGAGACCAGTAGGAGGCGCCGCAGCGAAACGACGCCAACGAGATGCCGCCGCTCGTCGACGACGTACAGGTAAAAGACCATCTCGACGTCGCGGTTGGTCTGCAGCTCGGTGATGGCCTCGCCGACCGTCATGTCCTCGTTGAGCGCGAAGACATGCGGGTTCATGATGCGGCCGGCCGTCTGCTCGTCGTATTCGAGGAGGCCCTCGACGACGCCCGATTCCTTCGGACGCATGAGGTCGAGGACCGCGGCGGACAGCTCTTCCGGCAGGTAATCGATTAGGGCCGCGGCGTCGTCGGACGGAATTTCCTGCGCCAGTTTCGCGATCTCTTCGGCGGAGCGGGTGGCCAGAAGTGCCGCGCCGGCCTCGGGGCCGAGCTCGGAGACAGCCTCCATCGCGAGACGGCCGTTGCGCTCAGCGAGGAGGCTGAAAGCCGCCTCGCGATCCTTGTCTGGAAGCTCGCTGAAGACCTGGGCGAGATCGGCGGGATGCTGCTTCTGCAGCAGGTTCAGCAGGTTGGCGGACGCACCGATACGCAGCAGTCGCTTGACCGAGTCGAGCACGAGATCGATTCTTCGCTGCGTCGCCATGGTGAATTTCCGTCAGGCCCCAAACGGTTAAATCTAACACGCGAGACGTGCCAAATCGCCGCTAAAAATGCACCATGTGCGAGCCGGAGGTTCACAAGGCCATCGGTGCTGAATCCTCGGACGCTGCGGATCGGGAGCCGCGCGCTCGAAGAGGCGCCGCCCTGTGTCGAGAAGGACGCCGAGCATCTCGTCAGGTGCGCAAGAGCTGAAGGTCGTCTCGGGAGTTGGGAGCGCATTTCCTGAGTACCTCGCCTCGGTTTCCCGGAATTACTCAAACGATCGGAGCGGCATTCGACGTGCTCTACAGGTCGCATGGCCCGTGGACGCGCACGCCTCGTAACCGGGATCGTCACATGGCAGCTCGCTGACCAACTTCAGATCGAAATCTTCAAGCTGACTGTCCGACCAGGGCTCGTTGCTGATGTGAAGCTGCGTAGCCAGACGGAGGACGCCACCAATTCCGTCTGTCGGAATCTCGCCGAAGGGTTGGACTGCACGTCACCCGGCGAGTCCGTGAGGTATCTGGAACTCTCGGGGCGTTCGCTGAACGAGCTACTCGATTCTCTTCGAGCGGCTCACGTGAAGCAGTACGTGTCGCTCTCCGACCTGACGGCAATCAACGCGTTGACGAAGCACCTGGATGCTGCCCTCGGACATTTGATGGGCGTCACCGATCGCGGTGCAACCCGATCTCGTCGAGCAGGCGTTCGTCGTCGCGCCAGTCCGACTTCACCTTGACGTGGAGATCGAGGTACACGCGAGCGTCGAGGTAGCGCTGCAGCTCCGCGCGCGCCGCCGTGCCGATCGCCTTGATCATCGCCCCCGCGCGCCCCACCACGATCGGCTTCTGCGATTCGCGGTCCACGAGAATCGTGCAATAGAGCTTGATGATCTTGTCTTCCCCGGCCGGTTCCAGGCGATCGATGATCACGGCGGTGGAGAACGGCAGCTCGTCGTGGGTCATCTGCAGGACCTGCTCGCGGATGATTTCGCCGATGAAGAATCGCTCCGGCTGATCCGTCACGTAGTCCGCCGGGTACAGGGGCTCACCTTCGGGCAGATATTGCACGAACAGCTTCTCGAGAACGTCGACATTGGTGCCGTCGGCTGCCGAGATCGGCACGATCTCCACGAACGGATGCGAGCGGCTGTACTGCTCGATGAGCGGAAGCAGCTTCGGCTTGGACACGAGGTCGACCTTGTTGAGGGCGAGGATCACCGGCGTCTTGACGTCCTGGAGGAGCTTCAGCAGATATCGATCACCCGCCCCTGGCTTCACGGACACATCGACGACAAGCGCCAGCAGGTCGACCTCGCGCATCGCGTCGAGCGCCACGCCGACCATCCGTACGTTCATGCGATGCGTCGGCCTGTGGACGCCGGGCGTGTCGACAAAGACGACCTGGCCCGCGTCGTAGTTCTTCACGCCAACGATCCGCGTGCGCGTCGTCTGAGGCTTGTCGGACACGATCGCCAGTTTGTGGCCGACGATTCTGTTGAGAAGCGTCGACTTGCCCGCGTTTGGCCGTCCCAGAAAGGAGACGAAGCCGGCTTTCACCCTACCTCTCCTCCGCTGTGAGCGGCTCTTCGCGGCGGCGGAGGCGCACCTTCGTAATCCTCCGGCGCTCGACCTCGAGGACTTCGACATCGAGGCCGTCCACCTCGAAGCGCTCGCCGACATATGGCATCCGCCCGAGATGCGAAAGCAGGTAGCCACCCACGGTCTCGAATCCCTCGCGCTCGATTTCGATGCCAAGGCGGTCCTTCACTTCGTCCACGCCCACCTTGCCGCTGAAGACGAACGTGCCGTTGCCCTCGTCGACCACCGTCTCGCTCTCGACGTCGTACTCATCACGAATCTCGCCGACGATCTCCTCGAGCAGGTCTTCGACGGTCACGAGACCGGCCGTCCCGCCGTACTCGTCGACCACGATCGCCATCTGCGCCTGCCGCCGCTGCATCTCCTTCAGCAGTTCCGAGACGCGCTTGCTCTCGGGGACGAAATACGCCGCCCGCATCAGCGTCGTCATCGGCGGCTCCGCGCTCGGCGGCAGCGCCACGAGGTCCTTCACGAAGACGATGCCGACGATGTTGTCCAGGTTGTCCCCGTAGACCGGCATGCGTGAGTACTGCTGCTCACGGAAGAGCGTTCGGAGGTCCTGCAGCGTGGCGTCCACCCGGATCGCGACGATGTCGGGACGCGGCGTCATCACCTCGCGGACGAGCGTCTCGGTGAAGTCCACGATGGACTGCAGGAGCTCGCGTCCTTCGGCCTGCGAGATGACTCCCTGATCTTCGGCCTGGTCGGCGGTGGCAGGCGCGTTCGAGGCGGCTTCCGGCGCAGTCTCGCCGTTGGGCAGATCGCGATCGCGGCGCGCATCGATGATGTCGATGAGCGTTGCCGTCAGGGGACGCGCGAGACGCGCGAGCGGTGTGAACACCGGGAGCAGGATGTCGAGGACCGCCTCTGGATCGTTCCTCGACACGAGCGCCGGCAGCAGGTGCTCGCACACGATCACGAAGGCGGCCAGCGAAACGACGAACACCGAAATTGAACGCGCATCGCGGATGTCGCTGACGCGCGCGATCAGCACGCCGGCGGCGACGAGGCAGCCGCCAATCAGCAGCCTGACCGGGATGAAGAGCTGCAGAGGATCGTCAAGATAGCGCCCGAGGCGATCGCTGCGTCCGCCGCGCTCGGCCATGAGGCGAAGCGACAGGCGCATCAGCGCGCTGAACGCGGCCTGCACGGTGCCCAGAAACACCGTGGCGCATCCGAGCAGGAACAGCGCGAGCGGGGTCATGTGGCGCGCTCGATCAGCCCTTCGACCAGGCCGCCGCGGCGGCGGAGGCGGCGCTCCAGGCGAGCCATGCGGCCGTCATCGCGCTGGTGATCATAGCCGAGCAGGTGCAGCAACCCGTGGAGCGCAAGGACCCGAAGCTCAGTCGCAAGGGAATGGCCGGCTTCCCGCGCCTGACGCCTGGCCACTCCGGCGGCAATCACGACGTCGCCGAGGTATCCGCGCTCGTCAGCGGGAAACGACAGGACGTCGGTTGGTTTGTCTTTCTTTCGGTATTGGCGGTTCAAGGCGCGCACACGCGCGTCGGGGACCAGCGCGACCGTCATGCGACCGCGGGCCGGCGCTGGAGCGATCGACGAAAGCCAGGCCGCGAGGCCAGGCGCACGAATCGTGGGGATAGCGACGACCTCAACCGTCAGCCGCGG
>Ga0209515_10009484_pt1 | contig 11068 bp, 10 predicted proteins | sample Subgroupgradi54m_FD_187454 | JGI IMG/M metagenome (GOLD analysis project Ga0209515, IMG submission 187454) | Subsurface groundwater microbial communities from S. Glens Falls, New York, USA - GMW60B uncontaminated upgradient, 5.4 m (SPAdes)... ...
CGCGGTGCATGCGCCCTACGGCGGCGTCGTGCCCGAGTTGGCCTCGCGGCGGCACGTCGAGGTGATCGTCCCCGTGGTCGCGCGCGCGCTCGCCGACGCCGGCGTCAAGCTCGGCGACCTCGACGCGATCGCGGTGACGCAGGGGCCGGGGCTGGTCGGCTCGCTGCTCGTCGGCTGCTCGCTCGCCAAGGCCCTCGCCTGGGTCACGGCGCGGCCGCTCGTCGGCGTCAACCATCTCGAGGGGCACATCTTCGCGGCGTTCCTCGAGCCGCCCGCGCCCGAGTACCCGTTCCTCGCCCTCGTCGTCTCGGGCGGCCACACCGCCCTCTACCACGCGCCCGCGCCGCTCCGGTACGAGGTGGTGGGCCAGACGCGCGACGACGCGGCGGGCGAGGCCTTCGACAAGGTGGCCAAGCTCCTCGGGCTCGGCTACCCGGGCGGCCCCGCGATCGAGCGCACGGCCCGGAGCGGCGACCCCGCGGGCGTGCCGTTTCCGCTGGCCCAGATGACCGACCAGCGCGCCGATTTCTCCTTCAGCGGCATCAAGACGTCGGTCTCGCTGCACGTCCGCCGCCACGCCCCGCTCGCCGCCGCCGCCGTGGCCGACATCGCGGCGTCGTTCCAGGCCACGGTGGTGAAGATGCTCGTGCGCCAGACGGTCACGGCCGCGGCGCGGCTCACGGTGAAGCGCGTGGTCCTCACCGGCGGCGTCGCCGCCAACACCGCGCTGCGCGCCGCGCTCGCCGCCGAGGCGGCGGAGCGCGGGATCACCGTGCACGTACCGTCGATGCGCCTCTGCACGGACAACGCGGCGATGATCGCGGCGGCGGGGACGGCTCGCCTCGCGGCGGGCGAGCGCGCCGCCCTCACCATGAACGCCATCCCCGATCTGGCTCTCTGATGATGCGAGGCGAAGCCGAGCGTTCCTTATGCCAAGCCCGGCGATTGCCGTGCGAGCTGCAGCCCGACGATCGAGCTGAGCGGCGTCGGCGGCAGCCCGCCGCGAGGCGAGGCCCGAGTGGATCGAGGCGAGCCAGGATTCCGAGAATGGCGAAGCCGGGCGTCGCTGGTGATGAGGGCGCAAGGACAATCGCCCCTACCGAATTATCGGAGTCCGCGTGAATTTTCAAAGTGTCCTCGAAGGGCTCCCCGACGCCGTCGTCGCCGTCGACGAGGGGCTGAAGGTGGTCTTCTGGAACGCGGCGGCCGAGGCCCTCACCGGGCGCTCGGCCCGCCGGGCCGCGAACCGCTCGCTCAAGGAGCTGCTGCCGCCGGACTCGCCGCTGATCCGGCACCTCCTCGAGACCGTGCGGACGGGCGAGAGCCGGTCGGAAGCGGAAAGCACGCTGGAGACGCCGGACGGCCGCACCGTTCCCGTGAGCATCGTCACCGCGCCGCTCTTCGACCGCCGCGGCACCGTGGAAGCGGCCGTGGCCGTCCTCCGCGACATCTCGCGCATCCGCGAGCTCGAGGCCGAGGTGCGGCGGGGCGAGACGCTGGCAGCGGCCGGCCGCATGGCCCTCGGGCTCGCCCACGAGGTCAGGAACCCGCTCGGCGCCATCCGGGGCGCGGTCCAGCTCCTCGCCCGCGAGCTGGCCGGCCAGCCGCGCTTCGGCGAGTATACGGACGTCCTGATCAAGGAAGTGGACCGCGTCAACCGGATCATCGAGCAGCTCCTCGACCTCGCGCGCCCGGTCCAGCTCCGCCCCGCGCCCCTCAACCTGCACCAGCTCCTCGAGCGGGTGGCCCTGCTGTCGAGCGAGGGCGCGGAGGCGCAGGGCGTGACGATCGGGCGCCGCTACGATCCCTCGCTCCCGCCGATCCTGGGCGACGAGGACCGGCTCGTCCAGGTCTTCCACAACCTGGTCCGCAACGCCCTGGAGGCGATGAAGCACGGCGGGCGGCTCACGCTCACCACGCGGATCAGCCTGAACCCGCTCTTCGCCAAGATGGACATGGGGGCGGGCCAGCGCAGCATGGTCGAGGTCCAGGTGACGGACGAGGGGGCCGGCATCCCCGAGGCCGTGCGCGGCAAGGTCTTCGACCCGTTCTTCACCACCAAGGAGCGGGGCCTCGGCCTCGGGCTCGCGGTCTGCCACAGGATCGTCGAGGAGCACAAGGGCGCGCTCCGGATCGACAGCGCCGAGGGGCGCGGCACCACGGTGACCTGCTTCCTCCCGATCGCGCGCTAGATGGCGCCGAAGATCATCATCGCCGACGACGAAGACGGGGTCCGCTGGGTCCTCGAGAAGGGCCTGCGGGAGGCCGGCTACGAGGTCGCCGCCGTCAAGGACGGCGAGGCGGCGCTCCGCCGCGCCGAGGCCGAGCCCTACGATCTGATGTTCCTGGACGTGCGCATGCCGGGCCTCGACGGCCTCACCGTCCTCCAGCGGCTCCGGGCGAGCCGGCCCGACGCGCTGGTGATCGTCATGACCGCGCACGGCACGATGGAGACGGCCATCCAGGCCATGCAGCGCGGCGCCTACGACTACCTCTCCAAGCCCTTCGACATCGACGAGGTCCTGCTGCTCGCCGAGCGAGCGCTGACCGCGCGGCGCCTCACGCAGGAGGTGGCCCAGCTCAAGACCGGCCTGCAGGAGGTGTGGGAGTTCGGCGCGCTCATCGGCCGCCACCCGCGGATGCAGGAGATCTACAAGACGATCGGCCGGATCGCCGGCAGCGACGTCACCGTGCTCCTCCGGGGCGAGAGCGGGACCGGCAAGGAGCTGGTGGCGCGGGCCATCCACCACTACAGCCGGCGGGCCGGCCGGCCCTTCGTGGCCATCTCCTGCGCGGCGATCCCGGGGACGCTGCTGGAGTCCGAGCTGTTCGGGCACGAGCGCGGCGCCTTCACCGACGCCAAGGAGCGGAAGCTCGGCAAGTTCGAGCTGGCCCACGGCGGCACCCTGTTCCTCGACGAGGTGGGCGACATGCCCCCGGAACTGCAGACCAAGCTCCTGCGCGCGCTGCAGGAGCGCTCGTTCGAGCGCGTGGGCGGCCAGGAGCCGATCCGGGTCGACGTGCGGATCCTCGCCGCCACCAACCGCGACCTCGAGGCGATGATCAAGGAAGGGAAGTTCCGCGACGACCTCTACTACCGGCTCAACGTCGTGGAGCTCCAGCTGCCGCCGCTGCGCGAGCGCCGCCGCGACGTCCCGCTCCTGGTCGACCACTTCCTGGCCAAGTACGCCGACACCCTCGGGCCGCGCATCGTGGCGCCCGAGACGCTGGATCGCCTGGTGGGCTACGAGTGGCCCGGCAACGTGCGCGAGCTGGAGAACGTGATCCAGCGGGCGATGGTGATGGCGTCGGGCGGGGTGATCCTGCCCGAGCACCTGCCCATCGGCGCCGTCTCCGCGGCGGCGTCGGTGGCCGTGGACGCCACGCTGGAGGAGATCATCGAGCGCCGGCTCCTCGACTGCGTACGCGGGCTCCGCGAGCACGCCAACGCCAACCTCTACGACCTGATGGTCGGCCTGATGGAGAAGCCCCTCTTCCGCGCGGTGCTGCGGGAGACCGGCGGCAACCAGGTGCGCGCCGCCCAGCTTCTCGGCATCAACCGCAACACGCTACGGAAGAAGCTCAAGGAGCACGGGATCGACCCCGACGCGCTCGATTAGCTCGGAGGGGGGCTGCGCCCCCCTTCCGAACCTCCCCCCTTCGGATTGCGCCGGCGAAGCCGGCGCTCGAACGGAAGTCACTCCGACGCGCTCCCGAAACGGAAGGCGCCGCGGAGGTGCCGTCGGGCATCGCCGGACCGTTGCGCCGGCGAAGCCGGCGCTCGAGCGCTCGTCACCCCGACAGGCCGATCAACGTAGCTCTACGCGGACCAGCACGCTGGTCTTCACGGCGAGCCCTTTCCGGATGTAGCGGCCCATCCACAGCGGCACCAGGAGCCAGTACTTGCGCCGGTAGTGGTCGAGCACTGCCTGCTCGAGATCGGGGCGGTCGTCGACCCACTCGGCGCGCCCCTCGCGCGCGGGCGCGTCCTTCGCGCCGATGCGGACGGTGACGCGGCCGCTGGCGCGGATGCGTCGGGCCTTCAGGCTGTCCCGCCGCGTGGTGAAGTACAGCACGTCGCCGCCCGCGCGCATGAACCACACGGGCACGGTCCCCGGGCGCCCCGCCGCGCTGTAGGTGGTCAGGAAGAGGTACTTCGGCTCGCGGGGCCGGCGGCTACTCGGCCTTGACGTAGAGCTCGCCGCCGGCCTGCTTGAACTCCTCCGCCTTCTGCCGGAGCCCGGCTTCCTGCTCGGCGAACGCCCGCACGTCCTGGGTGATCTTCATCGAGCAGAAGTGCGGCCCGCACATCGAGCAGAAGTGCGCGCCCTTGGCCCCCGCCGCGGGCAGGGTCTCGTCGTGGAACTCGCGCGCGGTCTCGGGGTCGAGGGAGAGGTTGAACTGGTCCTCCCAGCGGAACTCGAAGCGCGCCTTGGAGAGCGCGTCGTCCCACTCGCGCGCCCGGGGGTGCCCCTTGGCCAGGTCGGCGGCGTGGGCGGCGATCTTGTAGGCGATCACGCCGTCCTTGACGTCCTTCTTGTTGGGGAGGCCGAGGTGCTCCTTCGGCGTCACGTAGCACAGCATCGCGGTGCCGTACCAGCCGATCATGGCCGCCCCGATGGCCGACGTGATGTGGTCGTAGCCGGGGGCGATGTCGGTGGTGAGCGGACCCAGCGTGTAGAAGGGCGCCTCGTGGCAGACCGCGAGCTGGCGGTCCATGTTCTCCTTGATCAGGTGCATCGGCACGTGCCCCGGCCCCTCGATCATCACCTGGCAGTCGTGCGCCCAGGCGATCTTCGTGAGCTCGCCGAGGGTCTCCAGCTCGGCGAACTGGGCCGCGTCGTTGGCGTCGGCGGTGGAGCCGGGACGCAGGCCGTCGCCGAGGGAGAACGAGATGTCGTAGGCGGCCATGATCTCGCAGATCTCGCGGAAGCGGGTGTAGAGGAAGTTCTCCTGGTGGTGGGCCAGGCACCACTTGGCCAGGATCGACCCGCCGCGCGAGACGATGCCGGTGACGCGGCCGGCGGTGAGCGGGATGTAGCGGAGGAGGACGCCCGCGTGGATGGTGAAGTAGTCCACGCCCTGCTCGGCCTGCTCGATCAGCGTGTCGCGGTAGACCTCCCAGGTCAGCTCCTCGGCCTTGCCCCCGACCTTCTCGAGCGCCTGGTAGATGGGGACGGTCCCCATCGGAACGGGCGCGTTGCGGAGGATCCACTCCCGGGTCTCGTGGATGCTCTTCCCGGTGGAGAGGTCCATCACGGTGTCCGCGCCGTACCGGATCGCCCACGTCATCTTCTCGACCTCCTCCTCGATCGAGGAGGTGACGGCCGAGTTGCCGATGTTGGCGTTGATCTTCACCAGGAAGTTGCGGCCGATGATCATCGGCTCGGACTCGGGGTGGTTGATGTTGGCGGGGATGATCGCGCGCCCGCGGGCGACCTCGTCGCGCACGAGCTCCGCCGCCATGCCCTCCCGGCTCGCCACGAACTCCATCTCGCGGGTGATCTCGCCCCGGCGGGCATAGTGCATCTGGGTCACGCGGCGGCCCGGCCTGGCCCGGAGCCCGACCGGCGCCGGCTCCACATCGCCCCGGGCGAGGATCCAGTCGCGGCGCAGCGGGGGCAGCCCGAGCTTCAGGTCGACCGCGTACCCGGCGTCCATGTAAGGGCCGCTGGTGTCGTAGAGCCTGACGGGCGGGTGGCCGCCCGACAGCGGGACCTCGCGCATGGGAACGCCGTTGACGTAGATCTTCCGGGAGGAAACAGCCATTGCAAGCCTCCCTTCGCTGGTATTACCCAGGTCAGGTTCGTGCGGTCGGCGGCTCCGGCAGCCGCCCTCTCAGCCCGGTTGTCCGAGCTCCCGCGTCTGTCGATACCGCACTGTAGCCCCCGGGGTCCGGGGGCGTCAAGCGAACCGGTCGTGGCCGGGGAACGGCGGCGGGAACGAGAGCCGAGGGGAAGGGGAGCCCGGGTCCGGGCTACGTTCCGAGGCGCTTCAACGTCATCGCGGTGTCGACGGTCCGGCCCAGGTACGCGAGGTCGATCGGCTTGACGACGAAGTCCACGGCGCCCCGCGACAGGGTCTCCCGGGCCCGCTCGATGCTCGACAGGCCGCTGACCATGATGATCTTGGTCTCGGGCGCCACCGCCTTGATGGCGGCGAGGGTGTTCATCCCGTCGAGCTCCGGCATGTCGTAGTCGAGCAGCACGATGTCCGGATCGTGGGCCGACGCCTGCCGGATGCCCTCCAGGCCGTCTCCCGCCGTGAACGTGGAATACCCTTGCTCGGACAGGAACTCGACGAGCAGGGACCGCACCTCTTCCTCGTCGTCGACGACCAGGACACTCCCCGCGGCACCGGATCCCTCCGGGGCCGCCGCGCTGCCCACGGGCTCGCCGGAGGGGGGCGCGAAGCGATGGACCACCTGCATGAGATCCGGCAGCTCGAACGGCTTGTGCAGGAGGGCGACGGCGCCCAGCGCGAGGGCTTCCCGCTGGAGCTCCGGGTCCTTCTCGCCGGTGATGACGATCACCGCCACGTTCGGGTCGAAGGCGCGGATCCGCTTGAGGGCGCCGAGCCCCCCGAGCCGGGGCATGTTCAGGTCGAGCAGCACCACGCTCGGCCTCGCGCGCTTGACGTGCACCAGGGACTCGAGACCGTTGGCGGCGACCAGGACCTTGTAACCCGACTCGGACAGGAACTCGGACACCATGCTCCGGAGATCCTCTTCGTCGTCGGCGACGAGCACGCGCGGCCGGCCTTCCACCATCGCTACGCCTCCTTCCCGAGGGCCGCCAGGACGGCCAGCAGCACCTCGTCCGTCTGGAACGGCTTGCTGATGCCGCGGAGCGCCCCGAACCGGGTCGCGTCCCGGAGCGGCTGCAGGTTGCCCTGGTTCCCGCCCCCGGACATCGCGAGGATCTTCACCGCGGGGAACCGGCCGCGCAGCTCGAGGATCGTCTCGATGCCCTCCTTCTCGGGCATCAGGATGTCGGTGACGATGAGGTCGGCCGGGTGCCGCTGGTGGAGCGCGATGCCGGCGTTCCCGTTGTGGGCTTCCATCACCTCGTAGCCGGCGGGCTCGAGGATGTCCCGCAGGAGCCCGCGGATCTCGGGTTCGTCGTCGATCACGAGGATTCGGCGCATGGCTCCCTGTCCGTCTCCGTGTTGGGGTTCGAGGAAATCGACGCTACGCCCTGGCCGGCGCATCCAGCATCTCCCGGACCCTTGTGGACGAGCGCGTCGGGCACGAACGGCTTCTGCAGGAGCGCGGTGCCGGGCTGGAAGGCGCCGTGCTTGAGGACCTCGTCGTCCGTGTAGCCCGACATGAAGAGCACCTTGAGCTTGGGCCGCACGCGGGCGAGCCGCTCGGCCAGCTCCCGCCCGCTGATCTGGGGCATCACCACGTCGGTGACGAGGAGGTGGATCGGCCCGTGTGCTGCTCGTAGAGGCGGAGCGCCTCGTCGCCGCGCTTCGCCATCAGGACGGCGTACCCCTCCGCCTGCAGGATCTGGGAGGCGAAGTCGAGGACCTCCTCCTGGTCCTCCACGAGGAGGATCGTCTCGGTGCCGCGGGCGCGGAGGGGAGCGGCGGCCGGGGCGTCGTCGCTTCCGGCCGGCGCCTCGACCGAGGGCAGGTAGACCGAGAAGGCGGTCCCCCGCCCCAGCTCGCTCTCGAGGGTGATGAAGCCGCCGCTCTGCACGATCCCGTAGACCGTGGACAGGCCGAGCCCCGTGCCCTTGCCGACCTCCTTGGTGGTGAAGAAGGGTTCGAAGATCCGCGCCTGGGTCTCCGCGTCCATGCCGGTGCCCGTGTCGCTCACGGTGAGCACCGCGTAGCGGCCCGGACGGGCGTCGGGCGGCCGCGGGGACGCGGCGTGCTCGTCGAGGCTGACCGACGCCGTGGCGATCGCCAGGCGGCCGCCCTGCGACATGGCGTCGCGCGCGTTGACGATCAGGTTCATGATGACCTGCCCGAGCTGGCCGGGGTCCGCCTTCACGTGGCCGCTGCCGGGATCGAGCGCCAGCGTCAGCTCGATGTGCTCGCCGATCAGCCGGCGGAGCATGGGCTCCAGGCCGACGACGATCGCGTTCAGGTCGAGCACCTTGGCCTCGAGGACCTGCTTGCGGCTGAGGCCACGATCTCGCCGTGCCACACCTCCCCCGCCCGGAGCGCCCGCCAGACGTCCGAGTAGAACGCCGCGTCGTGCTTCCCCGAGCGCAGCATGGCGGGCGTGTTGCCGAGGACGTCGAGCACGCCGTACCCGGTGGCCCGCTCGAACGCGGGGTTGACGTAGACGATGGTCCCGTCGAGCTTCGTGATCATGATCGACTCGGCGGCCTGCTCCACGGCGGAGCCGAGCCGGTTCCGCTCCCCCTCCGAGCGCGCCCGCTCGAGCTCGGCCGCGGCGCGCACGGCGAAGATCCGGATGATCGCGTCGGCCAAGCGCCGGTTCTCCACCGGCGTGTCCTTGGTCACCGCCAGGAGGCCGAGCAGGCGCTGGGCCGAGTCGTACAGGGGCGCGCCCATGTAGCCGGCGTCGACGTCGGTGAGGACCTCGGAGAAGGGGAAGAGCTCCCGCAGGTCGTCCGTCTCGCCGTTGTGCTCCGATCCGGGCAGCAGCGGGTACTCGAAGTTCTTGACGATCTGCCCCTCGTCGCAGACGGCGATGGTCGAGACCTTCTCGGCCTCCTGGTTCAGCTCTCCGACGAACGCGTAGTCCACGTCGAGCGCCCGGGTCAGGTGCTGGACCAGGGAGCGGAGGAAGGCTTCACCGGTCGCCGCCGAGACGCCGGCCACGATGTTCTGGAGGACTTCCTCCGACCGGCGGCGCTCGAGCGCGTCGGCCTCGCTCGCGCCGGCGCCGGGCGGCGTCGTTCCGGCGAGCGGCACCTCGTGCCGAAGCTCGATCCCGACGCTGCCGTCCTCCATGTTCCGCACTTCGCCCATGTACGCGACCTCCGCGTTCGGCCCCCCGTCGATCTCGATCCGGCACGGCTCCCCGACCTTCAGCGAGGTGCGCACGGCGTCCGAGGCGGCGATGCGGATGCCACGGGCGCTCGCGTTCACGGCGCGGGCGAGCCCGTACACGTCGAGGCCGAGCCACAGACGGACCGGCCACGAGACCGGCTTGCGCGGGTGCCGCCGACGCTCTTCCATGACTGTCCCCCTCACAAGAGACTAGGCGGCCCGCGCCTCGAACCCGAGCTGCCGCCGACAGGAAGCAACGGCAAGGACGATGGCAGCACGCGGAGAGCCTGAAGACAAAAGGAAAAGAAAAGAGGGTGGCTGGCCGGCGACTCATTCTGGCAGTCGGCTCCCTCCGCGCCTGCCACTTTGGCTCGACGAAGAGGAACAACGAACACCGGACGGGCTGACATCGCAGAGACCGGCGGGGGTGTCAGTCTGTTCGGCCGACTTCCAAGGACACCGCGAAAAATGCGGATTTCTCGTCGCGCCGGCGATGGCACTGAACGTGCTGCTCGTAAGACGCTGGCCTTCACGGGCGAGACAACCGCCCGCGAAGCCGCGTGAGGAGACGTGATCGATGCGGTGGAAATCAGCATCTCGGCGCGAGCGACGCGCCGCCCCCCGATTCCGCCGCCAGTGGCGGATCGAGATCAAGACGGGCGCCGGCGTGTGGCGCGGCACGTCCGTGGACGTCAGTACCCTCGGCATGCGGGTCCGGGTCGACAAGCCCCTCGAGCCGCGCCGGCTCATGTTCGTCTCGCTCGAATCGGATGACCCGGGCGGCGCGATCTGGTCACCCGTCGTGCTCGTCCGCGAGGTGTCGTCCGCCGAGTACGGCATCCGCTTCGTCGACCTGTCCGAGCGGGAGCTCGCGCGCCTGACCCGACTCCTCGCGCTGTAGCGGCGCGCCGGGCGAACGGGGCCGTTGCGGTGCGGCGGCGGCCGGCCTACCATGGGGCCCGGTTTCCGCCGTGGACACCTACGACCTCGTGGTCATCGGCTCGGGTCCGGCGGGCGAGAAAGGCGCCGCGCAGGCGGCGTACTTCGGCAAGCGGGTGGCGCTGGTCGAGCGGGCGCCGCACGTGGGCGGCGCGGGGATCAACACCGGCACCGTTCCCTCCAAGACGCTCCGTGAGACCGCTCTCTACTTCTCGGGCCTCAAGCAGCGCGGTCTCTACGGCGTCGACTACTCCCTGAAGACCGAGCTCACCGTCCGGAACTTCATGTACCGCGAGCACGAGGTCGTCCGCGACCTCCGCGCCGTGGTCGAGCGGAACCTCGAGCGCCACCGGATCGAGCGGGTGCAGGGGACCGCCGTCTTCGAGGACCTCCACACGGTGCGAGCGCTCGGGCCGGCCGGCGGCGGGCGCCGGCTTCGGGGCGACGTGATCCTGATCGCCACCGGCTCCGTCCCGAGCCACCCGCCCAACGTGCCCTTCGACGATCCCCGCGTCTGGGACAGCGACGAGATCCTGGAGATGCGGGAGCTGCCGCGCTGGATGGCGGTGGTGGGCGCGGGGGTGATCGGCTGCGAGTACGCGAGCACCTTCGCGGCGCTCGGCATCTCGGTCGTCCTGATCGACGGGCGCGATCGGCTGCTGCCGTTCCTCGACGGGGAGATCGCCGAGCGCCTGCGCCTCGGGCTCGAGCGGCTCGGCGTCCAGGTGCGGCTGCGGGACGCGGTGGCGGCGATCACGCCCGCGCCGGCGGGGATCCGCCTCGTCCTGAAGAGCGGCGAGCCGCTCGGGGTCGACGCCGTCCTGCTCGCGGCGGGCCGGCACGGGAGCACGGCGGGGCTGGAGCTCGAGCGCGTCGGCATCCAGCCCAACGAGCGCGGGCTCCTCGCCGTCAACGAGCACTACCAGACGGCGGTGCCCCACGTCTACGCCGCCGGTGACGTGATCGGGTTCCCCGCGCTCGCCGCGACCTCGATGGAGCAGGCGCGGGTGGCGATGGTCCACGCCTTCGACCTGAAGTACAAGGAGCGCGTGGCCCCGATCTTCCCGCTGACGATCTACACCATCCCCGAGGTGGCGATGGTCGGCGAGACCGAGGAGTCCTGCCGGGAGAAGGGGATCGACTGTTGCGTCGGGCGGAG
>Ga0209515_10009485_pt1 | contig 11068 bp, 9 predicted proteins | sample Subgroupgradi54m_FD_187454 | JGI IMG/M metagenome (GOLD analysis project Ga0209515, IMG submission 187454) | Subsurface groundwater microbial communities from S. Glens Falls, New York, USA - GMW60B uncontaminated upgradient, 5.4 m (SPAdes)... ...
CTTCGATTCAGCGGTTGCGCTTGGACTTCCGAAGCTTGGGCTTCGGACGACGACCGGACGGAGAAGATCTGCGCTCTTGACTCGGGGAGGGCTGATAGGAGTTGGGCAGCCGTCCCCGATCGGACATCGAGAAGCCGGTTCATCCAGTCAGCCACGCCACCAATGCGACGAAATAGCGTGCCGATCGGAGCCGTTCGAAAGCTCGTCGGGCGGAGCGCTTCGTTGTACCACACCAATCGAGGATCGTTCGGGAGGGGTCGATGTTTGCCCCGCCCGAAGCTCTGGCCGGGGTTAGCCGCCTCTGAACTCCCGGCAGGCTGCCCGGAAGCGCGGCAGTCGCAGATACACACAGCCCGCGATCATTGGAAGCACCAGCAGAAAGCGGTTGAGATAAATCTGCGGTCCAGAGTAGAAGGGTGAGTCCCCGGCTGGCGCAGCTACGGACCTGACCGTCAGGAACAGCGTCATCCCGAACATCAGCCATTGCGGCGCCGGGTGCAATCGCGTCAACAGGGCTACGCCGTAACATACGAGGCAAAACGCCAGCGCATAGCCTGTGACCACCCACTTAATGGTCGCCAGGTTGAGCCCGTCCGGGATCCCCCAACGCCGGAAAGATCACGTTCAAGAGTTCAGCCATGCAGATGACACCGCCAACAAAGAACGCGATGGCCACGAGGTAGATACCCTTCGGCGGTTTCTTGTTCAAGGTCCTCAGCGACACGAGAAATCCGTGTAGGACTTCCCGCTCTCTTCAAGACAGCCAGAGGTCACTGGGTTACGCCTTGTCCACACAAATGTCGAACGTCGCTCATCGTCTGCCCAACTAGTAGGCTGACCGGCCTATCCCGGTTCGACCTGCGTGGCTCGCAGCATAACTGAACAGGCTGTCGCGAGCCGCATTGGGAGCCCTCTGCCGGCGCATTCGCGACGAGTCATTTCGAAAAGTCATCGCAGCGCGACGAATCGGCGGCGGATGGCGAAGAAAGCCGTGCCGGGCGCGCCGTGACGTCGCCGGATCGGCCGTGAACGACCCCGATACGTCCAGTGATCGCGTCGCATGGCCGGAGACGACGAGGGAAAAGCAGAAAAACGAGGCGGACGTGACCGCTTTGCGCGTGGACACGGACGCTGATGACGCCGACCCAGAAGGAAAAGGCATGGAAGAGGCCGCTGATCACGCCGGATGAAGCGGTGATGACGCCGGAAGAAGTGGTGATGACGCCGGAAGAAGCGGTGATCACGCCGGATGAAGCAGTGATGATGCCGGAAGAAGTGGTGATCACGCCGGAAGAAATGGTGATCGCGGCGAACGGAAAGAAATCGGCGTCGTCACGTACGCACTCTGCACAAACCTTGGACTGCACCCGCAAACGAACACGAGATCGACGTCGCCGACGTTGGTGATGCGCTGCGGCGTGTTGCCGGAATCCGAACGACATCACCCTCGCTCACGACGGTGGGCGGTAGGTCGCCGACTTCCACCTTCCCTTTGCCAGAGACGATGATGTAACGCTCGTCGACGTCTCTGACGCTGTGCCATTCCGTCGTCACACCCGGCAGCACCCGCGCCCGCGTAATCGACACGTCCGGATCGTTTGAATCGTTTGCCAACTCGAGGATGAAGCAGTTCTCCTGCGTCAAAAACTCCCTGGATGGATCGGCGCGACGGATTTCGGCATTCATGCGAACAGATTAGCGACCATTTGGGCGTCAAACATCTGAAAAAGTCGTCCCGAGATTCGCGCGCCCGCTCATCGCGTCGAATGCACCTGCGATAACCGATTAAATTCCGGCTCTGAAATGGCGGCGAGGACCGCGTTCGAAAAGGAAGTGTTTCCTGCGCAGCACTAAGCGATTGACGCGTGCGACCTCGACACGCTCCAGCTTTCACGCGAAACTAGGACCTCGCCTCGCCGCGGCCGCCGCGCTGGCAGTGCATGGACGATTCAACATGACCGAGAAGTTGCTGCTCGTTGTGGGTGTCACGACCTTGTGTATGCTCAGTCCCGGGCCGGACATGATCCTGGTCATGCGCAACACATTGACAGGGGATCGGCGGTGCGGCGGCTTGACCGCTTTTGGTGTCCTCACCGGGAACATGTTTCATATTGGCTACTGCACGCTGGGAATCGCCCTGCTGCTGTCGCAGAGCCCAGTCGCGTACAACGTGCTGCGCGTCGCGAGCGCCATCTACCTCGTCTATCTCGGTGTTCAGAGTCTGCGGAGTGGCGACACCAGCAAAGTGGAGCCCAGTGCATCGGCCGGTAGGCGCCCCACCAACGCATACTGGCAAGGCCTCGTCAACAATGTGCTCAATCCAAAGGGAAGCCTGTTCTACCTCGGCGTGTTCAGTCAGCTAATCACGCCGGAAATGTCGTTCGCCCAAACGGCACTACTCATTGCGGTCATGGTCAGTGTGAGCGCCGTCTTTTGGATCGTCTTCGTTCAGACACTGCACCTGCCGATGATTCGCGCCGGGTTGGACAAATCAAAGGTCGCCATCGCCCGCGTGTTTGGCGTCGTGCTCATCTTGTTCGGGGCTAAGGTCGCGATGCTCAAGTGATTCGCTCATCCCAACATTCGAGTGCACGCTCATCGCGCCGAATGGATAAAATCCGCGTTAGAGGAGTTTCATCATGCGACCGATCATCATCGTTGCGCTCGCGACCTCCTTTGTGTGCGTCCGCGCTGAAGGTGCGGAGGCGCAGACGTGGAACCCGCCGGCTGACAGCCAGCGCTGCCCGTCGAAGTGGGGCGCCGGCGACCAGCGCGGCGCCGCGAACCTCATGAAGCCTGACACGGTGCTCCGCGCGACACGTCTCATTAGGACGGGGCAGGTGTTCGAGCTGGGACGACGGCTCGAGCAAGGAATGCCGCTGCAAACCACTCGACAGTTCGAGCTGCATACGAAACGGACCTCGCCGCTTGCCGGATCGAACCGCCGCGGCAGCAACGAGGAGGTCGTGCTGGCGGAAATCGGCCAGGTCGGCACGCAGTTCGACGGCTTCGCGCACCAGACGATTGGCAACAGTCTCTACAACTGCTTCAAAGTTGATGACGTCGCGACCCGTAACGGCTTCACGAAGCTCGGCATCGAGAACATCGGCGCGCTGATGACGCGCGGCGTATTGCTCGACATCGCGGCGCTCAAAGGTGTCGCGATGCTGCCCGACACGTATGAGATCACCGTGGCGGACTTACAGCAGGCGCTGAAACGGCAGCAACTCACGCTGCAGCCTGGCGACGCGGTGATCCTTCACACGGGGTGGGGACGCCTCTGGGGTAAAGAGAACGACCGGTACATGAAGACCAACCCGGGGATCGACGTGGCGGCGTCCGAATGGCTCGCACGACAGAATCCGATGTTGATTGGCGCCGACACTGCGCCGATCAACGTGACACCGAGCCCCGACCCGAAGCTGTCGAACCCGATCCATCAAATCGCACTGGTGGTGAACGGGATTTTTCTGCTGGAGAACCTGAGGCTCGATGAGCTCGCCGCGCAGCGGGCGTACGAGTTCGCGTTGATCGTTGAGCCACTGAAGCTGGTGGGCGCCACTGGTTCGACCGTCGCCCCGATTGCAGTGCGGTAGCAGTACTCGACCGCACCTGCTCGCGCGTCCAAAGACATGGGGGCATTTGCCGGCCATGGAGAAGCGAAATGATCAAGGTGATCAACATCGAGAGTAAGAACAGGATCCCCGTTGGGGAAGGGCACGTGCGGAACATTCTTGTCCCGTCTGACGACGGGACCAGGGTTCGGGTCGCGATTGAGGAAGTTGATCCCGGCTGGACCTTTCGTCTGGCTCCAAGTGACAAGACACAGGTCGTGTACATCCTGGGCGGGAACGACGCCAAAGTGACCTACACGTCAGCTGGGAAAGCTTCCGAACACATGGCCCAGCGACGTGCCGGCGTCTACTTGGAACCCACCGAGGAAGCCACCGTCACAGCTTTTGGAACACCGCTGGTGCTGCTGCTTGTTACGGTGCCCAAGCACACTGGCAAGGCCACCGGCCACGAATCGCCGGCTGGCTACTTCTTCGAAGAGACACGACTCCGATCGCTGATTGACGAGAAACGTTTCCGGGAACGGACGTTCTGGGTCAACAAGGAAACCGGCCTTTCCGGCTCCTGGGATCTGCAGCTCGGCCGCATGCTCTACGCGCCGTACGCGCATTCTCCGCGGCACGTACACCATCCGTCGAAGACGAGTTCAGTCACGCCGGAGCATTTCTACTTCATCGAAAAAGGCACCGGTGAAGTGAAGCACGATACCGGCAGCCTTCCTGTGGGTCCCGGCAGCCTGGTGTTGATTCCGGCTGGCGAATGGCATCAGCTGATCGCGTCCGAGACCGGCTTCGATTACATCGAATTCCAGGCACCTTTCGACTTCGTTACCACCATGGATCACGATCCTCTTGGCAAGAACTGGTACATCAAAGGGACTGATGACGGAACAGGCAAGCCAACGCAGTGGGTCCAGAGCTGACCCCCGCCAATCCCGCCTGCTGTCTCAGGGCTGCGGCGGTGTCCGGACTGTGGGGTACGTGATCCCGAGCTGTTCGAGGTAAGTCGAGTACTTCGACGGGTCGTAGTAGTACTTCTTCATCTGCTCGCGGTACTGGGCCAGGATGTTCGCATTCAGATGCGTGGCAGGCGGAGTGTCCTTCGTGATGAATGGGATGTACTTCCGCTCCTTGGTCTGCACGTTCCTGAAATAGTCCCACGCCTGCGTCACGAGCTCGGGCCGCGTCAGCAGGTCGAGCACGGTCATGGCCTGCACCTTCGCACCGACCACCACGCCCTTGTGGGCGATGGGCGTGGCGCTCGCGATGGCACTCGACCAGTTGTGCCCGGGCAACCCTGGGATATTGGACGGATAGCGCAACGTCACGGTAGGCATGTTCCAGGAGATGTCGCCGATGTCGTCGGATCCGCCGCCGACGTTGTCCTCTGGTTTCCCGGGCGCTCTAAGCTCCTCAAGCTTCATCGCCAGACCGTCGATGGTCGCGTTCCCGAGTTCCTTTTGCAGAGCCTTGGCCAGGGCCTGGTCGGCGTCGCTCCATTTGGGGAGACCCACCGCCGTGATGTTCTTGTACATCGATTCGGCCACGACCTTGTTCATGTGCTGCGGATAGGCTGTGCCCAGGACGCGCGACGTCCACTTCGTGCTGGTCATGAGCGCGGCACCCTCGGCCATCTTGTTGCCGATGTCCCACATCTCCTGGATATGCGGCTGATCGGTTTCACGGAAAAAATACCAGACACTGGCCCGTCGGGGCACGACGTTGGGCTGGTCGCCGCCATCGGTGACCACGTAGTGCGAGCGCTGTGAAAGACGGAGGTGCTCACGTCGATAATTCCATCCGGCGTTCATCAGCTCGACGGCATCAAGCGCCGAACGGCCGCGCCACGGGGCGGCTGCACTGTGCGCAGTCTCGCCCTCGAAGGTGTACTCCACCGACACGAGTCCGGTGCCTGGGCTGACGTCGCCCCACGACACCCTCAGGTTGTCGCTGACGTGCGCGAAGAGCGTCACGTCGACGTCTCTGAAAACGCCATCGCGGATGTACCACGCCTTCGACCCGAGCTGCTCTTCCGCCACTCCGGGCCACAGCATCAGCGTGCCGGGCAGGTGGTCGCGCTCCATGATTCGCTTGACGGCCAGGGCGGCTATCACATTGAGCGGCATACCCGTGTTGTGGCCCTCGCCGTGGCCAGGCGCGCCCTCGATGATCGGGTCGCTAAAGGCCACCCCGGGCTTCTGCGACGCCTGCGGGATGCCGTCGATGTCCGAGCCCATGGCGATCACGGGCTTGCCAGAACCCCACGTGGCCACCCACGCGGTGGGGATGCCCGCCACACCGCGCTGGACCTTGAAGCCGTACTTCTCAAGAAGGCCCGTCAGGTACTTCGACGTTTCGACTTCCTGGAAGCCGAGCTCACCGAAGCTGAACACCGTGTCCACCATCTCCTGCGCGAGCTTTGCCATCTCGTCGACGCTTTTGGCGGCGTCGGTCTTGTAGGCTGCCAGCCTGGCGTCGGCCTGGGCAAATGCGGGGCTCGCACCGAGCACGAGCAGCACAATCACGACCGCCGTACGCAGTGCGCGAATCATGAGGGCCTCCTGAAGTCGCGTGTGTCGAATCGGTGAGAGCTGTGAGATTGTATTCCGGCTTCAGGGATGTGCGAAGGCGTGAGCATGCCGCTGCGTCGCGAAGCCGGAAAGCGCGCGAGCGAGGTCCGGCAGGACTGGCCGGCAAAGAAAAAGGCCGACCTGAAGGTCGGCCTCTACGATTGTCGCGGACCTGGAAGGTCCGCGCCGCATTAGAACTCGATGTGGGTCTGGGCGAGCAGCCGGCGCTCGAGCAGTTGGGAGTTGGCCGTTCGAAAGACCGACTCGAGCGTCACCACGACACCCAACCGCCCGCGTCCCACCTCGCTCCAGTGCGCGCCGCCGAAGACGTAGCGGCGCCTCGAGTCGCTGTCGTTGGACGCGTCGGGATCGAAGAAGTCCACACCGCCAACTCCGGCCCAGCCGGTGGGACCCTGCCGGCCTTCGCCGAAGAACGACAGGCCGCGGCGCTGAACGTCCACAGCGACGAACGGGTTGTCGGTGGCGGACAGATACTGCGCCGTGGCGACGACATGCGGGACCTCGTAACTGCCCATCACGATGGCGACGTTGCGAGGCCGATCTTTCGCGTACCAGCCGTACTGGTAGAACCCCGAGATGCTCACGTTGCCGGCCTCGCTGTCCTTGGAGAAGGGACGCAGGGTCACGCGGCCATCGATGCTCTTGTACTTGTCTATCTCGGCGCGTCCATAACCTTCGCCGTTGTACACGCCCACGTGCACCTCCGTCCGCTCGCCGGTGGCCTTGACGCTCACGCCGAGATCAGTCGGTCCAGGAATCAATCCCATGCGTTCCGCGAAGAAGGGCCCGAGCACACGGTAGCGGTTGACGGACTCCTCGAAGGTGAGCCAGGGCATTTCGTGCAAGCCGAACAGAATCGAGACGCCGTCAGTCACCTTGGCGTCCAGCGAGGCGTATTCGAGGCGCAACGCCAGGTTCTGGTTCAAGCTGGCGTCGGTGGTCGGCCGCACGTCCGGCGTGAACCGAACCCGCACGCGGTCCGTGAGTCGCGCCTGGATGTTCAAGTAGCCACGGGTGACGTCGAACGCGTTGTAACCGTTCGATTCGTGCAGTTCGGCGTCGTACTGCAGAAACGAGACGACGCCAAACGTCACGACGGGAGCGGCGGGGACAGGCGGTGTGGCCGCCGCGCCCTGAGGCTCCTGCGCAAACGCAGACACACACAGGCTCAACACCACGATTGCCGTCAGACAGAGTCGAGTCACGCTCTTCATGTCAGGACCTTAAAAGATAGCCGGCGCGCCGGCTCGAAAGTCACCGTTGAGAATCGGCACCGAGTTCACACCAAGCCACTGGTCGAGCAACTTCGCGTACACGGATCGGAAGTCGGTCTCATATCGGACGTCACCCGAGTTGTTCTCCAGTGTCGGACTGCCCGGCGCGAGCGACGCCGCCGTGCCGTGAAGCCCGCCACGCACCGAGCCGCCGAGCACCATCATCAAGCCCGCGGCGCCGTGATCGGTGCCCGCGCTGCCGTTCTCAGAGATGCGCCGGCCGAACTCGGAGAACACGATCACGGTGGTGTCGCTGGCAAGGCCCTGGTTGCGCACGTCGCTGTAGAACGCCGCGAGCCCATTGCCGAGCGTGCCCATGAGATTGCCGTAGCCGCCGCCTGCCCCGCCCTGCCCCGCGTGCGTGTCGAAGCCGCCGGTCTGCACCCAGAACACACGTGAGCCGATGCCGCGGACGATGGCGCCCGCAACGGTGCGCATCGCGAGCGCGAAGCCGTTGTTCGGATACGCGGTCGTCGGGGTATACGACGTCGCCAGCGCCACGCGGTCGAGCGTCTCGATTGCTCCCCGGCTGGTGCTGTTCACGAACGCCAGATGCGGCCGACCGTTCGCCGGGTTGGCCGCCATCGCTTGCGCGGCCGCGCGCTCCTGGAGCGCGGCCGTGCCGCGGTTCGGACTCGCATAGGTGTACGTGCTCGCGTTTGGAATCGCGGGTACACCGCTTTGCCCGGAGAGCAGCGCACGCGGCGTCTCCGCTGTTGTGTTCCACGCGGCGAGCGCGTCGAGCGGTCGAGGGATCGTGTCGAGATAGCGACCAAGCCAGCCGGAGCCGGTCGATGACTGTGGGTTGGCAGTGCCCCAGATATCGGTGGCTTCGAAGTGCGACCGACTCGAGTTTTGGTACCCGGTACGCTGCACGAGAGCCAGGCGCCCTTCGTTGAAGATGTTCAAGAGGCCGCCGAGCTGCGGATGCAGACCGAGCGCCTGTCCGGCCGAATCAGTGCCCACCTGGAGCACCTGCCCTGCGGGCACGGCAATGCTGGGACGGCGGCTGTAGTACGAGGAGTCACGATAGGAGATCAACGTGTTCAGCGCATCGTTGCCACCGCCAAGGTAGACGACGACGAGGTTCCGCGTCCGTAAGCCCTGTGCCTCCGCGATCGCGCTCAGGAAAGAGGGAGCGGCGAGCCCGAGGGTGACCGTCGCCACGCCGTCACGGATGAAGAGTCGTCGAGAAATGTTCATGGTCGCTCCTTCTAAACGAGTTGGTACTCGGAAGAGCCGACCAGGAGGCGCGCAAGGCCTGCGGCCCGGGTGTTGAGTTGTTCCCCACTGCCGATCCAGGTTCCAGCGCCGCCCAGGTAGGACATGAGCGCCTGCTGCGGGCCCGAGTCGAGGGGCGCGGGCGTCATACGACCGAGCATCGACGCGAGCAACGCCTGCGGCGTGCCGCCATCAGTCTGCAGGTCCGCGGCAAGGAATCCTTTCTGGCTGGCAGCCAGCGTGGCGGCGAAATTCGTTCGCGCGAGCATCGTCCCCGTCGAGAACCACGCGGCGCCCGGCGGCCATCCGCCGACATTCGGCGGCTCGAAGAGCTGCTGGCCCATGGCGGCCAGCGGCGACCGGGCCTTGTCGAGCGAGAAGCCTTGCCAACCCACTTCTTTGATCGCCCGAACGACGAATTCCGCCGGCCATGAATAGCGCGCGTAGCGCATCGACGGATTGTTGAACCAGGGTGAGGTCAGGATGTACCGCACGACGGGCCTGATCTCGGTGCGGTTCTGCAGGTAGACGGCGGCGGCGCTCTCGACGAAGGCCGGATCCGGCAGATGAATCTCGCTGATGAAGAAGTTCCAGAACTTTCGAGCGAGGCGACGGGCCGTTTCCGGATGGACCGCCAGGGCGGTGATCAAGTCGATGCCGTCCTGCATGCCTGCCGACTCGCTGCGCGCCGGGATGGTCCGGCTTCCGTTCGCGATCGGGAACGAGAACGTCTTGGCGCTGGTTTCGTGTTGGTCGGCGTTGTACGCGAATTCCTGATACGCGTTCAGGTCTCCATACTCGTCCTGACGGTAGTCATCGGACCCCCGCAGGTTCCAGCCCGTGAACACACGCGCGGCCGCGTAGACGTCCGACTCGATGTAGTTGCCGACGCCGATCGTGAACAGCTCGATGATCTCGCGGCCGAAGTTCTCCTGCGGCTTGGCCTTGGTGTTGCTCTTTCCATCGAGGTACACCAGCATCGCGGGATCCTGCGCCACCTGAATCAGGAGATCGCGAAAGTTGCCGAGCGCGTATTGGCGGAAGAGTTCGATCTGTCCCTGTGGCCCGCGCAGCGCGCCGGGTTTGTGCGCGAGCATCTTGGCCGCCTGCCTTGTGCCAGAGTCGACGGCCAGCTTGCTGTAGGCAGTGGCGAAGTGGTTGTGCCAGAACAGCGTCATCTTCTCCTGCAGCGGACGCCGCGAGTGGATCATGCGGAACAGCCAGCGCTGGCGCGCGTCCTCGATGTCGATATCCGGCGCGAAGAGGTCCTTGGTGGCCACCTGCGCGTGGTCGGGCCGTCCAATGCGCGCATCGACGTCGTCCGGTCGGCCCTCGAAGTCGACGAGATGCGCGACGGCCTTCGCCGGCGACATGTCGCGGAAGGTGTCGACGTCGACGGCACTGACGCCGAATCCGGCGCGGCGAAGCAGGTGGTCGATTTCAGGATTGAGTTGTGCCATGTCGGGTCAGAGAGCGATCGTCACGACGCCGTCTGAAAACGTGTTGGCGTACTGACGCAGTGAAGCCTTGGCAGGGCCGCCGATTACCTGACCGCTACGGTTGTAGCGCGACCCGTGGCACGGACACACGTAGGTGTTGCCGTCAGCGCCGGTGACGGTGCACCCCTCGTGGGTGCAGACGGCCTCGATCGCCGAGAAGGCGCTCGCGCTCATCCGCGCCAGCAGGAACACGCCTGCGACGGACTCGACGAGCACGGCACCGCCCACGTCGGCCAACGCGGATCCAGCGACGTTGACCTGTACAACAGAGCCTGCGAATCTGCCGGACAGGACGCCGAGCTTTGAGGCCATGCCGCTGGGCGACGTCGGTGATCCGCCGCAGGCGGAGAACACCGTCGCGAGTGTGGCGCCGGAGGCCACCTGACAGGCTCCTGCGCAGAACCGGCGTCGTGAGACGGGCATGTTCGTATCTGGCATCGCGGTGATTCTCGAGAGGGGGTAGCCAGTGCAGAGGGGCAATATCGAGGCCGCTCGCAAACGACCCGGTTTTGCTGAATCAACAGTACCTGGCGGGTGCCCGCCGATCACAGACTGGGGGCGAGGACGGGTGATTTCGTAAGCGCCACCGGCGGGCTCATTTTTGTGAGGTCACCGGCTTTGACGAAGCCTGCCACATGTCAGACGGACGTTCGAATTGCCACCATCACCCAAGGCGTGCTTTCGGGTTGAGCCTAGTATCCGCGTCCGAAAGAGTGGGTTGGTTAGTGCAGCCGTTCAACGAAGTGGACGTCTGGGTTGTGTTTTCTGAGTAGCCGGAATGCGTCCGAGCTGAACACCATCCTAGCCTCACGAAACGGCGTGCCCCCTATGACGAGGCGCACGCCGTTCGGATTCTTCACGACGATCACAAGACCCTTATCCACGTAGGTAACGCGTTTGTCGTTCTGGGT
>Ga0209515_10009486_pt1 | contig 11068 bp, 9 predicted proteins | sample Subgroupgradi54m_FD_187454 | JGI IMG/M metagenome (GOLD analysis project Ga0209515, IMG submission 187454) | Subsurface groundwater microbial communities from S. Glens Falls, New York, USA - GMW60B uncontaminated upgradient, 5.4 m (SPAdes)... ...
TCGGCGCACTTATGGTCATTCCCGTTATTACTGCGATGCAGATAGGGAGAAGCTTCAAACAAAGTATATATTTTTCTCTAGGATTTGCCCTGATATCAGTAATTCTCGGGCTTATTCTTGCCTATTACTTCAATCTGCCTGCAGGAGGAGCTATCGTATTGTTATCTTTAGGGATATTTGGGTTTGTTGCAACATTTTCCCATACGTTGGCAAGAATTTTGGCAATACGTTCCCATGAATAATGTTCCTCTATGCATCGCCGCGCGGTCTTTATCATGTTTTCCCGCTCTCCTTTTTGAGCAAGAAGTAAAGAAACTGCTTCTACCATTTTTTCAGAAGAATCAGCAATCATAAGTTCTTTTCCGTGTGAAACGTCAAGCCCTGCAGCTCCCTGCGTCGTCGTAATTACGGGTACACCGCTTGCCATTGCTTCCAAAATTTTGAATTTTGTCCCCCCACCAATACGAATCGGCGCAAGTAATATATCAGCTTTTCTATATTCGTCACTAATTTCAGACACTCCTTCTAACAATTTCACTCTACTATCTTTTATGTGTTTTTTCATTCTATCTGGCATATTTCTCCCTACAATCCGTATGGTTGCTCTGGGATATCCACCAATAATCATAGGCCAAAGATCAAAGAGGAGGTGTACTACAGCGTCCTGATTCTGAATCCATGAAAAATTTCCAACAAAAAGAAATACTGGCTTATCACTATCTACATATTTTTTAGGTGAAAAAGGAAATTGACCTAAATCAACTCCATTAGGCACAACAGTAATTTTTTTAGTATCTATAGAATCCCCAATAACTTTCTTATCATCTTCTGATACCGCCACCAAATGATCGGCTCTTCGCCAAATCTTTTTTTCCCACCACATGAGTTTTAACACATCTGCATATAACAACGGCCGAAGAGGCACAATGGGAAATTTCCGAATATATCCTTCATAAATAGTGTGTTCTATGTTGTGCTCGGCAACAACCAGTGGAACGGAAATTTTTGGTAAAGAAGGAAATACATATCCTGGCTCAATATGGACCAGGTCATAATGATCATCTAATAAGGCAGTTCTAATTTTTTGTTGCATGAATCTATTTGCATATGTTGTCATAAGGAATGGATAAGTACTCACAAAAGATCGAAAAACATAAGAAGCTTGCCATGCATGACCCCGGTAAACTGTCTCTATGCGTTTACAAAATGCAAGCTTATCCCGAAATTGATTCTCTTTTTCGTCGCGAATGAAAGAAAATAACGAAATTTCATGATCCTGACTGAGAGTCTTCAGGAGGTTATAAATGCGAATCTGCCCACCAGAATAAAGTGGATAAGGAAGTATCGCTGATATAAATAAAATTTTCATATTGTTTCATTACTTTGGCTTCGTGAGATCAATGATGGCAAATTTATCATTCCTCACTAACACAGTAAACCTGCTGGCAAGATCCTTGGTCTCTCCGTCATTGTCTGTCGGAGATACAGTCACATAATGTGTGGCACCCATCTTAATTTTCTTATCAATATCAAATCCAAGCGGCCATCCTTGACGATTTATTTGATAAAGAAATGTCGTGTCGCCATTATAAGAGGCAATCACTTTTGCATTTTTGGGAAGTATTTGATCAGCAATCTTCCCCGCCTCAACAATCTCTGGACGATTAATCCAGTAATACGTTCGTATTGTGTACCAAGAAAACGCAAACATGAATACAATTGAAGTCACTGCAACACTTACACCTGCAATCCGACTGATTCGTTCATGTGGTTCAATAAGAAATGCAATACCTTTGGCCACATAAATGACGACGATGGGAATAATTAATTGTTGATAATAGTCGTGCTGTACATTTCCTCTTGCTAATACGATGAGATACAATAAACTCCCCAAAAGCCATATTCTAAAAAACCACCCCTCCTTCTTCGTAAATGTGACGGTTAAACCCATACCAAAAGGAATCAGTCCCCAATATCCCAAAATGAGCTCTCCCAAACGCCTCGCAAACAACCAGTGAAACCATGCACCCTTAAATCGAATATTCCCTTCGTTAAAAAGCCACGTATATACAGGAATTCCTTCGGGAAACTGTGTAATCCAACTTCTCCACCACCAGGTAGGAAATAAACAAATAAGCGAATAAACAAATAAGCGAATAAACAATAAAAGAGAAAGGGAATCTTTTCTATACAAAAGATATGGAATAGGCAGTAAAAGAAATGCTGCAATCGGCTTTGCTAAGAGCGCCAATGCTCCTGCAACTGCTCCGGCGATCACAAAAAACCAATCGCGTCGACCTTTTGCCTCAAGAGATTTCGAAATGAGATACAGACTCAACACCGACCAAAAAACCATAAATCCATCCGGGAGAATCGTTCGGCCGTAATAGACGCTGTAAGGAAGTACTGCATAGAGAAATCCTGCAAAAAATCCTGTTGTTTTGTCAATAAAATTTGAGACAAGAAGTGCTAAGAGTAATGCCGTACCAGCGCTTGCCGCAATAGAAACCAACCGCAAACTTACTTCGATGGAAATTCGAGGAACTATCACATGAATCCATGCACCAAGAAGCTGATAGAACGGAAACTCTACCATCCGCCATCCTTGTGGGTTATCTTTTCCGGACTGAATGTTGGAAAGATCATCGTAGCGAGGATGCAATGGATCAAATCCAAATTTTAAAAAATTTCGTGCAACTGCTGCCGTATCTGCCTGCCGCCAACTATGCCAATCGGCAATAGGACTGGTCAAATGATACAGACGAAGAGATATCGCTGTTAAAAAAATTATGGAAAGCAAAAAAATATTTAATTTCTTCATTGAGTACTGGGTGGCTTTTTGATTTCTGTAACAGTCCCATCTTGATCAAATACAAACACTTTCTTGGTATTAGAATCATATGGTACAACACTGAACGCTTGTGCAAGCGATGGCCAAATAAATACCTTAATATTTGGATTTCGGAAAACAAACCACAGCGCATCTGGTAGACCTACAGGGAAAACCCATGCTTGACCATGTCGAATCGGCACATTGACAAAATGAAACTCCATAGCATCACTCGCCCAGCTCTCAATATAGACGCTGTCAATGGCGACAAAAAAGCTTTTTGTTTTTTCACCAGCCTCATACCAGTCGCTATGAACTTGCTGTAGTTGAATAATCTGTAAAAGACAAAATACACTAACTACTACGACAATACTCGCTAGCGCAATATCTCTACCATTATCCAATAAATATACGTAGAGTTTGTTTATAAAAAATACAAGGAGAAAAGTAATCCCAATTGAAGATAGATAACTATATCGAGAAGATATATTTCCTAAGCCTAAAAAGGGCAATAACGTTATAATAGAAAAAAACATTCCAAACAGAAAAACTTTTATTTCATTTTTCTTCATGAGTTTATATGTTTTCTTATATACAAAACCAGCAATGAAAAACGTTATGACGACTATCAAAAGAGCAATCCAAGCATGACCTCTTAAAAAATTTCGTGATGTTTGATAGAAAGGTTCAGAAAAAGGACCAATAAGAGTAAGAAAGAGATACCCTATGGCATTTCCTGTGATATTAAAGGGAAGTTTTAAAAGATTATAATTATAATCCCCACTTAACCAGTGACTACCAGCTATAAATCGCATCCCCAGATAGATGGGTATAGGAAGAAAGAGAATCCGATAATGGATGTCTTTCCATAAGCCTCTCAGACTGATCTGTTCATCAAATATCCACTGATACAACAAAAATAGAAATGGAGTCACAATGCCTAATTCATGAAATAACAAAGAAAGAATAGAAAAGCTCACAGTTGCAATGAAATATATTGTTTTCTTTTTTTCTCGCCAGGTAATAAACAGAAGCAAACTCGAAAGCGTGAAGCACGCGGTAAAAAGAAATCCTGTAGCCGAAATCCAAAAAATTGCTTCAGAAAAACCACTCAACATAAGAAACAAAAACGCTGCAAACACAGCAGGTAACGTATTCCGAAATATCTTTTTGGCAAGTAAAAACACCAGTATGCTAACGGTAAAATGAAGAAATAGAGAAACCAGATGATACGCAGTTTGATTGAGCCAAAATAGTTGGTACATGAAAAGGAAATATGTTTTTGCCCCTGGTCGGTAGAAAAACCCATCGGATTGAGTGAAATACCGAATGATTGTCGACACAGTAGGTTGGCAACGCTGTGCCCTGCTCATGTGGTTACCACAATCTGCGGCCCATCGGAACCATGTAAAATCATCTCCAACAAAAAAATTCCTCGTCATGGATGAAAAAAGCAGTACCGTAGCAATGAGCAAATACACCATGATTGCATAGGTTGAAGTAGCAACTTTTTTAAGCTCTTTATATACATCAAGCACCACATGTTGATACAAACGAAGAATCCCAATAGCTACTCCCGTTAAAAGCCAGAGGGTGAAAGCAATTTTTGAAGCTTCAAAAACATCTATAAATAGTCCATTGATTGCAAGACCTACGATACCAGCAATAAAACCAAAAATGAAACTTTTTACTGGACGTGACTCAATAGCTGGTAGTGTTTTTCTTATGTAAATGCCGATGATTATAAATATTGCCAAAAATGAAGCAAAACCTAATACTCCCACTTCGGCAAGCATGCGAAGATAACTGTTATCCACGGCCAAACTTACGGACCCATAGCCGCTCCCAAATAAAACATTTCTCTTGAACGCTGTCAGAGCATTCGGCCATTCGCCTTGAAATCTCGTCGTGAACGACAAATCGTACGTTAATGCTTTTTTTATCAAATAGTTGCCGTTAATAGTAAAAACCTCCACCAAACCGGTTTTGGGATTGGGCTTCCGTTCGTAATAAAAATTCCCTAACCTTTTTATAATAGGTGAGAGCGGAAGATTTATGTAACCGGTTCCCTGTGGCAAATCTTCTCCTGTTGGTGCATTTGGTTCAACAAGAAGCATAACTTTTTCTGGTAGATACGTGTAGGGGATCGCCAGTACAGCAAATGGGCCGGCATAAGCATCCAGATTCGTTATGTCTTGTGAAAATTGCTGCTTAACAATTTTCTTCTCAAAATATGTATTCGGCACTTCTTTTACGTGCCCAATTATCTTTCCGGTTTTTGCGTCAAGTAAAACGTCAATCTCTTTAATAGTACTTCCAAAACGAGCAGAAAGACTTGGTAAAAAACTTAACAAAAGAATGATAGCGACAGCTATAATAGGAAATAAAAAAAGTACCAGCTTTTTTTTCTGAAAAAAAAGCACCAAACCCAATGAGACAAAAAGAGCAAAAAATGAAATCCTTGATACGGTCATAAAGAGAACAAATAAACCTGAAACTGCAGCCGCTATAAAAGTCGCCTTCACCAGCCAGTTTCGATACCCGAAAACCAAACTGGCCATAATGGGAATAACTAATACGAGGTAAGCAGCTAGATCATAATGTCCACCAAATGTTGATGAAACACGCGATAAAGAAGAAAGCTGTAAAGCTATTCCTTTGGCGAATTCTTCATTCATGGTCAAAAATGCATAGAAACCTAAATATTTTTGACCGATACCATATCCAATAATCAAAAAAAATGTCACGGTCAATACGACAATAAAATACGAGAGAAACCGTTTATCTTTCATCCCGCAATAGGAGATAAAAAATAAACTCATATATTCAATTCGACGCAAAAAGCTTAAAAATGCTACGTTGGGAAACACATTCTGCAGTCCTGGAAAAATCAAAAGTATGCTGTGAATCGTTGCTATGGCTCCGATAATCCAAAAGATCAAAATCGGCACAGTAAGAGGAGTTTTTAAAGTTGATTTATTACGAACAACCAACAGTCCCCAACACAAAAGTACAAAAAGAACAATAAAATCTTCCACTCGTACATATACCCATACATGCCGAATATTCACCAATGGCAATTTAGGATAAAGCGGGATAAACGCCAACAAAAACAGAGTAAACAGGAAAAAAATATTATCTCTACACCAATTGAAGAGCTTGTTCATAAATTGCAACCAACGTCTTATTACCAGTTAATCTTCCAAAAAATAACGCGATGAGCGCCTTTGCATAAAGCATCAGTCGAAGTATCCGCTCTTCCATTATAAACCGATGTTTGTGATAAAAGTAAAGTAACCCTTTGTAAATATTTATGATAGGCTTTCTCGAATTTCCACTACTGGCGGCCCCTGAATGGATGAACTTCGCGTCTGGTATAAACATCGCAGTATATCCTTTTTCTTGTGCTCGGTAAAGAAATTCAATCTCTTCCATGTACATAAAAATACCTTCATCAAAAAGTCCGACATCTAAAAATGCTTCTTTTGTCCCAATAATGCAAGCTCCAGACACCCACCCAACGACACGAATGTCAGATGGAGACGACCGCGTGACGCCCAACGCATCTCCTTTGGCAAACAACATAAGAAATACAACAGGCAACGTGTACATAGGGCCGCATGAGGCTTGAGGCGATTGGCCTTCGTTCAGGAGCTTACCACCCACAAATGCATGAGGATATTTTTGGGCAAATTCATAAAGATTAACAACAGCATTGTCCAATACTTGAATATCTGAATTAAGAAGCAATATGTACTTCCCTGCAGCTTTTCGAATACCCTGATTGTTCGCTTTTCCATACCCGGTATTGGTTTTATTGAATATTTTAATTACTCGAGTATATTTAGTTTTTAATAATTCAATAGATCCATCTGTTGACGCATTATCTACTACAATGATTTCATATTTCAACGAAGAATCTTTGAGACCCTCGCCAATAGAATATAAACATCGATCGAGAAGCTCTTTTGTATTAAAACTAGGGATAATGATGGAAAGATCCATGATTATTGGAAGAGCCGCGCGAATTTAAGTGTATAACGGAGATCTTTGGCACGATTCCTAATAAATTTTGCAGGCACTCCCCCCACAAGCGTATAGGGATCGACGTCTTTGGTAACCACCGCTCCAGAAGCAACAACTGCACCTTTACCAATATGCACGCCAGGTAAAATGGTCACCCGAGTTCCAACAACGACATAATCATCAATAATCACAGGCGCACCTACTTCTTTAAAATCCGGATCATCAATATCATGTTCCATGGTATAAATTCTAACCTCACCACCAATTGAAACATTATTTCCGATAGCGAGCGGCCGCTCCTCTGGATTAAAAAAATCTTTAAGATATCGTAAAAATTTAATCTCTTTTCCTGACCATTTCCGAGGATATCTTCCATCCAAAAATGCATCATTGCCGACGATGGTATTGTGCCCAATGGCAATGCCTGACGGTTGATTAAACTCGGCTCGCCAATGAATTGAAGAGTCTTTGCCAATTTTTATACGAAAAAGGTTGCGGTACAAAAAAAGCCGAATCGTGTGACTGGGAATATATCCAGTAAGAGTTGCAAGGTACACCCAAAAATCGATAAAAAATCGCATAATATATTTTATTCGTCATCCCCGACCAGATCGAGGATCCATCTTTTATGTGATGATGGATTCCCGCCTTCGCGGGAATGACAAATTACTTTTTACCAACTTCTTCTAATACTTCCAGTGTTTGTTTTGCCGCCGCCTCCCATGTAAATTTCTTCACTTGGATTAACCCTGCTGCAATGCGTTCTTTACCGGATTTCTTCTCTCGCTCGGCAACTGCAGTCTCAAGTCCTTTCGCTATACTCTCCACATCTTGTGGGTCAACATATATGCCGGCCTTTCCGGCTATTTCCGGCAGACTGGAAACATTACTCACTACGACTGGCGTTCTATATGCCATAGCCTCAAGTACGGGCAATCCAAAACCTTCATATAAACTCGGAAGAGCAAAACAAAGGGCATGTTTATAAAGGGCGGGTAAATCGCTGTCAGGAACAAAATCTAGAAAAATTACATTTTTTTCAATGCCAAATTTTTTTGGTGCAGCAAGAATTTCCTCATAGAGCCATCCCTTTTTCCCGACAATCACTAAAGTGATATCTGGATTCTTTTTTTGTACTTGGACAAATGCCTCCATAAGGCGAACATAATTTTTCCTCGGCTGGATCGTCCCAACAGACAAAATATAGTGAGGAGGTAATTGATATTTTTTAATAACATCACCTTCAACCATAGAAAGTTTGGTAAAACCCGGATATGTCACCACAATACGATCTTCTGGAACTTTATATGCTTCTATTATAGCATGCTTGGTAGACTCACTAATGGTAAGGATCTTACTGGCATGACGGATAGAATATGCACTCCAGTGCACGAGTTGGTGCAGATCTTTTGCACGAAACATCTCGGGAAAATAAAGGTAAGAAAGATCCATGATCGATATAACACTGGGAATATGCACGAATCGAGGAGCATAGTGCGTTGGAGAAAAAATAACATTAGCCGCCGGCTTATCCCAAAATAAAGCTTTGGGAAAACCAATAAAGGTCCAAAATTTACGAGGTCCAATGACACAATATTTCCACCCAGCCATCGCTTTTGGCATATCAGGAAACGGCGGCGAAGGCAAATAGATGCGGACCGAATGACGTGAAACATCAACTATTTCATGTAAATGCGTCAGGATTTCAAACGCATACCGACCGATGCCTACGCGATTTTGTACATTTGCTTCATATCCATCAACTGCGATAATCATAGATGAAACCCCGGATACACGACGTGTAATTTTCTATCTTCAATATTCAAAAAATTTTTTACATCTTGCTTGGTCGCCTCCGAATCACATAAAAAAGCACTACATTCCTCTTTTGCTCGCGCAAGTCTTCGTTTTTGCACGGCGATAATTTTTGCATCGAAACTTTCCGGAAAATGCAGGAAGCTCACATCATGAATTGTCGTAATGCCCCTCGCGTTGATTAAAGGCGGCTGTGTCCAGTCGCTACTCCAAAACATATCTACATTACCGATCAACCATTCGATAGGAAGAATATGCAATTGATTCCAAAGTAAATCAAGTAATGTCGGCGGCAACCACCATATTTTTAACTTTATTGTTTTATTTAATTTCTTAACTTGATTATAAAATGTATAAAACTTATTTCTCTGCCGCAGAGAAGAACCAAATAAAAAATACTCATTTTCTTGATCTAAACTCAGAAGCGATATTACCATCTCCCGTACATAGCGGCCGACCCCAGTGCCTTCATAGACGATCTGACTAATATCAATTCCTATTCGCATAGTACTAGGTATATCCGTTCGGATGGGTTTTGTGCCACCTCCAAGCAGTTGCAACAATAGTTGTAATATCAGAATATTTCGGTTCCCAACCGAATTCTTTTTTCAATTTTGTCGGATCTGCAATAAGTTCTGCGGGATCCCCTGCCCGACGATCTTTTGTGATAATGGGAAACTCCACCCCTGTTTCTTTTTTTATTTGCGCAATAACTTCTTTATTCGTCACTCCAATTCCTGTCCCTACATTATATATATCCGTTCCATGACCATTCGCAAGTGCATCAAGAACCAAAAGATGAACATTACAAAGATCTTCAATGTGGATGTAGTCACGTACACAGCTGCCATCGCGAGTTGGATAATCGTTCCCAAAAAGATAAAATTCTTTCTTCTCCATTGCAGCACGAAATCCCAAGGGTATGATGTGCGTTTCTGGATCATGTGCTTCCCCATTATTTCCATCAAGTGATACTCCGGCGGCGTTAAAATATCGAAGACTTATGGAACGAATCTTTTTTTGTCTATCAAAAAGCGATAAATAGCGCTCAAAACACCATTTGGATAAACCATAAACACTAGTGGGATTTTTTGGATGATCCTCAGGAATAGGAACGGTTTGAGGATTACCGTAAACAGCTGCCGTTGAAGAAAAAATAATCTTATCAATACCATGAGCCTCCATAGATTCAAGGAGTGCTATTGGTGCAATGAGGTTATTGTGAAAATATTTTTTTGGATCCCGCATTGATTCTTCAACAGATATGTATCCTGCAAAATGAATAACTGCTTCAATGTGATTTTGAGAAAAAATGCTATCCAACATTACTCGATTTGCCACATCGCTCTTCACTAGTGTGGCACCTGAAGGAAGAGCTAATGTATGGCCGAATTCCATCGTGTCTAAAACTACCACTTTGTGTCCGCCACTAACAAGCATGCGGACCATATGGCTTCCAATGTACCCAGCCCCCCCAGTAACTAAAATATTCATAGTCTTATTGTACCTTATGAAGTCGCAGAAGAGAAAAGAGAATAAAAATGAAGAAAAATCCGGCAGCATACCAGGTAAGCCGTTCAGCAGTAAAAAACACCCACATGGCAAACAAAGGCATTGAAAAAGTAAGACATGTCAGTCCTGCAACAACGAAATACCGAGGTTTTCTGAGTATAACGAGGAGAACTAATACAATAAAAAATAAAATATCTTGAGCTTTCATGTCACTGAATTTCAAATACGCCAATACGAGAAAATGCATCTATTTTATGGAGCCAGGGAATCACAGAAAGATTATGTATCGTATCAAGATATAATTTCTCGTCATACGTTCGGTCAGTCAAAAACAACTCACCACGAGAATCGTATGGCACGATGATATATTTTACCTGCATCACCGTCAATTCTTTTTGTGTTTTCTCAGTGGCAATCCATTGAATCATGCCTGAGATACTCGACTGTTTCGACAATAATTGCGCATCGATACCAAGATGCAATTTTGAGGAAAATCCAAATCGCTGTTTTTCAGGGATCCAAAGTGTCTGAAAAACACCTGGCTGAGTATTGAAAAAATCTTTAAGCTTTACATATTCCTGTGGCACACTCGTAGGTCGAAATGTACCAGAGAGCTGACCGAGAAGTGCTTCCCGTATGGTCAATGCCCAAAATAGAATAAACAGTACCGATACAAACCGCTTTCGATCCACTTGATGGATGACAGTCGGTATAAGAATACTAAAAGAAATAGCGGAAAATAAATAAAATTTTGTCGGATCACGAAATAAAGAAAAGCCTGGGACATGATTAAATAACCATATATATACTTCACCAAATGGTGGATTAACTCCTTTTGCTAAAAATGCACCTACAAGTGCCAAAAAAGAAAAATAGATTGCCGTA
>Ga0209515_10009487_pt1 | contig 11066 bp, 8 predicted proteins | sample Subgroupgradi54m_FD_187454 | JGI IMG/M metagenome (GOLD analysis project Ga0209515, IMG submission 187454) | Subsurface groundwater microbial communities from S. Glens Falls, New York, USA - GMW60B uncontaminated upgradient, 5.4 m (SPAdes)... ...
GGAAGCCCCCCCCCACGGGTTTTACCTATTATCCAAAAGTTTGTCGCCGCGTACAAATTATGGGATGAATTTAAGAATCACTTCCCCAAGAAATCAAAGTATACGCTTGGAGGAAAAATAGATGCGCTCTTTCTTGAAGTAGTGGAGATTCTTTTCACCGCAAGCTATCTCCAAAAAGAACAGAAACTGCCGTATCTGCGCAAAGCAAGCATCAAACTGGATTCACTCAAATTCTTTCTACAAATTTCATGGGAACTCAAAGCGCTTGATAACAAAAAGTATATCACACTCTCGGAACATTTGAATGAGATCGGGAAAATGCTGGGAGGATGGATAAAGGGACTGCAATCGCTCGATAAGAGCCGATAAAAAAAGAAAACCCCGCCACAAGGAGAAGCGGGGAATGAACGAGAGTTGCTGACGCGGACGAGCCAGCGCCAGTTGTCATTGAAGTCGTTGTCGGTCCAGTTGAAGTTCGAGTTGCCGTTCGAGTTGACATACGGGAAGTTGGCGTTGCCGTTCGGATTCGTCCACGAAGGATTGTACCCGATACCATCTTTGGCACCATCCATCGAATGCTCTTTGGATTGTATCGTATTCCGAGCATGAAAGCTCGCCAGTATCGGATACCAAGTAACGTTCATTTTTAGAACTTGAAGATGGCTCTGGCGCAAGACATATCCGGCGCTATTCTCCACGCAACAAGTTCGAATTTCGATCGCCCAAAGCCATGACCTTGGGCTTTTATTAATCTACTCTCTGATTTCAGAATAGCACTTTTCCGAATATAAAAATAGTCCTGCGTGTCGTAATGACCACGCAGGACCAAGGACTAAAGAACCAAGGGTGCCAAGACATAACAAGCACCCAAGATTCCAGGCGACCGTTACTTGCTGACGCGGACGAGCCAGCGCCAGTAGGCATGGAAGCCGCGGCCGGCCCAGCGGAAGTTCGAGCGGCCGTACGAGTCGACATACGGGAAGCGGGCGTGGCCGTCCGGAAGCGTCCACGAAGGATCAACAATGCCGCGGAGATGTTCCCCGTCCGGCTCAAACATCTGCTTGACGACCTCGCGCCATTGGCCTTCGGGGATTTCCCCATGAGGAGCGAGCGCGGACAACACGGCATCAAAACTCGGCTGATACCCGACAGCAACCCACTTGAAGCGTTGGGTCTGTATGCCATTAACCGTCGGGCCACCGTGCTTACACTTGCCGCTGTATCCATCGCGCCTCACCATCTCGAGCGGCTGGTTTTCGGGCGCGCCGCCGTCGAGCGTCATCTCAAACTCCACACCATCCGCATAGTGCGGAATCTTGGTGCTGACGACTTCTTTTTGGGGAGTAGATGCCGACTCGGTTGGCGGAACGAGAACTCCGAGGAAAGCGCGTTGCATCGCCTCGCCGTTACCCGCCCAATTATGGGCAAGATCCGGGCCGAGCTGATCAGCAATAAAGATAAGTGCCTTGGTACCGGCACTGACGAACTCCGCCATCTGTCCCTTATTCAAGGCGGTTCTATGCTCTGGCATAGCGGTTCCCTTTCTTTCATGGTTGGCGTCGCCCTATACTTCGCACCATGCGAAACAATAAAGACGACTAAAAGGTCTGCATAAACCATAGCATATAGTATCGTAAATTGTCAAGTCGCGCCGTGCGCGGAAACATAGGACTCAAGGCATTGCCGATAACGGGCAAGATATTCTGCGCGGGTTGCGGGCCGGAGATTTTGCGCGGTTTGGCGGCCTGCCGTGGCGAGGTGTTTTCTTTTTTCCGGCTGTTCGTACAATTCCCGTATGGCCTGAAAAAATGCCCGCGCATCTCCGACCGGAACCACCACGCCGTTTTCTTGATTTTTGACAACTTCTCCGGCAAGGCCGGTGTCGGTCATGATGATCGGAAGCCCGGCCGCCATTGCTTCAATCACTGCCCTGCCCCAGCCCTCGTAGTTGGACGCTGACACAAAAAGATCAAAGAGTTTGTAAAAAGATGCCAGATCATCGCGCCACGGTTCTATCATAATATGCTTCTCTAATTTGTAATTTGTAATTTGTAATTTGTAATTTTCCCTGTCCGTTCCTTCACCGACCATGACTAACAACGCATTCGGGCATATTTTTAGGAACTCGCGCATCGCATCAATCAGCATGCTGAAATTTTTCTCACGATCCACGAATCTGCCGACCGCGATTATTTTAAAATCATACCCCGCGAATCGACGCTCGGTCTCCTGATCCGGCGCCGCGGTGACAAACTTGGAGACATCCGTGAAAATAGGCAATACCCTGAACTGGGAACTGGGAACTGGGAACTGGGAGACAAGCGACTGTCGAATGCGCTCGGACACTACGCGAACGCAATCAGCGCGCGGAATCAAAAATCGCGCCAACAAATACCGGACATATTCCTTCCATCCTGCTCTACGATATCGCGAACTCATAACATCAGTGTGGAGCTGCAATTGAAACGGAATGCCGAACCGACGCGACAGTAGCCATCCGAGCGCGCCCGTCTCGTCCGCGCCCTGACTGCTGATTATGCCCGGTCGCCTGCCTGCCGCACAAGACAAACCAACGCGCCATGCGCGCAACATTCTTATCGGGAGCGTTCTGCCCGCGGCACGATACAAAAAAAGATTCTCGTCTTCCGCGTCGCCCCCGTGCTCGCGCGTGAGCACCACAATATGCAATTCATCAAAAAGACCCGCGTATTCGCGCATTCTTTGTCTTGTGCCGCTCCCGGGTATCAGAACCGCCGGATCCGCGCTGATCATGAGGACCCTCATAATGATTTCAAAATCATAGCCGTTTCTCTAATCATTTTTTCTTGGGCGAAGCAACTCGCGCGCGCTTGCGCCCGAACACCCATCGCCGAACGCAATGCCCGATCGCGACAGAGCGTCCGTATCGCGTCTTTGAGTTCTTCTTTTTTATTATATCCTATCAGGATGCCTTCCGCGCCATCAGTGACAACTTCCGGATTGCCGCCGACCGCGGTTGCCACTACCGGAAGTCCGATGGCCATTGCCTCAATCAACGTATGCGACAGACCCTCATATCCGGAGTTCAGAACAAAAATTTCGCTCGCGGCAAGATATGTCATCAATTTCTCATGCGCTACTGCGCCCGGCAGATGCACGCGCTTCTCCATTCCCCGCTCCCGAATTTTCCGCCGCAAATATTCTTCCTCGGGTCCGGAACCCGCGATAACGAGATACAAATCAGGCAGATCGGCCGCCAAATCCGCGACCGCATCAATCAACGTGGCAAAGCCCTTCCACGGCACCATGCGCCCCACCGCGATAATCACCATACCCGACAGGCCAAGTTTCTTTCTTGTCTCCTCCCGCGGCAACACATACTCCGGTACTACCACCGCATTATACACCACCATGATTTTTTCTGCCGCAACTCCCCACCCGGCAACAATCCCCCGCAGATACTGACTCGGCACAATAATCTGATCCGCGTGCCGCGCAACAAATCGCTGAATCCAGCGCCGCGCTTCTGTCATCAGGCCATGCCGCCGGTTTTGAAACGCCTCGGGCGTTTCAAAAACCGTTTCGTTTCGCGCTTTTCGTTTTGCGTTTTTCGCTTGTTCTTGCTCCCACGCATAATCACCCACGATTTTCAGAATGAAACGAGTGCCGAGCATCCGGGAAGCAACCAACGCAGGCAGGCCAACGCTCACCGGATCCTGGGCAAAAATAATGTCGCTCCCGCGGGCGGTAAAAAGCAGGCGCAAAAAATACATCGCATGGCGCATCATGCGCGGCATGCGCCTGACCGCGCCAAAATAACTCACGCGCACGCTGATTTTTTCTTGCGCCAATGCATCAGCCAATAACGCCGTGTAGGTCGCTGGCCCCCCGATATCAGGCGGGAACAAACCAGTGGCAATCGTGATTCTTTTTTCTGCGCCAAGGAGTTGATAAAAAATTCTTTTGTATTGATCCGCTATGTTATTCCAGTCAAACCGGTGGATAATTTTTTCACATGCTTGAGCCGCCATCGCTTGCGCATAAACGGGATCCCGAAGCAACTGTATAATCTTTTTTGCGCAATCTGCCGGATCATCAATCGCAGCAAGCAAGCCGGTGTTGCCGTCTTCAATAATATCTGGGATACCGCCGACCGCGGTGCCGATCACCGGCACTCCAGCGGCAATGGCTTCTATAAACGCATTGCCCATACCCTCGGAGCGCGACATACGCACAAACACAGCCGCGCCAGCCAAATGCCCGGCAAGCTCTCCATGCGGGACCGTGCCAAGAAACACCACGGCATCATGTACGCCAAGCTCGCTTGCTAACGCCGCCAACGCCGCTCGCTCCGGGCCATCACCTGCAATACGACACTGGATATCGGGGATTTCTTTTTTCACCCGGGCAATCGCGCGGATCAAAACATCCACACCGTTTTTGGGCACGAGCCGCGATATCGTCATCACGGTCTTAGATTTCTGAATTTCCGATGTTGGACTTTTTTGTAATTTGTGATTTGGAATTTGGAATTTTGCCATGTCTACTCCATTGGGAATCACCGCGCACGGCCCGCAATACCCGTGCGATCGGACTACGCTGTGCAAGTATAAGGAGATCACCGTAACACTATCCGCGGCCATGAGCATCGCGCGAAACGACCGCCGGATCCATCCTCCTCGCCCGGTATTCAAATACGCTTCCGACTCGCCGTATTGTACGGTCAAAACATACGGCAGCCGCGGCATGTGCCGCGCGATGAAAAATGCGGCCAGCGCTCCCTGGGAAATATCCATACCCCACATCAGAAGTTTGGAATCTGGAGTATGGAATCTGGAAAGAACATACCACGGTATCAAAAAAGGCAGGAGCCATTTATCGAGCGGCATGCCCAAGCCAAGGCGCACGATCGTCCCCTCCGATCCCGCTTCACGCGTCAAGATCCTGCGGGACATGCGCGCGGTGATGATGATAATATCAAAATCGCCGGCGAGGCGCCTTGCCACTTCTTCAATCGCGATTTCAGCGCCGCCGACCAGCGGCCGATACGCGGTCGCGCAAATAATTATTTTTGGCTTTTCCATAATTTTTACATCCGCACCCTATCATTATGGAGGTTGAACCTCAATAGATTTAAAAAATATGGCGCACGAGAAAAAATCCGGCGGCGGCAAGAACGCTCACTGCCAATGCCGCAGAAAAAAATATGCTGGGAAAATGAAGCGTGCTCTTCCGTAGGGTGTCTGATGCCGTAGTGCCGCGCGATGGCGCAAGCGCGCCAGCTGCCACCGATACAGCCGCGACTGATTCCTTTTTTATCAAGGGCGCGGACGACTCTCTACCGCGCGATGATTCCTGTGTTGCAACGACCGGGGCATGCGGCGGCGATGCCGCCGGAGAAGAACTTGCGGCACTTGCGCTGACTCCGATTTTTTCTTGCCCGTCAGGCATGACTCCGGCATCCCATTCAGTCGCCAATGATCCGCCCGGATACCGCAGTACCGCCTTGCTACCGGGTGACAAACCGGTTACCCGATTGGCAAACGCCGCCTCCGCATTGGGCGCAATAATGGTATGTGCCGGAAAAAAGAATTGCTTACTTGTTGCATCCTCCAGTATCCATCCGCCAATATCCACCGCAACCGACGCGGGATTGCGGATACGAACACTGCCGCCCTCTCCGGCTGTAACCCCGGCAATCATGATTTTGTTTGGAATCACGGTCGCCACCGCATAATCAGAAGCCGCATACTCACCGGAGGAAACATGCAATGCTACGGTATAAACCCCGGGTTCCCGATAGCTATGGCCCACTGATCTGCCATCGGCCGTGCCGCCGTCCCCGAAATTCCACCAGAATCGCGCATTGGTAATCGGCTCGCGGATGAGCCCCATCGCCTCTCCGATAAAATTTTCTTCAACGCCAACCAGCGCCGTCCGATCCTCACCGGCAGATGCCTGTATCGTCGGCGCTGGTGGCAAAGGAGCAACCGGCGCATGGTAAGAAAAAGGGGTGCCGCCTGATGTTGAGGTTGCGGCCGGGGACGCAGAAGAGACCGGCGACGTCGCAGACGATGCTCCGCCGGATCCGATCGTTATATTCTGACGTGCGCTCCATCGAATGTCCCAATCCGCAACCGGCCACGAAGTGCACGTCATCCCGTCGGGCTTCATCGCAATAGTGGCGTCAATCCGATAATTGCCAACACGGGGATCCTTGTAATAAAAAGAGCGCGCGGTCCAATTGCTGTTTATGGTAAGCACATTCACCGGATTCCAATTGTCGGCATTGGAAGAAAACTCGCCGGTTTTTGAAGTTGAAGAAATTCCAAGACAGAGTGTTTTTCCGGCGCTCACGGGATTGCCGCCCGCATCTTGCGCTTGTATTCTCAATTCTCCCGAAACTGCGCCCGGGGCAATGGTCTGGAGATCGGTGATGAAGAGAAAACGGCTGATGGATGCATCCGCGACAACCACGGATGGCGCAACCAAAAAAAGAAAGCCCGCCACAACACTAGAAATGGCAATGGGCTTTCTTTTCATCGCGACATAGAGAGGTATCAGCGCCTGATTTGGCGTATTTTTTCCTGAATCACTTTCACCTGCGCCTGCAGGATTTGAAGCTGGATTTTTTGGATATTATCTTGAATACCCTGCACAGTCGCATTCTGCTGCTGCACGAGCGGATTGGGTACTGTGGACGGCCGCGGCAGAGTGGCGATCTTCTCCTGCAAAATCTGTATCTGCTGCTTGATAACTTGCGCCTGTTTATATTTCAGAGAATCCTCGAGCGCCGTGCGCACTTGCTGTTCCAAAACGCCGTGCTGGGCAACAAGCTGTGTGATCTCATCCTGCAAGGCAAGCAGTTTGTCGCCGGTTGCAGTTTTCACTTCATCGCCGATTTGCCCGATCCGCTTCTCAATCCGAGCCGCTTCTTCAGCCGTTGCCTGCGGCTGGAGAGTTGCCACCACGCCTTGCAACACCTGAATCTGCTGTTCAAGCGTACGGGAAAGCTCTTCACGCGTAGGTTCGATCGGCGCTTTTGGCGGGGGGAGTGCTACAACCGGAGGCGGACCCGCATCAATGCCCAAAACCCCCTGCTGAATCGCTTTCAATTTTTCACCGATAATTTTCAATTGGATGACCTGCAGCTGATTTTGCACTGCCGAAAGATCAGCAAACCCCGCACTGGTGGAGACGAAAAAGAGGAGCATCAAGAGCGCGAATAAAAGCGGAGCGCGATTTTCGGTCATAAGAAGTGGTAAAGAGAAAATTATTTCTTAAGCGCGTTTATTTTATCCTGGATCGCCTTGACCTGCGCCTGCAGAATCTTTGCTTGCAACGCAGCAATCTGATCGCGGATTGACTGCACATTCGCCGCCGATCCGGCGGATGCAGGCGTCGGGGCTACGGGAGACGACGCCGATACTGAAGATACTGACGCAGATGCTGTTCCATAAAGTTCGTTGAGTTTTGCTCGGGTCTTGGGACCTACTTGTCCGCTCCCAACATCCTTTATACTTTTGATCAAACCATACTTCATCTGGAACTTCTGCACCGCGCGCGTGGTTGCGGGTCCAAAGAGTCCGCTCGCAAGGCCTTCCGGATAAATGTCTTTGTCCCGAGCGAGCAATTGCTGAAGGCGCTTCACTGCATCATCTTTTTGCCCGGGAGCAAGATTTTTTGCAAATACGCCAAATGCCGGAGGAACTGTGCCGAATCTCCCTTCGCTATTTTGAACGCCGATCTTGGTGCTAATTTTTGTTTGTATGGCAAGAATTTGCTGTTTGAGAAGAGCTACTTTGTCTACGGTTGCCGGAGCCGGCACTGCAGGAGCGAATGACCCCCCGCCACCACCTCCTCCTCCACCTCCTCCCCCGCCGGATGATCCGCCACCGCCGCCTCCGCAAGTGCCGGAGGGCGTTACCGCAGTCGCGCCGTTCGTGGAAGGAATCACGAGCGAGGATTCACTATCCCCGCATACTGTAGGGATATTGCGGTTATTGGTAAAATTCTTTTTGTCTCCGGATCGGAGATCCGAGCTTCCGGATCCGGCTCCGGTAAATGTCATGGTGTCGCTGGTCAAATCCAGTGAATCAAAACCGCTTCCGGATTTCAGAGTATAGTTAGAGCTGTCGCTCGGAAGAATGAGCGTCACATCTGCATCAGTGGTCACGCTATCAGCCAGCGCAGACGAAAGCGGCAATACCACGATAGCAACCACGGCGAGTATAATATACCTGCTAAAAGAGATCCTTCGCATAGGTAAAGAGAGATTGAATCAATTGAGAGATCTATTAACGGCAGGAGCCCTGTTCTATCATAAGGCCTGTGGTACTGCCAATCCCGGTATTCTTGCCAATATAGATGCGGTAGAGATCTGACGATGAGGCCGCGCGCATCTGAATACAACTGCCGAAACCGGATCCTGATGAACTAAGCGCCAACGTAGACGTACCATTTGATCCGGCGCCGATAAGGGCATCTCCGCCGAGGCTGAACGTATTTGCCGGCGTTGTGGTCGCAATACCGACTGATCCATTGGTCGTGCTTATGAGAAGTCCGTTAGAGAACGTGGAGGTTGCAATGGTTGAAGTCGCCAAAAACGACGGCAGTTGCAATCTGCTATAGATCGTTGAGGTACCAGTACTCGCATCCACATAATTTGCCACGCCCTGAATACTCAACCGGGTACCCGGCGTAGATGTGCCGATGCCGTTGTTTGCGGTGGTTGATGTCGCGATGAATGAAGGGAGGGTATACGTGGAATACACTGTGGATCCGCCGCCAGACCAATTACCCAAACCCTGGACGCTCAAGATGGTACCCGGACTTGTCGTGCCAATCCCGACCAGTCCAGTATTCGTTGCCAAAAGCACTGTTGAAGTCGCGGTAAAATTAGAGACCATCAGCGGAGTATACAGCGTGGAGGTTGCCGCAGAGACGAAGTTGCCGACGCCTTGGATGGAAAATGCGGACCCGGGCGTCGTGGTACCAATCCCGTTGTTTGCCGAGGTTGAGGTTGCGGTGAATGATGGGAATGTATACGTGGAATACACCGTTGATCCGCCGCCTGCCCAATTGCCGATGCCCTGGACGCTCAACAGCGTACCTGCGGTGGTCGTACCGATACCGGTATTTCCGGTCAGTGTGGACGCGCCGCCCACGGAAAGAGTGCCGGTCACGCTAATACTGTTGCCGACCGTGGTGGCAAGTACCGATCCCCCGACTGCAAGCACCGCGCCCACCACGAGCCCCGCAATAATAAACGAGGGGCTTTGTTTATCAAAATGAGAACGAAACTTTCTTTTCATCTGCATAGTTATAAAAATTAGAAAAAAAAAATAGTTATGTACGATCTTGTTATTAAGGAGAGACATAAGATGCTCACGCGGTTCGACGAAAAGCCGCGTTGACCCCGTTAGAGAATGCCCCTGAATCGTTGCGAGATTTAATGCACCACGGGAATTCTCTAACGGGGTTGATTTTCTGTAGTTATATTATGACCTGTGGATAACTTATATTCATTTTACTCCCCGCGCAACCAATGTAAAGAGCGTTGCCTGTGGAAAACCCCGTCGCCCTAAGGCGGCGGGGTTTTTAATGTCATTCCCGCAAAACTTGTCCTCGTGAAAACGGGGAGCGGGAATCCAGATGTAGAGTAAAACCCTGGATTCCCGATCGGGCCTGTCCTCAACTACGATTGGGGATCGGGAATGACAAGAAGAAACTTTTAAAATGGTTGCCGCCTATGGTCAAAGTTCGCTGTAATGATCCAACAAATATTGCAGATCCGGAGATTTCATTTGGGCAATGCCTTTTTGCAATGTCTCTTTTGCTTTCGCGTCATCCTTACGGACATACCGATAAAACTCGTATGCCTGGCGATAAAGCAGAACGTCATTGGGATCTTTTTGCAGAGCAAGGATAAAATTCTTCTCGGCGGCTGACGGGTCTTTGAGTTCAAAAGCGTATAGATTGGCGAGATTGGCGAAAGGAAGCGGATTTTTCGGGTTGCCCGCCGCAAGAAACTCCCAAATCTGCCGCGCGCCCTCAAAATCGTCAACGGTCTTGCGGAATATCGCGAGCGCCAGCCACTCATTAAAATTTTGAGGGTCTTTCTTCAATACCGCCGCGGTGGCATTAATCTTATCGGACATTTGCTTTCTGGCCTCCGTGGGAAAACTCGCTGGAAATACGATCGGGCGATCAAGCGAAGGCATTGCCGACGCTTTTCCGCTCTGCGGCAGAGGGATGGCCTCAATGTGATAATTCCCGGTGCCCTCTGTCTTGAGAGACGATACCGAAGAAGATGCGTGAGGAACGCCTGTATGCTCGTTGCCGGTTGTTGTCTGCCCTGCCGGCGCCATGCCGGATACAGATACCGTCGCCTCCGGACGGTAAATCTTGTTTTGAAACGCGCGATATCCTACAAAAGCGATTAACGCCGCTCCTACGATGCCGGCAATAATAGCGTATCTTAATGGTGTCATAGGCGTTCTCTTTCCATTGTCATTCCCGATCCCCAATCGTAGTTGAGGACAGGCCCGATCGGGAATCCAGTTTCTCAATTTCTGGATTCCCGCTCCCCGTTTTCACGAGGACAAGTTTTGCGGGAATGACAACTTTAATATAACCTTATCGGTACTTTACCAAAAACAGGTATAAAAAACAACCCCGCCCTTGGGAAATTCCCAAGGGCGGGGTTGCGAGCTCCGGGTACTCAATTCATTGAATACGCGGCACAAGTAGCTCTGATACTTACTGCGTCAAGACCTGGGTGTTCGTGTTGCTGGTCGGGAGACCCGGGATGCCATAGCCGGTCGTGTAGTCAATGTCCGACAGCACGCCTCCGGTCGTACCGATAGAAGTGGTCGTGGAGAACGGCCTCCAGATGAAGTCGTTATCTCCGTTTACCTGACCGTTGGTGATGGCAGTCGTGGTACCGAGGTACGTGCTTGATGCGGCAGTACCGCCGTTGCACCGATCGCCGCTCACACAGTATGGTCCGGCAAATCCGCCTCCCAAACTTGACACGAACTTCGCGTCCCCTTGCAACTGGGTAGAGACATTGAACGTCGTACCCG
>Ga0209515_10009488_pt1 | contig 11066 bp, 11 predicted proteins | sample Subgroupgradi54m_FD_187454 | JGI IMG/M metagenome (GOLD analysis project Ga0209515, IMG submission 187454) | Subsurface groundwater microbial communities from S. Glens Falls, New York, USA - GMW60B uncontaminated upgradient, 5.4 m (SPAdes)... ...
GGGCCTGCGTAAGTAAAATATCAGCCATGTTAGCATAGGCAAGTATGGATGATAGCTGATCCGGGCGGAGTTAATAAGATGACATTTTAAATCTTGTTGCCCATGACGTTTCTAATCTTTTCTAAGATAATTGATAAGTGACTTTACAATTAATAACTAAAGGAGTAAAACAAAAGTAATGAAATTCAATAAAATCTTATTAATTGGTGTTGATGAACCAAAATTAGGTTCCAGTTATTGGGACAGAATAAACTCCTTAACGGAAAATAAAGTTTATCTCCCAAAAGATGATCCTCAGATAAAAGAAAATTTAAAAGATGCAGATTGCTTATTAGTAAATTTTGGAATAAATGTTACTAAAGAGGATATTGATGCTGCACCAAACCTTAAATATGTAGGAATTTTAGCTACTGCCTTTGGAAAAGTTGATGTTGCCTATGCTAAAGAAAAAGGAATTGTTGTTTGTAATCTCCCCGCATATAGCACTGAATCAGTTGCAGAGTGGACGATTGCTGCTATTTTAGAAACAATTAGGAATCTTGAGGAAGGTAAAAAAAGAGGTAGAGCTGGGAATGTTTCTGAAGAAGGAATAACAGCAATTGAGATTAAGGATAAGGTATTCGGAGTTCTTGGATTAGGGAATATTGGCACTAGAGTAGCTGAGTTAGCTTTAGGTTTTAATGCTGATGTTAGGTATTGGTCAAGAAATAAAAAAGAAGATGCTGAAGCACAAGGAATTAAATATGAGGAACTTGATGATTTAATTTCAAATGCTACTTTCTTATCTATTAATCTTGCTCAAACTCCGGATACAGAAAAAATATTTAATCAGGATAGATTTAATGCTCTCAAAGAAGGGGCTATAGTGGTTAATACTGCTCCGATGGAATTAATTGACCTTGATGCTTTAGTAGAAAGACTTAAAAAAGGTGATATAACTTTTATTTTTGATCACTCTGATGAGATGGTAGAAGAAGATCTAAAAAAGCTCATACCCTTTGAAAATTGTATTGTTTACCCACCAATTGCTTACATCAGTAGCGAAGCAGCTTTAAATAAACAAGAGATGTTTACTTCAAATATAGAGAATTTTCTAACAGGTGCTCCTAGGAATATTGCAGAAGCTAATTAGTGTAAATTTTGACTATTTGGGCAAATGTGGTAATATTCAATTAGAGTAGTCGAGTAAGTCCTGGAATCTCTAGTCCAGCAATAGCGGTCTTACTCCGTGCAAAGTGAACCCATCGGGGTTTACCCTCGAAAGAGGCGGTGAGAATCGGAGCCCAGGGATTGACTATTCTATATAGAAGGGAACTGCGGACGCAGATCCCTTTTTTATTGTTTATCGTTCTCTTTTTTAATAATTTGATATGCTGTAACTGCACTAATTTGAAATATTCTCGCAATAGCTTCAATCAAGCGCAGGTATTGTCAGTTCTTCTGGAGGTTGAATTCCTAGGTTTTCTTCAACAGTATCTAATCTTTTATCCAACCTTCTGATATGGTCTTCATTAGTGACATATCTGTCAGCGTAGCTTTTTACTGTAGTTTCAACGTAGATTACAGGAGGTAATACCCGTTCCTCTATGATTTTTCTAAGCTCAGCTTGTTCTTCGCGGATTGGTTTCAGTGACTCCTCAAGTAGTCTTTTAAAATCTTCTTCTGACATGATTTAACTATAAATCCCCTTAAAACAGAATGCAATATTTGTTTTTGTATCAAACCAGTATATTCTTTACAGTTAGGTAATTATTGAAATCTTCTGATTACCCCTACGCATTTTCCCTGGATTTTTACATCTGTGGCATAAATTGGCAGCATAGAAGAATTTGCCGGTTCTAATCTAATGCGGGTTGGTTCTTTAAAGAAGCGTTTTAAAGTTGCAAGACCGTTATCCAAAAGAGCTACAACTATATCTCCATCATGAGCTAAATTTTGTTCCTCAATAATTACATAATCTCCATCTAATATACCTTCCTCTATCATAGAATCACCTTTAACTTGTAAAACATACGATCTTTTTTTACCCGATAACATTGAGGCAGCTACTTTGATTGTTGCATCAGGATCAGTATAGGTCATAATTGGTTGACCGGCAGCAATAAAACCTAGAATAGGAAGTTCAATTCCCTGCAAAGTAGTAGAAACTTTTTGATCGATAACTTCAATTCCCCTGACAGCTCCTTCAAATCTCTTAATAACTCCTTTTTGAACTAAAGCTCCCAAATGTTCGTGTACTGTTGCCAAAGAAGAAACCCCGATTGCTTCGGCAATTTCCCCAAGAGTAGGGGAATAAGCATATTTATCAATATATTGTTTTAAATAATCCAGTATTTGTTTTTGTCTTCTATATAAAGTTATCGGCATAGTTTGATGGACCCGTTAATACACCATAACTCTACCAAACACAACCCGAATGTGTCAAGAGGGTCATACTATATCAGATTAAAGGGTTGACAATATCTGCAGGAAGCGTTAAAAAGAACCTGTAGCAATAATTATGATATTACCAGTTCCTATTATATCGCAACGTGATCATCGTTGGGCAAGCCTTAGGCTTGGAACAGTAAATGGGGTAACAATCGGAAGCGATGGTTGTATTATCACTGATATGGCAATGCTTGCAAGTTATTATGGTCATCCGATTTCGCCAAGTGAGTTAGATAGTTTTTTAACTAATAACAATCTTTATTATGATGGAGATTTGTTTGTGAATGCTTCTATTACCAAATTGTTTCCTAACATTGTTTTTGATAATGTAGTATTTTGTGAAAGTACGCCTGCTCCAATTGATAAAATTCAGGCATATTTGGATAATGGTAAACCAGTTGTTGTAGCTTTAATAAATCAGGGAGTCAGACATTATGTTTTAGTTGTTGGATATGATGCCAATAAAATGTATGCAAATGATCCCTGGCAAGGAGATCAGGTTGCGATAAATGATAGATGGGGAGATCCGGCAACCAAGATTTTACAATTGAATTTTTTCTCAGGTCCTGTTCCTGTCAACAATATCCCTTTACAACCCCCGGTTGTTACACCTCCTCCTGTTGTCCCCCCTGTTATACCACCTATTTTTGTACCACCGGTTATTAATGATCAGACAGTAATAAATTTGCAAAATGCTAACCAGAATTTACAATTACAAATTTCTTCATTTAATTCTCAAATAACAGATTTAAATAATCAAATTACTGCTTTGAAAAACTCTGCTGCTCAAGTACCTGTTGTATCACCTGTTGGCCAACAGGTGGATGTTAGTCCGATAAAAGATACTTTGGATTTGGGACTGGCAAATATTAAAGATGCTCTTGCTGGTATGGTACCAGCAGGAGCTAGTACACCCAGCTTTTTAGACAGACTTAAGAGCCGCAAATTTATTCTGGCCGGTGTTTCATCGCTGGTTACTATTATTAATTCCACATTTCATTTAGGGATAACCAATGATCAATTGATGATTTTCCTAATTCCAATTCTGGCTTTTATTATTGGAGAAGCACTGGCAGATATTGTTGAAAGATTAAGAGCCAAAAAATAGCTTTCAAAGCATACCCTAACTATATTCTCTTCGGGTATTTTTCGTAGTATAATTAGAGGATGGCTAAGTTTCTAATTGTTTCTGACTTTAAACCAACAGGAGATCAACCGCAAGCAATAGACAAGCTTGTTAATGGTCTAAATAAAGGTCGTGAGCATCAGGTTTTGCTTGGAGTTACTGGATCGGGTAAAACGTTCAGCATTGCCCAGGTCATCCAGAGGGTCCAAAAACCTACTCTTGTGATAAGCCATAACAAAACTTTAGCCGGACAACTGGCCCAGGAATTCAGATCAGTTTTTCCTAAAAATGCAGTTGAATATTTTGTTTCTTATTATGATTATTATCAGCCTGAAGCATATATAGCGCAATCTGACACCTATATAGAAAAAGAAACTCAAATTAATGAAGAAATCGAAAAGTTAAGGCTTTCTACCACCACATCTTTAATGACCCGCAAAGACGTAGTTGTGGTGGCCTCAGTTTCTTGTATTTATAATCTTGGTAACCCGGTTGAATACCAGGGAGCAATTTTAGAAATTAAAGAAGGAGTAAAAATTGGTTTTCAATCTGTTATGAGAATGTTGACAAAGATGTTTTACTCGCGGAATGATGTTGATTTTAAAAGGTCTACCTATAGGGTAAAAGGGGATACGCTGGATATTTTTCCCTCATATTTGGATTCAGCTGTAAGAATACAGTTTTTAGGAGACAAGATTGAGAAAGTTTCTCACTTAGATCCTTTAACCGGAAATATGACACCCACTTCACAAACAATCTCTATTTATCCTGCCAAACATTATATAACTCCTGAACAAAGATTAAAGCCGGCCTTAAAACAAATAGAAGAAGATCTAAATTTAAGGATTAAAGATTTACGAAAGAAAAATATGCTTGTGGAAGCACAAAGATTGGAACAAAGAGTAAATTATGATCTGGAGATGATCCAGCAATTTGGCTATTGTAACGGTATAGAAAACTACTCCCGCTATTTTGAGGGTAGAATGCCTGGAGATCCCCCTTATACCTTAATGGAATATTTTCCTAAAGATTTTTTACTGATTATTGATGAATCACATATTACTTTACCCCAAATTCGTGGGATGTATAACGGAGATCGTTCCAGAAAAGAAACTTTAATTGAATATGGTTTTAGACTTCCATCAGCTTTAGATAACAGACCACTCAAGTTTGAAGAATTTCAGCGCAAAATAAATCAGGCAATTTATGTATCAGCCACCCCTGATGAATACGAGCTGTCTTTGGCAGGTCCGAAAAACATTGCTGAGCAACTTATCAGACCAACTGGTATTATAGATCCACAAATTTCTGTAAGACCAACACAGGGTCAGATTGAAGAGGTAATAAAAGAAGTTCAAAAAAGAGTAGAAAAAGGGGAGAGGGTTTTAATTACTACTTTAACCAAAAGAATGGCGGAGGATTTAACAGATTATTTAAAAGATCGGGGAATAAAAGTGGAATACTTGCACTCTGATATAGAAACTCTAAAAAGATCTGATATTTTAAATTCTTTAAGGCTGGGGGAATTTGATGTAATCGTGGGGATTAATTTACTTCGGGAAGGTCTGGATTTACCAGAAGTAACATTGGTAATTATTTTGGATGCAGACAAAGAAGGGTTTTTAAGATCCAGGACTTCTTTAGTTCAAACTATGGGGAGAGCTGCCAGAAATATTGGAGGAGAGGTAATTATGTATGCAGATAATATGACCAAAAGTATGATAGCTGCAATTGATGAGGTGGACAGACGGCGTAAATATCAGGTTGAGTATAACAAGAAGAATAATATTACCCCAAAAACTATTGAAAAAGCCTTAAGAGAAAGATTAATTGAAAAAGTGGAGGAATTAGAAGAGAAGTTAGGTAAAAAAGAGCTAAGTGTAGAGGATATTCCGGTATCTGAGAGGAAAAAGATGGTTGGTAATTTAGAAGAACAGATGAAACAGGCAGCAGAACTTCTGGACTTTGAAACCGCAGCCAGGATTAGAGATCAGATTAAAGAATTATCCTAATCTTTTAGTAGGTTCTGATGTAACTCTTTTACCTAATGAAACTAAGTCTTGTAACAATTCCATTTGATAGCCTACTGCTAGTGGGTCTGCTACTAGGTATCTTAGATAATCAGCTCGCGCCATCCTGTTTTGGCCATGACTACAGTTGAGAGTTCATCAAAACTCTCGGCTAATTGCTCTCTTCGAGCTTCAAATTGCTTTATTTCTGAGGGCAAATCTGCAGCAACAAGTTCTCTAATATCTTAGCAGAGATTCCCGTCACTGAGTGAAACGAAGGGACGGGCGTGAATGCCCGAAGCGAGATGACGTATACTGGTAGGGATGGATATTAGGGTAGCTGCACACTCAGTATATCGGACACAGTACCATATAGTATGGGTAACAAAGTATCGTCATCGAGCTTTGAATCCTGCGAAATTCAGGCAGTCAGCTGAGCATTGGATAAAAGATGCCACAGAGCATATCCTGGGTGTAGAGTTGGTGGAATTGAATGTTCAGCCCGAACATGTCCATATGGTCATAATCATCCCGCCCAAATATGCAGTGGCTAAGGTGGTAGAGATAATCAAGTCACGGAGTGCAAAACAAATTAGGAAAGAGATTGAATGGTTGGATAAACTCTACTACGATACGCCCAGTCTGTGGACTGTCGGATATTTTGTATCCAGCATCGGATTGGATGAAGAGATGATCAAAAAATATGTTAAATACCAGCAAAAGCAGGATTCAGGACAAGCGAAGCTTGAATTTTAAGAAGTACCACGCCACTGAAACGAAGTGAAGGGGCGTGGGTATCTATATACGAAATTGGTAATGCATTGCTAAAAAAGAAATTAGATTTACCCCAAGCGTACGCATCCTTAGGGACTGTTTATCAATTACCCATAACCTTTATTTCTGAAACTGAAGAATTAGCAACACAAACGTTCAGAATAGCACAACAGGAAAGTATTACCTATTATGATGCAAGCTTTATGGCATTGGCAAAGCAAGAAAATGCAATTTTAGTTACTGATAATCCAAAACATCAAGGAAAAACAAAGGAAATTGAAGTTAGATCTCTTCAAGACTATTAAGCTATTTTTTTATAATCGTTTACGATTACATCGTAAACTTCTTGTAACATTTACGTTATAAACTCCCATCAACTTGCTAAAATGTGCTAGGAGATCTGTGGGAGAAAGAGTTCGGAATAACTTGCATCTCCCGCGCAAATTTTGTTTTAAAGCTAAATTCTTTACTGTGAAATTGTTAAGGTCATTTTTGAGGCTAAAAAAGTTCGATTCCTTGTAGACTCACAGGTATTAGTTTGGGTTTTCAGGACAAGCTAAACTAAAGTTGACTCTAGTTGATTATGTTGGAAATTATTACCTAAGGTAAGTAGTAGGATTTGAGAATTTGAGAGAAGATGGACAAATACTTTTAAGATATTCTACTTTCAGGGTGCTACTATCAACTAATTGCATCATGATGCTATAGGAAAAAGCAGGCCCAAGAGCAGCATCCTGGAATTGGAAACAATATATCGATCCATCCGTTTTTACATCTGCTGGGTCGCGGTTGATCAAGCCGCTATTGATAATATTAAATTGAAGCGTACCAGCAGGGGCAATAGTACCACCCCAATCAATTAAACCCTGACTTGGGTCATAATACAAATGCATAACAGCGAGACCTTGTGGATCTGGTACTTTACCAGTTGGGGTATTAGGTAGTACCCAATTACCTTGGGCAGTATCAGCTTTGTCCCACATATTGGTACCACAGTCCGGAAGGCCGTTAGCATCTTTTTTAGTATTGTTTAATTTTTTGAGTAAATCTGTTTTAACTGGTCCATCAGGATAATAATATAATCCACATACAGAATGCCGGTTTTGAGGTGTCCAGTACTTCGGATTGACAAAAGGTAAGGGTTTGATACGCATGTCATAGACAGCATAGTCAAATCCCTTAGTAGTAACACCTGGCCCGCCCGCAGTGCCGATTTGTTCTCCACTTTTAAGTTGAAGGGAAATAGAGTAGATACATGATTTGAAGACTGGACTTCCAACTCCGCCGGTAGTAAACGGTGCCCGACAATTTTTTTGATCTGGATGGTTAATAGCGTTTTGAATTTTAGGGCTAATTGTGGTGACATGCCCAAAGCCAAGCGTAACTTCCCGACAAGGTGCTAAAGATAAGGCATAATCATTGCCAGTTACTTTGCCATCTTGCTCATAAGTAGTATGGCTGACTTGAAATAGCTCAAGATCTGCTGGTGCCAGAAGTGTTGCCGGTAAGCTAGGTGTCAGGCGATCTCCCGGAGTTGTATGGAGCAGATCAAAAGACATATGATCAACCGGAAAGACATGGCCAGTGATACCGTTATAAGAACTGGTATGTCCAAGGGGTGAGATGTTGTTATAGGTACCATCAAGTGCAGGGGGTGAATTAAAAAGCGCTGTCCCTTGACAAGGTGGTAAGTTCTCGACATATAAAACCGATCCACCTGTTGGTGCGTTCCAGTTTTTTGGGTCCATTCCAAATCCAGACTTAGACTTAGATGAGTTATTTCCTAGGTGTAAATTATGATTAAACTGTGTGTAGTAAGCCATCCCAACAATTATCGCAACAAAACTTAAGCCTAAAATTAAAACAATTTTTGTCCTTGCTGAGATGGTTGGTTATGATAGAAAAGGTAGTTATAGGGGTTAGGCCTGATAGAAACGTAGCCTTCTAACTGTCCACTCGAAGGAGTATTACCAGGACCATTACTGAACTGTTCCCCATTACACTGGTAACCTTTGGCATCGGCTTGAGCACGGGTTAAAACAAAATCACTTGGTTTAAAACCAAGTGCTGAATACGGCGCGAAGGCCTGAGAAGTCATATAGTCGAAAATGGATAGATAAACTCTCTTGAAGTCTAAAAGTTGGGCTTCGTAGGAAACGTCCATACCGTCTTTGGGACCAATGGTACCAACTAGTTCACCTGATGTAACTTTACTGCCCACACTCAGACTCGGTAATAGATCGATATGGAACAGTTTAATATAATAACTAGAGTTTTTGGTAGAGGCTATATGAACTTGAGTACCAATGGGGGTTTGTTCATTCTCGTTGGCGATAATCGTTCCATCAAACGGCGCATAGATACTGATATTCGTTTCACCGGGACCGGGAGTAGAGCGTTTTGGCATGTTGTTTACCTGGTTTTGGCCAGAATTGAAGAGGCCCAAATTGAAGTAATGCTTCATACTCCGACAGGTTTCACCATCCCAAGAACGAGATGAATAATCATGCCCAGCGCCAGAACGGAAATGAGAAATAGCGTAAACCTTACTTATGTCCATAACATTCGCTGTGATAGGTGGCACATCAGCCTGATCAAATTTTGACAGAAAGTTCATCTGTCCAATAGAACCAACCATTCCCTTTGTATCCATCCCATGCATCATACTCTGACATTTTTCATAGTTTTCAGGTTTAGCACAGGTAGCCATACATGAGGCTGGGGAATTACATCCTAAATCTTTCATTGTTGGTGCAAATTTATCTTGTTGCTGGTAACCAGAGGTTTGAGAAGTAGTCTTTAGATTTTGGGAGACAGGTTTATTTTTTATAGTCCCCAAATAGTATGTTCCACCAGCTATCCCTAATATAGTCACTATGCCAAGAATAATAATTAATGGAGCAAAACCTTTTTGATTGGGCATTGATTAAATAGTAGCATACTTGTCTTAAGTTAGTATGTTGGTATCCACTCCTAACAGCTGATTTTAATTCTCCATATCCGGAAAAATTTATAACCGAAAATTACCACATAATACTTATCAGTTTAATTTATTTTGATTTGTACAAAGCTCCTCTGGTAGAACCTATTTTAGATATATATCCTTCCTTTTCTAGCTTCTTTAAATCATAACGTAGCGTTCTTGCAGGAACTTTGAAAAATCTTCTCTGAATACTCTCAAGAGAAATCTCGCTGTGGTCTTTAATAATATTTAAAATTTCCCTTCTTCTAGGTAATAAAGTATCTTCATCTGTATAACTATCTTTACTCAAAATCTCAACTTTAAGCTCCTTGAGTTTTTCAAACATAACCTCAAGCATAAATTCTAAAAAAAGACTCGGATTATTTTTATCCAAAGCTTCATAATATTCAATCTTTCTATCATTTAACATTTTTTCAAAAGCAAAAAGGTAATTAAAATGATAGTTGCCTTTTGATAATATTGTCTGAACTAAAAGCCTACCCACTCTTCCATTCCCATCTTCAAAAGGATGAATTTTTTCAAATATTAAATGTGACAAAAAAGCTTTGACAGGTATAAGAATATCATTATCTTTGTTAATGAAAATAATCAGTTTATTTAACTGCTTTGGTATTAAAGTTGGGTTTGGAGATATGTATACAGCAATTCCCGCCTGATTAAAAACAGCACTTGGCTCTTTTCTGATTTTACCAATTTCATTCTTACTCTGAAGATTTTTCATTACAAAAGCGTGCAGTTTTAAGATAAAATCCAGATCAATTTTTACATTTTTCTTACTTTGAAGAAAGGCAAAGGCGGATAAAATATTTTCTACCTCAATTCTTTCTTTTAAAGTCGGATCCAGACTTTTTAAGTTTTCAGCATCATTTAAATTTAATTTGTTACCCTCAATTTTTGCAGAATAGAGAGCACTTAACAAAAGAGACTGACGGGTTAAATTCATCTTTAACTTATCCGGGATTTTAGTGTTTTCAAAAACAGCTCTGCTTGCTTCTATCTGAGTAAGATAATAAATTGATCTTGAAGTTAATTCAAATTTAGGGGGAATTTTCATAACTTAAGAATCTTACCAGATATTGCCAAATGTTGCCAGATATTTTTATTTAAGCAAATTCCTCATAGTATTATTCGCGACAGAGGATAATTAACCATTCCTGACTCTATTAGAGTTTTACGCGAATGGGTTTCCCCTAATTCGGTTTGTGACTATAACAAGCGATCAACCTGATGAAATCATTATCAGACCTAATAATATGGTTAAATAGCGTTGATGAATTATTTATAGAAGAAGCAGATAAGCTACAATACGATGCTACGGTGCAAAAGATTAAAAAATTATTGAAAAGAAAAAATGTTATTTTTTTTCTTGCCTATTTTGGCATTTTTATTTTACTCTGGACTCAACCGAATTTTAATGAGTCCGTGATAAAGGAGGAGTATTGCCGATTAATAAAATTGATGAGGGAACCCAAACCTGGGTAAGGCTTATTGTGGTTGTACCGACCCAAAGACATTTTGTGACAATTGAGGATGTATTGCCGGCAGGTTTGGAATCGGTAAATGAAAGTTTGAAAAATGTAAGTATACTAAACAAACAAAATCCGGCATTAAAAAGTAAGGCTGATAATTTTCTTTACTTTAATCATAAAGAATATCATGATGACAGGACAACTCTTTTTGCAAGCGACTTACCTGCTGGTGTATATGAATTCACATACAGAGTTAGGGCAACAACTCCAGGAAT
>Ga0209515_10009491_pt1 | contig 11064 bp, 9 predicted proteins | sample Subgroupgradi54m_FD_187454 | JGI IMG/M metagenome (GOLD analysis project Ga0209515, IMG submission 187454) | Subsurface groundwater microbial communities from S. Glens Falls, New York, USA - GMW60B uncontaminated upgradient, 5.4 m (SPAdes)... ...
ATCTTACTAATCAAATAAGAGCAAGATTAGGAAAGAAATCAAAACTGCCTGTAATGTTGCCCTTAGTTGGTTTAAGATTAGTAAAAGATACAAACTCTCAATATGGTCTTGCCTTTGAACTCAAAGAAAACGCAGAAATAATTTATGCTCCAATTCTTAGCAAAGAAGGAAGTTTCTCTTCAGAAGATATTAATGCTGAAACAGGATTGCCTAATAAGCTAACTGGTGGAAATAGAAATCTCTATACAAGATCTTCTGGCCTTTCGGGGTTGGTTCTGGGCAGGGGCTTCGGCTTGTATTCCAGGTATGAGGTTCTGGCGAGCTCTTACGAGAATGGTAGGGTAGTTTTTGTTTCTGGCGAAGCCAGCGCGCAAAAAATTTCTAAGTAAGAAAAGCGAACTCAAAGAAATTACTAATCTTAAACACTCAATAAATATATAAATCGCTTTCTTCTACAATAAAAATGGGAAGAGAAGAACAAATAATTGATGAAAAATTAAAGAAATTGCATTCATTAAAAGCGCAGGGAATAAATCCTTATCCAAATAAGTTTGATGTAAAAAATTATTCTGCAGAATTGCAAGAGAAATATAAATCTCTTAAGAATGAATCTCACAAAGCAGATAAAGTAAAGATTGCAGGAAGACTTTTAGCAATAAGAGATATAGGTAAAATAGCTTTCTGCACTCTACGAGACACAAAGGGAGACATTCAAATAATTATACAAGAACCAGAAACTCCAAAGAAAACAATTGAATTCTTCAAGAAATATATTGATTCAGGAGATTTCGTAGGTGTTGAAGGAACAATTTATAGAACTAAGAGAGGCGAGTTGTCCGTAGTCACAAAATCTCTAGAATTATTATCTAAATCGATACTTACACTACCGGACAAATGGAAAGGATTGAGTGATAAAGAAGAAAGATATAGAAAACGCTATCTTGATTTAATTGCAAATCCAGAAGTCAAGCAAGTTTTTGTAACAAGAGCAAAAATAATAGACACATTAAGAAAATTCCTAAAAGACCAAGAATTTCTTGAAGTTGAAACTCCTACACTCCAATCTATTTACGGGGGCGCCTCAACAACACCTTTTGAAACTCATTTAAACGCCTTAGATATAGATTTATTTTTATCTATCTCTCCAGAATTATATCTTAAAAGACTAATTGTTGGAGGTTACGATAGAGTTTTCACGATATGTAAGAACTTTAGAAACGAAGGAATAGATGCTTTTCATAATCCAGAGTTTACAATGATGGAATATTATGCAGCATACAAAGACTACGAATACCATATGGAGTTTATGGAAGAATTTTTCAAGTTACTAAGAAAAGAATTGCACTTGAAGGATACAGTGGAATATCAGGGAAAAAGCATTTCTTTGAAAACTCCTTTCAAAAGAGTAAAATTCAGAGATTTATTATTAAAAGAAATAAATATTGATATTAACAAGGAAAACAATTTTAGTTTATTAAAAAAAGCAATAGAATCAAAGAAAATCGTAGGAGTAAATATATCACAATGCAAACATTATGGTTCTCTCTTAGATGAATTATATAAAAGGGTTGTTCGTCCTAAAATAGTTCAGCCAACTTTCTTGACTCACTATCCTGTTGAAATGATTGCTCTGGCAAAAAGAGATGAATCAGACCCTTCAAAAATAAATTCAGTCCAATTAATAATAGATGGTGCTGAGATTATGAAAGCTTACGACGAATTAAATGACCCTATAGACCAGGAAAACAGATTAAAAGAACAGGCTAAATTATTAAATGAAGGAAGTGATGAAGCGATGCCTATGGATGATGATTTTATTGAAGCGCTTAAATATGGAATGCCTCCAACAGCAGGTCTAGGAATGGGTATTGATAGATTGACCATGATGCTGACAAATTCAGCTTCAATCAGAGATGTTATTCCATTTCCATTTATGAAACCCTTGAATTATAATAAGAATGATAAATAGAATTATTGTTTATTATAAAATCCATAATTAATAAATAAACCAGAGTTATGTTATACTCAACATATTAGCTGATTAAAAATCATATCCAGATAATTATCTTTCTCCAACAAATAATTTCAGCTATTAGTTAATTATTTAAGCTCTCTTGATTTAAAAGAAAAATGAGTAACTTAATAATAAAAAGCAAAATAAAGTCATTCGTCCCTGAAATGTCAGTAGCGGATGAAGTTTCCAAAGCCCTCAACGAAAAAGCAATTGAGCTTTTAAAAAACGCTGAAAAGAGAGCAAAAGCAAATAATAGAAGAACAATTTTAGCAAGGGATATTTAAAATGAAATTTTTATTAAAAGACTTAAGAGAAATATTCAACAAGCACGATTTAGTTAATATTTATGAGAGTGGAGTAAACGAAGATGAGTATGACCCAGAAATTGAAGAATTATTAGCTTTATTATTAAGAAAATCAAATTTAAATGAAATTAGCAAGAATGTGGATGCTATTTTTGAAAGAATGTTTTCAAAGAAATTTGACAAGAAAAAGATTAAATTACTATCTCAGGATTTAGTAAGTTATCTAGATAGCTTAGCTGAGACTATGGATATCTTATCAGATAAAAAGTTAATGAAGTCAATAAGAAAAAGTGAAGAAGAAATTAAAAACGGAAATTGGAAAAATTGGAAAACTCTTGAAGAAGTTGAAGCAGAAATAGATAAATCTACTAAAAAATGACAAAAAGAGTTTATAAATTTAAAATTTAATATCTATAAACCTAAATAAGAAAAGATGAAAGAAGAAATACATTTATTAGACTTGCCAATAGAAAAGACTTATATTAAACTTAATGATAATTTTAGAGAAAGATTTTTTGAATTATCCTATAATAAATACAACTCATGGAATAAATTAGGCAAGTCTTTAGGAGTTAAAAGAGCAGATACTATAATTGCTAGGAATTGGAGATACGGAGATTGTTGCACGCCATTATCGGTAATATTAAAGATTTCTAAGGAGATTAATATTTCAATAAACGAAATTGAGAATAATATTGCAGAAATAAAATTTAAAACCTCCCTAAATAAAAGAGGAGGTAGTAGTGGAAAACCAATTATTAACCCGAATTTGCCTATAATTATAAACGAGGATTTTATGGAAATTATCGGACATATTTGTGGAGATGGATCAATAACAAGAAGTAGCCCTCATAAAGGAGTTAGTCTTAGATATGTTAATAGCGAACCTATTTTAATAGAGTCTTTTAAAGAAAAAGTAAGAAGAGTTTTTGGCAATATTGAGCCAAATATACAGATAAGAAACGGAGGTAATTATACTAGAGATAATTATTGTTTACAGTATCCAACAATACTTTCAATGTTCATTCTTTCTGTTTTTGATTGCCAAAGCAATGAATTAAAAGATGCTCCAGAATTTATTTTTGATTTACCTATAAGAGCCAAATGCTCTTTTTTAAGAGCCCTATTTGATGATGAAGGAACAGTAAGTGTAAAAGACAAGGCTATAACAATTGGCCTTAAGCCTATTAAAATTGTAGAAAAAATTAGAAGTCTTCTTATAGAACTAGGATTCAACCCAAGCAAGATATTTATGAGTGGAGGAGTTAATAAAATAATATTATGTAGAAAAGAAGATATTATTCTATTTAATGAGATTATAGGTTTTAAGCATCCATCAAAAAATGAAAAGCTAATTTCAATAATTAAAAATGGTTGGAAATTTAATAGATATATTAATGGTGAAGTCAAGGAGAAAATTGTTGAAATTATCAAGGATAAAAAGACTGCAAATTTAAAAGATTTCGCAATAATTTTAAATAGGCATCCTGAAACAATAAGAAGGCATTTAAATAATATGCAAAAGGAGAAGTTTATTATTAGCAAAAGGGAAAATAACGAGTTTCTATGGAGTTTAAATGAACAAACATAAAGGAAGTAATGCTGAAAGAGAATTATTACATATGTTTTTTGATAAAACCTGGGCCGCTCTCAGAGTAGCAGGTAGTGGCAGCACCAAAGAGCTATCTTGCGATTTAATTGCTGGAAAAGAAGGGAAAAAGTATGTTATAGAAGTAAAGTCGTCTAAAAAGGACTCTATTTATATAAGCAAAGAACAAATACAAAATTTGATGATATTATCAGAAATTTTTGGTTTGAAGCCAGTTATAGCAACGAGATTCAATTATGAAGGCTGGCTCTTCATAGACCCAAAGCATCTCAAAGACACAGGTAAATACTTCTCCGTTTCTCTAGAAAACGCAAGAACAAACGGACAAAAATTCAGCCAGTTTTTTGAAGCCTAGTTGCAGGTAAAAATATTTGTCTAAAATGATCGCTTGCAACCTTAATTCTATCAGCTTCATCTTTTTCAGCCCTATATCTACATAGTTCCTCTTCTTGTTTCATATAAGTATAGACAGCCTCTAAATTATCTATAGAAAATGCCCTGATAGAATCTACAAAACTTTTATCACTTAATTGGCATTGTTGTGGCATTTTTTCCATATACCTTAAAAAATACCCATAAAAACTACCTGCTATATGAGAATAGTACATATAATAAGCAATAAATTATTATTTAAAAATCTATCATAATCGATAAGTTATTAATAAAAATGTAAAATACTAAGAGATTTATTTTAGGTAACCAGTGAGCGATAGCGAGCAAATCTAATTATAAAGAAAGATTAATCAGGCAAAGCGGGAGATTCTGGTAAATTTGTTTCGTATCCCAATTCTCTTAACATCTTTTTTCCAGTTTCTGTTACAACAAAGAGACCACCTTCAAGTTTAAATTGATCAAGTTTTGTTAATTCAACTGCTACTTCTAAACGATTTATATCAGAGCCAAATTCGGTTAAAGGAAGTCTATAGGTTTGAGAAATACAATTTAAAACATCAATCGAGGCAGGGTTTTTCAATACTCTTAATAAACAAGAATGTTTACTCCTATATCCTTCTAATGCACTTGATGCGATAACATATGCCGCTTTATATTCTTGAGCTTGCCGAGCTTGTGTTTGTAAAGTCCTATTTTGACTTTGCAATTCTGAGCTATTACTCTCTATCTGGACTATCTTTTGTAATAGCCGTATTTGTTGTAAATGATACCAACATACTTCTTCTACTAATCTCTCTCTATTAGCATAAGATAATTCAGTAAGCCAATCCATAAATTCAGTTAGTTTTTATGTATTTAAACTTGACTTTAAATTTTTACTACTAATGTTATAGAAAAGTATCCTATTTCTTCGTCTTTGCCTTTCCAATCAGTTTCTTAAAACCTTCTCTAAATCCTGCTTCTCCAACCCAGTTTGTGTTTGGACCACAATCTCCGATTGATGTACATAAATCAGCATGCTGTTGCTCCCAATTATTTCCTAAGCATTCACAGTTATCTGTACACTTCTCATTTCCAAACAATCCTTTTTCAAAACTAACAACACAAGCTGCATTTGCCTGTGCACATATTTGCTGTGTCTCCTCTCCTTTCCAGAAAGTCAATCCAGGAGGATTTTTAGGAACACACACTCCTTTATCTCCTCCAGAACTCTTGTTAGAAAATGCTACGTTGAAACTTCCCGGTTTCCATAAACAGTCTCTTCTATCTGAATTCTCACACTCTATCTTTTCATTCTGCGCCGTGCAGTCCTGCCATCTATTAACTCTACACGCTGCCTGTGAAAACTCAACTCCTCCAGCTGTTATTTTATCCTGAATACATTCTTCCTGCCTGAAATCAGCACACTGCTCAACAACTTCCTCCCCATTTATGCAAATATGTTTGAAGAATCTGCTTCCAACACTATCGGTTCCTTCTCCTGTTGTTCCAGCATCATTATAGACACACCAGCTCTCCCCATGTTTGTATGAATTACCATTGCTTGTTTTTTTACAATTCAAATCAGCGCAAATATTATTTCCATAAGTTGCTCTTCCAGATGCACTATCTGTTGAACGGCAGAAGCTTCCCAATAAATAATTACAATTACCACAGCTTGTGCTTCCTCCATTTGCAGAATTCGGACTGCAGGCCTCCGTCTTATCTTTAATATTTGCCCAGTATTCTTTATCATTCACTTTTGAAGCATCATAAATATTTCCAGCGTTCCCACAAGAATCAACAAAATAAACCTCATCCTTTCCCGGAGCACAGATTGTATTTTTTGTTGGTCCGCAGTTTGTCCCCAGTTCCTCAGCAGAACATAATTTTCCAACAAAAAATTCTCCCTTTATAGAAGTGCTATTATCTCTTCCCAGTCCACCATCACACTCTGCCCTTGTCACAAACTTACATGTCTTCTCAAATTCAGATTCAAAAACACACGCACCCTTATCCTGATTCTGGACGCTTAAAACACATTGCACTTCATCTTTTATTGCTTTGTTATAATTTGTTTTCAATCCCAAAAATCCAGCTAGTTTTTTACATCTAACAAGTGTAACGAAAGCGGCTTGGTCCCCAAGAGTACAGCATCCTAATTCACATTGCGCTGGTTTCGTTTCACTCCATACTCCTCCATTTGCATTACAAACAAGTTGAGGAGTATTATCTGCACACGTTCCCTCACTAGAATCATAACAAAATCCAGGCTTACAATACGAAGTGCTCTCACATGAAGTCGGCACTGCTCTTGAACCAGAAGCACATTCAGCATTAGGAACATTCTGACAAAACAAACCCGATTGCGTCTTCTCACAACATACGGTTGCATCAACTGCTGAAACAATAGAAATATTATTATAAACTAAAATCCCAGAAATAATTAATAAAAATAATCCAAATATAAGTTTACTTCCCATTTTTATCATCTTAATTTCTCCATCATCAAATTATAACTATGAACATAATAATCGCCTCTGCCCCCTATATTAACAATCTTCTTCCAACTAATAATACTGCAATTATTAACTAAATATCTTTTATTATTTTCCATTTTATAATCCATATCCAGGAGGCCACACAAGGCTCCTTGAAGCGAATACAAATTCCTCTTTTGTATTTACATTGCTCAATTTATATATTGTGCTTCCATCGCTTAACACAACTTTCTCCATCTTCAAATCAGGATAATATTGTAAATATAGTGTTGTTTCAGAATCTCCATAAGTGCTTTCAAATTCAATAACGCTCTGCGCAGTCATAAGCAAATCATACATCTCACTATCAACTTCAACATCAAATCCATTATATGTCTCCGTGCTATCCTTAGTTATACTCATAGGAGCAATAAAGTCAATTCTAACACTTCCAGGAATTATTGAAACCTGTGAATTTGCAGAAGCAGCAGACACGGAATAACCTCGACTCTCATATTCTGCTTTCAATTGTTTCACACAATCATTCGCCTTTGGAGTTACAATAGCAGAAAGCTCCTTCTCAAAATTACTCTTTATCATTGGCTGTTGAACAGTACAGGTCTTATAATTATCAGAAGAATAGCACAAATATTTTATCTGTTTTCCCTGATAAAGAATTGTCCCCTCTGGTTTAGAATATCCTCCATTCTGCGCCAATTCAGTAACAGCAGTTTTAACATCCGCTTCAACACAGCTTTTCAAATAAGAATTAGGCGAAAACTCTGCTCCAGAAATTGTAGTCCTCACACTTGGAAATAAATATAAAACTAAAATTATACCAACAATTACCAAAGCAACAATAATATAAATTGCTACTTGCCCCCTCTTATTATCCATACCTTTCTTACAATATTTTTCTTTATAATTCTTGCGCATTTTAATAAACTCCTCCCTTAACAATAATATTACAGCTTCCTGGAGCATTTCCAAATATATCCTTGCATTTTACATAATGTGTAAAGTCTCCTTGCAAAGAACCGCTATGCTTCAACTCCTCCCCAGACATTAAAGTAACATTCCCATCAGAAAGTCCAAATGAGCAAGCAGTCTTGTCATTTGTAACAAAACCACAATCAGCTTTCTCATCAGTTATAACTACTAGTGAACCGCCCTCATTATACACTCTTGTTACTTTAGGTGCCTGCGTGTCAATCTCAATATTAAACTTAGCCGTTTGCTCCGCAGAATTTCCAGCTATATCTTCGCATCTTATTGGTAATGTAACCTCTCCAGCCAAGAAACTCTGGAAAGTCTGCTTATGTATCGTCCCTAAAGTTTCAAGGAAATCAACATATTGATTTCCGATTGAATAAGCACAAGTCGCTTTCCCATCTACTCCCCCAGAAGTTTTTACTTCAACAGCAACAGAAACTGGCTCAACACCAGCAACAATAGTTCCATTCTCTGGTTTTATATAATCAATTTTCAAATTATCTTTACTTCTCTTGTATGTAATAACATAACTCTGCGTATCTGTATTTCTCTCGCTTTCATTTCCCGCTTTCCACGGCTGGTCTTTACATCTAACATAGAATTTATTTTCTTCTTTAGTTATACCTAGTGTTCCCTCACATCTCCAACCATATAATTCTTGGTCTTCAATATCATTAGCACATGTCAAACTATTCTCCATACTAGCATAATCTTTATCCTGCACACTATATTTACATTGTGCTGGCTCATTAACAAAGACATCAGCATCAACAGAAGTTGCATCGTATCTAACAAACTCTCTCTGCGGTTCATACCTAGTTATTAAAGGAGCAGTCAAATCCTTTCCCGGGCGAACGCAGAAGTTTATAGCATACTCATTAATATTTTTATTTCCAGATTTATCCTGACATCTTACATACAAATTATAATCTGCTCTCCTTTCAGGGTCATATCCTGCTAATCCTAAACTCTCAAGAGAAGGAATTACAAATAACTGCGTATGATTTATCAAGAATAAATTCCTAGAACCAAAATCAAATTCCATATCATCAAATGAACTCTTGTGTTCAGTATCAAACCTGCACTGCCCCGGCTCATCTAAAGTTATTCCAAAAGTAAATTGTTCATACGCTCTTATACATTCCTCTCCTCCAGTTCCCTTTATAGTTGCCCCGCTTCCACTTTCAGTTGCCTGATAATTTGCTGGTAGCGTTTTTTCATTTATTTTTATTACGGGAGGCGACGCATCATCTGGAGAAATATCAATACACGCTTCATCCGAAGTTCCTTCATTAATAAATTCACATCTCTGTCCCAATGCCTGACAAGCATAAACAGAACAAGGCAATCCCTCTCCTCCACATTTATTACACTTTGCTCCCCCAAGTGGCGGCTGCCACGGCTGGCATGAAAATACTGCTTTTACTTTTTTCGTGTCTCCTACTCCAAGAAGTTTGAAGATAACAATCACAGCAATAACTATCGCTGCTAAAATAAAACCAAAGCCCAGTCCAAGAACTCCAAATAATGCGTGTCCAGCAAGAATATTTGTTCCAATAACTGCTCCAGAAAATGCTCCTGCAGCCATCAAGCTATAAACAATAATCGGATCAAGTCCCGCTCCCACTCCAGTAAACTTAAGTAAAAGTCCAACAACTGCTAAACCGACAGCAGCTCCCGCTAAAGCACCAGTAATACCTCCGAACTGAGGTCCTAACATTTTAAATAATCCTGCTTTGAAAACTCCAATGGTTGTGGTGGATGCAGCGAAACCACTAGTAGCCCCGATAGTACCAGCTGCATATGCAGCTCCCAATACAACTATTCCAGCCATACCTGCAGTCAATCCAATCGTATTTGTCATAGCCGCAGTCCTATCCTCAGGCGTCTTCGCCATTCCCAATCCTCCCGGAATTCCAAGCTCTCCGTAAAATGATTTCAAATCCCCGGGATCAGCAATCTTTCCTTTAACAGGTTCAGCATATTTAGCAATTGAAGATAAATAACTCGCACTTAATTTAGGAGCCTTCTGAACATATTTAGAATCTTTATTTAATCCGAAATCTCCCTGATAATTTACTTTAACACCACAATCTCCAAGAGAAATACACAAATCATTCATCTGCTCCGTGAATTTCTTTTCCAAACAATTACAATTTGCTTTGCATTCCCATCCTCCAATACCCTTTACAAAAATAGCCGTGCAAGTCTGGGACGCAAGAGAACATACATTTTCAGCGCCCTCTCCATTTGTATTCAAATTAAATCCAGCAGGATATTTAGGAGCGCATATATTAAACTTAAATCCTTCATCAACATTTACTTCTTTAATAAAACAATCAGGATTTAGAGAACATCTGTCATCTCTAACAGTTTGTGCCGTTTTCAAAGCAGCTCCTTTCTTGCCAGCAGTCTCTGTGTTATATTCCAAACATTGCTGCCATCTGTTTATTCTGCAGGCAGCAGAAGAGAAAGTTCCGCCTCCATCTTTCTTCGTCTGTGATTCAACACAAATTTCATTTCTAAAATCAGCGCACGGTTCAGTCCTTATCCCTGCATCAATGCAAACTCTCCTGAAATCTCTGCTCCCCGGAGTATCAACACTTCTTAATTTTCCTCCGCTTCCTGTGTCAGTTCCTATTGCACCATTGTAGGAGCACCAGCTTTCCCCGTTTTCTCTTTTTTGTCCAGAAGAATCTTTACAGCTCAAATCTTTACAAACAAATTCTTGAGTACTGTCAGATAATTTTTCATCTGCCGTTTTGGCTCCACAAATACTTCCCAGTAAATAATTACAATTGCCGCAGCTTCCCAGATTATTCAGATTGTTACCTAAAGAACAGCTCTGGGCTTTCCCCAAAACTTTTCCATCATTAAAACTCTTAACTTTATTTGCATCATATATATTCTCCCTATTTCCGCACGAATCAAACCAATATATTTCATCTCTTCCATCAACACACTTTGTTGTCGCCTGTTTTACACAATTTGTCTTTAGCTGTTCATTACTGCACAAAAGTCCAGAATGAAACTCTCCATTTATTCCCAAACAACTTGCTTTAGTTGTAAACTTGCAGGTATTTTCAAAGTCAGATGTAAATACGCAAGCTCCTTCTTCTTGCGATTTTGCTAAAATCAGGCAAGCCAATTCAGTATTTACTTCTGGTCTAAAATCTTTTTTAATTCCAAATAATGAAGATTCTCTAGTGCATTGTTGCTCACTTCCAAAACGAGTTTGGTCTCCTAAAATACAACACCCTTGTTTACACTCTTTTATATTTCCAAAAACAT
>Ga0209515_10009493_pt1 | contig 11063 bp, 10 predicted proteins | sample Subgroupgradi54m_FD_187454 | JGI IMG/M metagenome (GOLD analysis project Ga0209515, IMG submission 187454) | Subsurface groundwater microbial communities from S. Glens Falls, New York, USA - GMW60B uncontaminated upgradient, 5.4 m (SPAdes)... ...
CTGAATCTGACGAATTCTTTCTCTTGTAACGCCAAATTCCTCTCCCGTTTCTTCAAGAGTATGCATCACTCCATCTTCCAAACCAAAGCGCATACCAAGAATTTTCAATTCTCTTGGTGTTAAATTGCTGGAAATTTCCGCAAACCTCTCTTTTAAAAGTTTTCTAGCGGCTTCAATATTGGGAGCAATAGATTTATCATCTTTAATAAATTCTGCTAAAACACTATCTTGCTTGTCCTTATCTTCACCAATAGGAGTTTCCAAAGAAACCGCCTTCTGGGCAATTTTTCTTATATGATGCACCTTATCAACTTCCAAACCCATCTCCGCGGCAATTTCTTCTGCTAAAGCTTCCCTGCCAAGTTCCTGCAAAAGACTTTTGCGCACTTTTGTATATTTTGAAATTGTCTCAATCATGTGAACAGGAATTCTAATGGTTCTAGCCTGGTCGGCCAAAGCTCTTGTAATTGACTGGCGAATCCACCATGTGGCATAAGTAGAAAATTTATATCCCCGCCTCCAATCAAATTTTTTAACTGCTTTAAAAAGTCCTAAGTTTCCTTCTTGTATTAAGTCCAGCATGGTTAAATTTGGCGACCTACCTACATATTTTTTGGCAATAGAAACAACTAATCTTAAATTAGCCAGCGCCAATTTATTTTTTGCCTCTTCATCTCCGTGCTCAATTTTTTTAGCTAACTCTTTTTCTTCTTTTGCAGATAAAAAACTAGACTTTCCGATTTCCCGCAAATACATTTGTATTGGATCAATCTTGTTTAAAAGTAATTTTGGCTTTTTTTCTTTTTTGGATTTAACTTCCAAAAATTCCCGTACATCTTTTACTTCAACCCCCCTTTCTTTTAATTCATCGTAAATTTTCTCCAATTCATCAACATTGTTTTCAATATTAGGAAAAGAATACAATATTTCCGATGTAGTCACAAAGCCTCTCTCACTACCTTTTTTCAAAAAAGAATCAATTTGTTCTTGTGTAATTTTTATTTTTTTAACCTTTTTTATAACTCTTTTCTTTAGGTTTCTTTTTTGGATTTTTCTTTTCTTTAATATTTTTTTCTTTTTTAATTTATTTTTCTTCTTCATTAAAGTTCTTTTGTTAATTTATTAAATTCTTCTATTAAATTATTAACTTTTTGGTGGTCGCCTTGTTCTTCAGATTTTTTAATATTTTCTGAAATCTTATTTAATTTATTTTTTAATTCTATATTTTTTAATTGCAAAAGGCAAAGCAAAATTTCCTCTTGACCATCTTCTTCATATTCTACTTCTGCCCTTAAAGCAAGTGCCGCTAAAAAGTTTTTAAGGTCGTAATCAAACCCCGCACTTTCTTTTATATTATTATCTGAAGCAATACTACTAAAAATTACTTTAAAATCTTTTTCAACTTCTCCTTCTGTTAATGGTTTTTGCTCTGCTATAAAATTTTTAAGTTTTTCTAAAAATTGTTTTGTTTTTTCAGAAAACAACACATATTGCCCTTCTTCTATCAATTTTATAAAATCTGGATTTTTTAAAATTAAGGAAATTAATTTTTCTTCAATTAATTTTTTTCTTCCTTCTGTCCCTAAATTTTTATCAATCTCAAATAATGGACGACCATCCACTTTTTGAGATTTGTCTGCATAGTTTGGATTTAATTTTATTTTAGCTAATTCCTCTAAAATTGCTTCTTCTTTTATATCTAACTTTTGCGATAATTTTTGCACCCAGAATGATTGTTCTATTTTATTAAGTAATCTTTTTACGGCTGGTAACACAAGGCGACCAATTTCTTTTTTACCTTCCGGAGTATTTTTATCAAAACCTGTAAAAGCAGAATCAAAATAATAATCCATTATTGACTTTGCTTTACCCAAGAACTCTTCCCACAATTTTGCATCTTTTAAAATAATGTCAGCAGGATCTGAATCTTTTAAATAGGTTTCTATGATTTTAATGTTAAAACCCTGCTCTTGCGCCAAATTAATTCCCCGTTTGGTGGCGGAATCCCCCGCTATATCCATATCAAAAGCCAAAATTAAATTTTCAGAATATCTTTTTAAAATATTTAAATGTTGCGAGGTTAAAGCGGTTCCCGATGCCGCAACGGTATTTTCATATCCCGCCTGATGGCACATAATAACATCTGTATATCCTTCTGTCACAACGCACTGATTTTGTTTTCTTACAGCCAATTTTGCATTATTTAAACCATAAATGATGCCACTTTTGTCATAAAGCAGGGTCTGTGGAGTATTGATATATTTGGCAATTTCTTTTTCGTTAGCTTGCTTAAAAACTCTTCCGCCAAAACCAAGCACCTCTGAATTTAAACCAAACACTGGAAAAATAATCCTACCACGAAACCTGTCATAAGAATCTGATTTATTATTTTCTTTTTCAACTGCCAAACCAGCTTTTACCATTTCTTCTCTTTGATATCCTTTGCTGATTAAAAAATCGGACAAACCATTCCAAGTGTCTGGCGAATATCCTAGCCGCCACTTTATAATACTGTCTTTGGTGATTCCCCTTTTTAATAAATAACTTTCTGCTTCTTTGCCAATAGCAGAAGCCTCTAATTGTTTTTCAAAAAACTTACAAGCTAATTCGCAAATTTCATAAAGCCGTTGTCTTTCGGTTCTTAATTGGGGATTTTCTCTTTTCAATTCTACGCCTGCTTTATTTGCCAAAATTCTCAAAGCATCTCCAAACTCAACTCCCTCAATTTTCATAACAAAATCAAAAATTGAAGAGCCGGCTCCGCATCCAAAACAATGCCACATTTGACGAGTCGGAGATACAAAAAAAGAAGGTTTTTTTTCTGAATGAAAAGGACAAATTCCCCTATAATTAATGCCTGTTTTGGTCAGCTTCAAATAACTGCCAACAACATCAATAACATTGAGCTTATTTTTTATTTCCTCAATTTGAGAGTCCATGATTTTTTGATTATAGCATAAAGCAACCTTAAAATCAATTACCTATTGACAAGGTTTTATATTATGATAGTGTGCAATTACCTGACTGGAGAGTAAATTACACGAAGTGATTAGGCTCTTCACGTACAGCGTCCGTTTAATCTCTTAAGAGGCATGGAAAATTATGGTCGGTTGAGCATTATCCCACCTATTCAGCCTCTTAGATCAAGAGATTATGCGAAAATGCAATTTATGTCGCCGTACCCTTTGTGGATATGGCGACTTTTTCTTTACAATTTAATTTTTTCTGCTAAATTTTTTAGTTGTTCAAAAGATTTCTTTTCAATATTATTTGGTCTCTGACTGTGTATTTTTAGCCCATCATTTTCATATCTTGGTATTATATGCAAATGAAAATGCACGACTTCCTGCCCTGCATTTTTTCCATTAGCTTGCATTATATTGATACCATTAGCATATAAAGATTCTTTTATTTTTTCTGAAATACTTTTTGTTGCAACAATAACTTTTTTTAAAATTTCCTTATCAATATCAAAAATATTTTCAAAATGCTGTTTTGGAATAACCAAACAATGCCCTTTAGTCAGCGGATTAACATCCAAAAAAACTAAAACATCATTATCTTCCCAAATTTTAGCTGAGTTAATTTCGCCTTTTACTATTTTACAAAAAATGCAATCCATTATTTTAGTAAATAAGTTAAAGTCACCGTCGAATCAACTTCCATTTGGCCTGTTTGAATTTGCGGAGCAACACTTGCCGATTCTTTCATCATGCCCACACCTTGTGCGTACAAAGGCTGAGGAGTTGGAGCATATCCTTCAGAAATATTAATTAATTTATCTATTTTTAATCCTGCCTGATTTACAAGGCTCATTGCTTTTTCTTTTGCCTGTTCTATCGCTTTTGCCCTTGCTTCCGCCTGGTATTTTACAGGGTCATCAACTGCAAACTGCAAATCACCAACCGTATTGGCGCCATCTAAAACCGCGGCATCCAAAATCCCGCTGATTTTTTCAAAATTTCTTATTTTAACGCTTATTTGCTGCTGTAAAGAATAACCCTTAAAAATTCTACCCTTTTCCGTGTAATCATAAACAGGCGTCAAATTATATAAAGTTGTTTGTATGTCTTTGTCTAAAACTCCCAAATTCTTTATTGATTTAATTACCGTATTCATAATCTGATTATTTTTATCAACCACATCCTGGCTTTTTAAACCCTGTACATTCATGCCAAAATTAACTAATGCTATGTCTGGCTTCACAAAGGCCTTGCCCTGTCCATTGACACTTATTTGCTGAGGATAATTTTGGGGCAGACTTTTAAACTGGTAAACCACTCCGCCAATATAAGACACAACAATTCCAATAATTAAAATTACGATTAATATAAAAAACCTATTTGAAAGCTCTATTGTTTTTGTTGTTTTTATTTCTCCTTCCATATATTTTTTTATTTCTTAATAATTATTACTTAATTTTAATGGTTATTTTACCTTTTATATCTCCATTTTCTTTTGCCTCAAACGCTTCCTTTATTTGATCTAAGGTAAATATTTTATCAATGTAAATTTTCACATCTTCATTTTCAATAAACTTTGTTAATATATCAAGATGATTAGTATTAACTTTTGTCATTTGAGCAATTGCAGTAACTCCATATTGTTCCATAAGTTTTTGATCGGGCTGAATTAACATAGAGACAATAATGCCACCCCTTTTTAAAACTTTAAATGATTTGGCGTAAGTTTCACCCCCGACTGTATCAAATACTGCATCAAAATCTGAAAGTAGATTATCAAATACTTGATTTTTGTAGTCAATTACCTCATCTGCCCCAAGCTTTTTTACATAATCAATACCATCGCCAGTTGCGGTAGTGGCAACATACGCCCCAATTTTTTTTGCAATTTGGATTGCAATAGTGCTAATTCCACCTGCTCCACCGTGAATAAGAATTTTTTGGCCTGCCTGTAAATTAAAATGTTCAATAATTGCCTGAACTGCACTTGTACCTGTTAAAACTACAGCCGCCGCTTCATTAAAATTAATATTTTCTGGCATTCTTGAAATCAAATTTGCAGGAGTCACCACAGATTCTGCAAAAGCACCTGTGGCACCAGCTAACACAATGCCCGAACCATATACTTTATCCCCTACACTCACATTTTCAACGCCTTCACCAACCTCCACAATTACTCCAGCCAAATCACCTCCAAGCGTTATTGGAAATTGCAAAGGCATCATTTTTGCCATATATCCTTCTCTAATGGCGATATCAACAGGATTTATGCAAGACGCATAATTTTCAATTAACACTTGACCCGCACCCGCTTTTGGCTTTTCTATATCAATAATTTCAATTACATCACTATGACCATATTTGTTTATTTGTACTGCTTTCATTATTCACCTATGCGAATGTATAATTTTTTAAAAAATTTAATTCGATAGTATCCATTTAATATTTTTAATAATCCTCACCTGTCTTGCAGTAAGGATTTATATTTTATAAATAATTTAAAAAATATTATTTTAATCAAAAAATCGGTCAATAATTACAAAGCCGATTCTTTGATAAAAAAGTTATTTCTTTCTTTTTTTACCGGCTTTCGCTTTTTTCTTTTTTGCTGGCATTTGATTTTATAATTGGCTAAACCAAGTGAGTAAAAGAAAATTAAGTGAAGTAAAAATGAAATCACAATTTTATTTTTACAAGATTAAATTTCTTTTCCAAACGGGCGACCAATTATATAAATTGCGTTAGCAATTTATATTTTTTAATATTTTATTCGACATATTAATTATACAACAAATATACTGTCAAGTACTGTGTATAACTTTTTACAAAATATTATTTTATAGCAAGTGAAGGCAATGAAATATGAGCCCGTAAAATTAAAGATGCTTCTTTAATTTTACGGGTGAAATGTTTTATTGCCAAGCGGCGTTAAGACGCGAGGCGTAATTTACCGGAGATGGGGAAATTTGTTGCGACAAATTTGCCCACATCTTGACAGTAAATTAGCCCCGTCTCCGAAAATATGCTTTGCATATTTTAAATTAATTCATAAAGATGTTTCCAAATTGCGTACATCGCATAGGTGTCCAGTCTACAATACACCTTTAAATCTTTAATAATTTTTTCCTTTTCTTCTTTTGTAATATCTCCTTGATAAATTTCGTTCCATTTTTGCGAAGCTGTCCCTCCTTCTTTTATTTCCAAATCTTTATAATTTAATTCTGGCACCAGTACTGGCAACACATTTTTAATTGATACTTTCCCGCGAAAATCTTTATTGACATAAAATTGTTTTGAAAATATATCCATTAAGTCATACACCCTGACATTTACCGCGTCTATAAATAGTTTAAAATCAGGAATTCTTTTTGCAATTTCATCATTTATTTTACACTCAAATTTTTTATTCCATACAATAATGGTACCATTGTCTTCAATATCTTTTTGCAAAGATTTCACAAATTCTAAACTTGGATCAGTTTTTTCAGAAAACAAAAATTCAAAGTGTTTTGGCTTGGCATCTGGCGAATCTAATATATATAACGAATATTGAAATGGAATTTGCTGATAAGGCGAAAATCCATCAAATCTTGGAATAGCACAGGGAAATGTTTCATAGTCTAAAAAATATAATGGAAAGATAAAAGCATCTAATTCTTTTTTAATATTAAATTTATCTTGTAAAATTTTATTCTGTACATAGGCATATATTTGATTTTTTTGCGGGTCTGAAAGTTTGTTAAAAATATCCTCTGGCACATCTTTTAATTCAAAAATTCCCACATCTATTAATTCTTGCAATTTTGCTTTACTGGCTCCAATGCGCGAAATATCGTGCACGCCATACTCTGGCACCTTGGGATTTGAGTATTTAAATGTAGAGCAATGATTTGATCTGCCTTTATACACACAATCGCAATATCCTTTTGGCTCATTCTCTTGAAAAATATATTTTAGTGCGATTTCCATTTCTCCCAACACAGATTCCTTGATATTTTCTACTTCTTCTGTAACATCTTCAGTTTTAAATAATTGATTTATATTTAATTCACCCCGGCGGATATATTCAGAATTTAAATGTATTATATGGGCTCTGTGTATTTTTATACCAAATTTCTCTAGTAAATTTACCTGAAACGCTAAATCATGATAATGCGTTTTGTTATCAACATCGGTGGTAGATTTTACTTCGTAAATATTATACGAGCCGTCGGTTTGCAACTCCAAAATATCCACCGCCGCCAAAAAATTATCTTTAACAAAAATCGGCTGAAATAAAAACGCCTTTTTCCCTGCAAGATATTTTTGAGTCTCTTTTTGCGCAACCTCATCTCTCCCTTCAATTAAAACTCCTATTGGAAATAATTGTCTGGCAACCAATTCAACTTCATTTCCGGTTTCAATAATTGCTTTTTCAAATTCAGAAAGTTCTTGTTGTTTATAAATTTCTGGTTTATGAATCTTATACCAAACATTCTTTTTGCATTCCAGCCAAAGTATATAATCCGTTTTTGTTAAAACAATTGCCATAATATAACAATATCCCGCATGAGTGTAAGACATAATTTAATGCTGTTGCTAAAGTAGGTTTGCGCAAAAGTTAATACATCTCCACATGAAAATTATAATGCGGAGGAGGTGGGACTCGAACCCACGAGACCCTTTCAGGTCACAGCTTTCCAAGCTGTTGCAATGGCCACTATGCGACTCCTCCCAAATTCGGTGTTGGATGTTAGATGTTAGGTGTTGGCATTTTCACGATCAATTGCCGCAGCATAGGCAAAAGGGTAAAAGTAATTCGTCCAATGCTGGTCGGTGGATTGATCCACATTATCAACACAAAAGTAATCTGCCAATGCCTTGCGTAACTGACGTAATTCTTTTAGACGGTTAATATTTTTTGGGTCCTCAATGGTTAAATCTAGTAATTCCAAAGCTCTTTGAAGCGCTCCCATGCTTCGTTCCTTATTTATGCCATGCAACATTATTACCCGTGAGACATCCGAGGCAATGTTACCCATTTGAAACATAAAAGAAAATGTTTGCCATTTTCCACTTGCCAGCTCTTTATGAATGTAATTCATCATTTTACTAAAGTATTAGACTTGTTACGTAAGAAGATTTGTGACGAAAATTGAAGATTTTGAGCTAGAAATTTGATATAATTTTGAGGTTTAGCTTTAGCTAAGCTGATAAATTATATGTAATATATTTGCTCACTCGGTCGGAATGAATGAAAATGCGTTTTCATTCATTCCTCCCTCCCTCGCAATTATAGCAAATTTGTGGCCAAAATATGCAATTTACAGTAAAAGCTTATTACACAACAAGTCTATTAATAATAGTGATAACTTTTTCTTTTATTTTTGGATCATCGATGCCCAGGCTTTTATTCCCCAAACTAGGTTTTATATTAATCAATGAAGTAAATATAATAAATTTATCGCTATCTTCATTGGGAAATAAATTAACTCCCCACAAATTTTCATCTTGCGATTGCTCTTGTTCCATAAGCACATCCATTAAATCTGCGTGCATTTCCGCATCGATGGCCATAATTTCTTTTTCAATATCAATTACCGCCTTAATCACTTCCACGAAAACACCTCTCTTGCAAATTTCCTGCAGTTCAACAATTTTAATTTTATCTTTTACGATTTTCATATTAAACTTCCATATCTTTTAATGCTTTTATTCGTTCCTCAATGGGAGGATGAGTTGAAAATAATTTTACAAACCAATTGGTTTTTCCTGAATCTTCTTTAAACGGAGACTCAATATACAAGTGACTGGTTGCCGTGTTGGCAGTAGTCATAGGCGTTGGATCTTGCGCAATTTTTTGCAAGGCACTGGCCAATCCTTCGGGATAGCGGGTTAATAAAGCGCCATCGGCATCAGCCAAAAATTCGCGCTTGCGAGAAATTGCCAATTGAATTAAGGTGGCGGCAATTGGAGCTAAAATGGCGGCCGCAATTCCAGCAACCATTAAAATCATTCCTGCACTATCGTTATCCCTTGAATTCCTCCTTCCTCCAAAAAAACTTATCCGTAAAAAGAAATTTGCCAAAAGTGAAACTACTCCAGCTAATACCACTACCACTGTACTCAAAAACATATCTTTGTTTCCTATATGCGACAATTCGTGAGCCAGCACGCCCTCCAATTCTGTTTTATTTAATCTTTGCAAAAGCCCCTGCGTTACACAAACCACCGCATGATTTTTATCTCTGCCAGTCGCAAAAGCATTTGGTTGCATTTCTTGGGTAATGTAAATTTTTGGCACCGGTAATCCTGCGGTAATAGATAAATTTTCTACGATTCTGTAAAGCTCAGGATTGTCTTTTTTTTCAATGGGTGTGGCCCGTGCTATTGATAACACAAGCTTATCTGAATACCAATAACTGCCAAAACTCATTGCAATGCTTAAAAATACCGCAAAATACAAAATGGCATTACTTTGCAAGGCTTGGCTAAACAGCCACCCGACGGCAATTACAAAAACCAAAAAACCGGTTATTAAAAACCAAGTTTTTTGAGTATTTGAATCGGCATTTTTATAAATTGAAGCCATGTGTTAAAACGTCAAAAATTTGCTTAGCAAATTTTTGACGTAAGTTGATATCTTAAATTAAAATTTTACAGATACAGGATTACGTTCCGCTTCATTTGCTGTCTGGAATAATTCCATTTCCTTAAAGCTAAAAGTGTTGGCTAAAATATTTGCTGGGAAACTTTCAATTTTAATATTTAGGTCACGGACATTGGTATTATAAAATCTGCGGGCTGCTTGAATTTTGTCTTCAGTGTCGGTTAATTCATTTTGCAATGCCAAAAAATTTGTTGAGGCTTTTAAGTCGGGATAATTTTCTGAAACTGCAAACAAGCTTTTTAGAGTAGAAGACAACATGTTTTCTGCATCCGCTTTCGCCTGTACGCCCTGAGCATTCATAGCATTTGCCCTTGCTTGCGTGACTTTTTCAAATAATTCTTTTTCATGAGTCGCATAACCTTTGACTGTTTCTACTAAATTAGGAATTAAGTCATATCTTCTTTTTAACTGCACATCAATATCTGACCACGCTTCTTTGGCTCGATTTTTTAACACTACTAAACTATTGAAAGCCAAAATAATCCACAAAACCGCTATTGCTACAAGAATTAAGATAATAAATGTTATTGCCATAAATTTTAATATAGAATATAGAATATAGTATCTTGAATAGAATATAGAATATATGAATTTAAAATATTGCATTCTAAATTCAAAATTCAATTCAAGCTTCAAAATACAAAATTCAAGATTCTAGTTTTAAATTAATACTACTTTGGTAATTCTTCAATTAAATCATTCATATATGGATGCTGAACGACAAACTTATAATTCAATAATTTTAAAAGCATAAAAAAGTCTGAAAGCTCTTCCCTGAATTTTTTAGGTCCTGCAAAAACTTCCCAAAGCTGCACCGCCAAATTTTTTGTGTAGTGATGCAAAATTTCATAATCCGCTTTTCTTATTAAATAAATCATTATCTGCCTAAATTCGCCACGATCCAACCAAATACCTTGGCAACGTTTACAAAAATCAATTTTTACTTTTGAATCATCATAATGCACTTGCACTAAGGGAATTCTGCAAACAGGGCAACGGCGGTCAATACTAAAAACTTTAAACCTTCCTTTATCTCTCCAAATGTCAAAATCAAGCCAATTAAGCTCTTTATCTTTATCATCTTTCGCAAGCCTTAATTCATCATTATCAAACCAAATGCCAAGGCACTCGGGGCAATAATCAGCCTCAACATTATGAAATAAAACTTTTTGCATCTCTTCCTTGTGATTATTTGGACAATTCATATATTTTTTAACCTTGAATTAATATGTTTTTATTCTAACTAAAAATACTCCCAACAACAAGCCCCGTTAGAAATAAAATTTCTAACGGGGCAAGGAAAACTTTTTGTATGTAAAAAGGGAGACAGAATTGCCTCCCATAATCCCAGATTTTTCGTGCGCTGGGTTATTCGCACGCCCCTGACGCCCTTCCTATGGACTTGGGGTGATTCCTTTTCGCCCAAGGAGACCCCATATGGTCGCCTCGTC
>Ga0209515_10009494_pt1 | contig 11062 bp, 12 predicted proteins | sample Subgroupgradi54m_FD_187454 | JGI IMG/M metagenome (GOLD analysis project Ga0209515, IMG submission 187454) | Subsurface groundwater microbial communities from S. Glens Falls, New York, USA - GMW60B uncontaminated upgradient, 5.4 m (SPAdes)... ...
AAATGGTTGTGAAAATGGAGCATGTAAAGCTAATCAAACTGCTATATGTGGAAATGCTAAGGTAGAGGGAACAGAGCAATGCGACGATGGCAATTTAGTTAATGGAGACGGATGTTCAAGAGATTGTAAGAAGGAGATTGTTAATGGGACTACTTGTACCGATAGTGATGGAGGAAGGAATTATGAGAAATTTGGATATGTTAATGTAACTAATTCCTCTGCTCCTGGAGGATATAGCGATTATTATGATAAATGTTCTGGTGATAGTAAATGGGTTTATGAGCAGTTTTGTAATGCTGATGGAACACATACTACTGGGTTTGTCACTTGTGAAAATGGTTGTGAAAATGGAGCATGTAAAGCTAATCAAACTGCTATATGTGGAAATGCTAAGGTAGAGGGAACAGAGCAATGCGACGATGGCAATTTAGTTAATGGAGACGGATGTTCTTCAACTTGTCAGATTGAAAATAATCCTCCTGTAAAAAGTGCTGGCATTTTTCAAGTTACAGCGATCGTAAATGGTACAACGACCTATAGCAATGCAAAAGTTCAGTTTGTAGATATAAAAACAGGGCAAGTTTATGATGCGACCCTTACTGGAGAAGGTATAGGAACTGTTTCTATTTTAGGTAAATCTTATACAGTTAAATATACTGCTTCTTCTAGTTCTGAGGAAAATTTTATTGAAATACTTCCTTGGACAGTGCCTGGACAAGATATAATCCCTACTAGAGCGTTTAAAAAAGGATATTTAATAACTCATAATCTCAATTGGAATGGGAGAATATTGAAGGTTGAAAATATTACTAATAGTAGTGGTTTTATTGGTGATATAGCTAAATTTGTTGATATAAAAACTGGGGAAACCTTTTCTACTGTTTTTACTGCTGATGGACAGGGAAGTGTTATTATAGACGGGAAAGAGTATAGTGTTCATATGAAATATTTGAATTTATTTGGACCAAATATTAAGATACCTAACGGACTGTATATAGAATTTGAGACTTTAGATTTTGTAGTGTTTGGACCATATAAATTCTTCCAGGATTCTTATGTTGTTTTTCTAGAACCAATAACGCCACCTCAACCTGTTACATGTCAGTTAACAGGCGCATCTTGGAATGTTACTAATTCCACGGTTGGACAAAGAATTGCTTTGGCTGTTACAGGAAGCGATTGTGAAGGTCAAGATGTGAGCTTTGATGTTTTTGAGGATGATGGGGGCTTTGGAGCCGATGATCCTGCATTGTTTAATCCTAACCCTGGGAAATTTGTCGGCGGTGTTGCTAATTCTGTTTGGACTGTTGAGGCACAGTGTGATGGCGACCTTTTAGGAATTTGCACTCTAGGAAAGCCCGAATATTACTTTATTGCCAAACTTGTATCAGATCCTAGTAAGACTGTAAAGAGTCCAATAATGCAGGTTGTTTAAATTTTTTATTTTTTAATGAATTTATTTCTAAGATTCAGTTATTCCTTTCCCTATTTTAAGTAATCTTTCATAGGTTGAAACATCTAAAAAATATCCACTTTCTGATAATCGCTGCAAGGATTCTTTATATTCATCGAATCTTATAATCTTTTTGTCTAGCAGAATTATGAATATAGTTGTTGTTCTTATCGGAGTCAAACCAAGCATTATTGCTGAATTAAATCCTTCTTTATCATCAATGAGTAAATTATTTATTTTTAATTCTTTGCAGAGAGATAATGCCTCTTTTTCTCCTTTATGTAAATTGACTATTTCTATTTTATAATTTGCTTCTTTTGTTGTAATTAATTTTTCTTCTATTAGTTTTTTTATTAAATTAACTTCTGTTCTAGACTGTTCTTCTCCTTTTTCTATAACTTCTTTATATATTTCTTTAGATATAATAATTTCATCAAATAAATTTTTTAAATAATTTATTTTTCCTATTCTTGCCAAATGTATTAAGGGAGTGGCATCAGATATAGTTTTCATTTCAGTTTTTTAACTATCTCTAGATCTTTTTCAACATCTTCTAAAGTGTAGTGCATTGGAATTTTCTTTTCCTTTATTATATCAAGAACTTCCCATAATGAGATGCCAGCAATTTCAGCTGCTTTCATAAGTGTAATTTTGCCTTTTTTATATGAGTCTAGTGCGTATTCTAGTCTTATTTCTTTTATTCCTTTATCTAAAATTTTTCTTAGCGCAATAGTTCTACCTATTCTTTCTTTCTTCGCATACCATTCTAGTTCTTTTTCTAGATCTTCTGGAATTCTTGTCGATATAAGCGCCATTTTTGTATACAATTTATATAAACTGTGCACTATTTAAATATTTGCTAGTTTTTATGTTAATTATTTAACTTAAAATTTCTTTTTTCGCTTCTTTTATCAAATTCTAATCTAATTTTAATTCATTTTCCATATTTTTCTTCCTTCATCTTTCATTTTTTAATAAATTCAATTTCTTCTTCGCTTAAATCAAGTTGTTTTTGCACTTTTTGGTTATTTAATATTGGTTTAAGTAAAGAGAAATCGCGCATTGCGCGTTTTGTTGAGCAATGTACAAAACGAGCGTATTTTTTAGCTATTGTCTTCTTTTTTTCTATTTTTTGATTATGGAGCCAGATTTTTAAAACTCTTCTTGGGCGATCATAGTTTGTGAAACCTGTTATTGGAGAGGTTTTTGCAAAAGATATGCCTGCACTTTGGAATACATTTTGATATATTAAGAAACGCCAGTGCTGTTTTTTGTATATTCTTCCTCGGAAGACGTCGGCATTTCCTAAAGCATAGTAAGCTTTGGCTAATGCTTCGTTTTTATATTCTTTTGGAATGTTTTCTTCTATCCAAAGGAATATTTCATCTATAGACAAAGAAGAAGAGTCAAATAGATCAAGAAAAGAGGATCTTTCTTTGAATAGTTTTCTTAATATATTGAATATACTTTCATCTACATCTCTTTTTTCTTCTATATCTACGTTTATGTTAGGCGAAGAATAAGATTGCAAGTCATTTAATGCGGCTCTTAAGTCTCCTTGGGATTTTATTGCTATTAGTTTTAAGAATTGAGGCGTTTTATTTAAATTTTCTTTTTCAGCTACTCTTGACAAAATAGAAACTATTGTACCTATGTCTAGAGGTTTTAATTCTATTACTTTTGATTTAGATCTTACAGGAGATAATTTTGATTGCCAGACATCATTACAAGTCATTATAATTGGGAAACTGGTATTTTGTATAATAGTCACTAGTTCTGGGATACCTCCTCTATCTGTACCTGTTACACCGTCTACTTCGTCCATTAGCAAAACTTTTCCTTTTTTGAATAGGCTTTTTTGTTCTGTAGCTGGTTTTAGGATTTCTTCTAACTTCTGTCTATTCCTTAAATCAGAAGCATTTAACTCTAATATTTCTATATTATTTTCACTTGCAGCTGCATGAACTAGGGAGGTTTTTCCTGTTCCAGCAGGACCGTGGAGAATTAATGCTTTCTTTTTTGGAAACTGTTGTAGGAATAATTTAATTTCTTCTATAGCCTTTTCTTGGCCTATAATGTCAAGATATTTTTTAGGGCGATATTTTTCTATAAAAGTCTTATTCATTTTTATAAGAATTTTAGGAGTTATATATAGTTTGTTGTGATTTTTTAAGTAGATTTACCTTGCCCGGCTAAAACAAAAGAAGCTAAGAGAGCTTGTAATTGAACAAATTCGTCGGATCCTTCTGTCATTCTAAATTCTGTTTCTCCTGTTTTTTCTGTAAGTCTTACTTTGATATCCGGTTCTATTTGAAGATTCCAGATCTCTTTTTGTATAGATTTTATAATATCTGTTCCTGAAATGCTTTCTTTTAACATTACATCAAGGAGTTTATCTCTCGCATTTATGAAGTCTCCTGCAAGGGCGTAATCTAAAACAACTTTTATTTCTTTAGGTTTTGTAGATGATAAGATCATATTGATCATTTCTGCGTTTATATCTGGAGAGATAGAGGCAGTTGTTTGTATGAGATTTATTGCCCTTCTGCAATCTCCCTCTGAACCTTCATATAGGGTTTCTACAGCATCATCGCTCATTTTTAGATCTTCTTTTTCCGTTATTTTTTTTATAACTGAAGCGATGTCTTTTTTTTCTAGAAGTTTGAATCTAAATATTACACATCTTGACTGAATAGGGTCTATTATTTGGGAGGAGTAATTACAGGACATAATAAATCTACAAGTATTTGAATAATTTTCCATTGTTCTTCTCAAAGCTTGTTGAGCTTCTTTTGTTAGAGCGTCTGCTTCATCAAGAAAGATTACTTTAAAGGGAATATTTTCTATTGCTTTTGTTCTAGCAAAATCCTTAACTTTTTGTCTTACTACGTCAATGCCGCGTTCGTCACTGGCGTTTAATTCAAGATAATTTTCTCTCCATCTAGGGCCAAAGAGTTCTTTTACTATAATTAATGCAAGAGTGGATTTTCCTGTTCCAGCAGGGCCAGCGAATAATAAATGAGGTATATTTAGCGTTTGAACTAGAGATTTTACTCTTTTTACTATTTCTTGCTGACCTACTACTTCGTCGAATGTTGAAGGACGATATTTTTCTGTCCATATATCAGATTGATGCATGATTGCTTTTGGAAAAGTATTCTTATAAATATTGTTGTGTCAAGATGCTTGTTGCTCTTCATAGCATCTTGATCACAAGAGAAACTTTGTTTCTCTGTGCAGCAACTTTTAAAATTAAAAAAGTTGCTTGCATCCAAACCTCAAGAATGTTGAAAATTACATTCTTGATGGCACTCAAGAACATGGTTCTTGATGAGTCCAACGGAAAAATGCAAGGACTTTCTGATACTAAGTTTCTAGTTTTTAATCCCTAAATAATCTTGCAAACCAACCTGTAATTGATTTGGTTATTAGTTCAAGTGTTTGGAAGACTGTTTTTTGATTATTATTGAAATTTACTGGGCTTCCTGAGGGCTTTGGAGTAGGCGTAGGTGTAGGAGTAGGAGTTGGCGTGGGGGTAGGAGTTGGAGTAGGTGTGGGCGTTGCTGTGGGAGTAGGGCTTGGACTAGGTGAAGGGGTAGGGGTAGGGGCAGGTGTTGATGAGGAGCTTGATCCTCCACCTGATCCTCCTGATGATGAAGTAGGGGTTGGTGTTGGTGATCTAGTTGGGTTAGTTGATGGATTTGTAGTCGGCTGTGCTGCAGGAGATGTAGGAGTAGAAGGTTGTTGTTGACTTGGCTGTGCTGCGGGCGATGTTTGTGTTAATGTTGGAGCGGATTGTTCGGGCTGTGCAGGTTTTTCTTTGGAAACAGAAGGTTCAGCGGAGGACGTTTCTTCAGTGGCCTGCGGGGCTTTTTTTGCTGTGATGCCAAAAAATTCTTCAAGCTGTTTTGGCAGAAGTACTTCTATTATTTTGGTTAGAAGTGATTTTTCTTTCTCTGTTTTTTCCTTTTCAAGTAATTTTTTCTCGTTTTCTAGTTCGTTTTCTAGTGATTGTTTTGTTTTTATTTTTGGAAATCTTGCTACATTTTCATTGCCTTTTTCTTTTTCTTCAGAGTCTGGTATGCCATCTCCATCTGAGTCTTTGCCACCGCCGCCTATTTCGCAGGCATCGCCAATGCCGTTTGCATTATTATCTTCTTGAGTAGGATTATAGATAGTGGGGCAATTATCTACAAACGAGCTTATACTGTCACCATCTGGATCTAGAAGCGAATCTGCATCTGAAACTCCTTTTTTTTCCATTTTTTCCTTTAATAATTGTCCTTCTAAATCTTCTATTTTCGCTTGAGAGATTTGCAATGTTAAAATAATAATTAATATACTAAATATTATTGTGCTGGCAATTTTTCTATTTCTTAGCATTTTAGGTTATCCTCTGTGAGATCTACTTCTTCTTTGCTATTTGGTGGCGGGAGTTCTTTTATGTTGCCTATTAGAAGAAAATCTAGAAGTGCTTCTGCATCTGTAATATCAACTATTCCATCATCATTTGCGTCTGCTGAATCTTGGCAAACTATATTATCATGCTGGCCATAGAGAAAAGTTAAAAGATAGACAGCGTCGTTTATGTCAACTTTTCCGTCAATATTTGTATCTCCCCTTATGAATGGAATCGATTCTTTGTCTTTTTCTTGTGCTTGGGTTATTGCTATTATTGCTATTGCAAGAATTAGCAATATACTAAATATTATTGTCCCTCTTTTCATAATAGTCAAATATTTTTTATATTAATAAATCTTGTGTCAAGATACTTTTTGATAATTATACGGATCGTTCTCTATGTAGGCGTCTTTTTCGCTTTTCTTTTTTTAGAAGCTTACGCTGCCATTTCCATCTCATTTGTCCTTTTTTCTTCCAACGTCTTGAGGATCTTTTCATGATATTTTTAGCAAAGTTTGCTTTATAAACTTTGTTTTCTTGTTTTTTTCATGGGATTTTGGCCAGTAACTAAACGTGTAGTAAAGGATTCAGATATAGTATTATTGATATTAGATGTAAGAATGCCTGAACTTTCTATGAACAAGGAATTAGAAAGGATTATTGACATTCATAAAAAGAGGCTTATTTATGTTTTTAATAAGATAGATGTCGTATCTTTGGAACATTTGGACTCTGTTAAGAAAAAATTTCCTGGAGCATTTTTTGTGTCAGGAACAAAGAATATTGGAGTTGGGGCTTTAAAGAAGTATTTATTAATGACTGCTAAAAGGATGAAAATTAAGGATCCTAAAATAGGTGTTGTTGGATATCCCAATGTTGGAAAGTCTGCGATCATTAACGCTTTAGCTAAAAGGGCTAGGGCAAAAGTAGCTGCTTTTGCAGGAACAACTAAGGGGATACAATGGATTAAAGCTGGAGGGTTAATGGTTTTGGATTCGCCTGGAGTTATTCAAATGGAAGATAGCGAAAGAGGATTAGGTGTTTTGGGCGCAAAAAGTATAGAAAAGATAAAAAATGTTGAGAAGATAGCTTTTGAGATAATTCAAAAGCTTGTTGATCATGATAAAACAATTTTAGAAAATTGTTATAAACTATCTATTAATAAGGAAGATTATGGGGTGATTTTAGAGAAAATAGGCAAAAAGAAAGGTTTTCTTTTAAAGGGCGGAGTTGTTGACGAGAGAAGAGCTGCTTTACTTATTGTTAAGGACTGGCATGAAGGCAAGTTAAGAATTTAGCCTGCAAAATTGTTTAATTTTATTCTATTTAATTCTTCTTTTAATAAGTAAGCTTTTTCTTCTCCAATTATCTTTTTGTAGAAATCAGTATTTGAATGAAGGGATTTTCCTAAAGATCCTGCTTCGTTTATTACTTGTGCTATTTCTGATTCATGAAGAGACGTTTTACTTAATATTCTCCAACCCTTTATTATAGTGTTATGTGAGACTGATTTATTATAGCCGAGTATTTCGAGCATGTGATTATCATCTAAGATCTCATCATAAGCTAAGTCTTCAAATAAAATTTTAGATCTTTTGAAGTTGAGAATTGTATAATCTTTTATTATTAAGTCAGTCTCTTCATTTACTTCTTTTACTAGTTCTTTTAGCCTTATTTTTAATAAGGTCCCTTCTTTTCCTAGTTCAATGGTGTAACGTTTTAGATTTTCAGCTATTTTTTGTATTAAATAACCCTTTTGTATTACTTGAATAGCTTGATTTAAGCTAGGATAATTTCTAAGCTCCAATATATTTAATTTTTCTATGTTTTTATCGAATAGTTCTCTTTGTTTTTCTAAAAGTTGAATATGTTCGTTAGCTTTTCTTAGCAGCTCATCCGTGCCAATCAAAGGATATTTTTTATTTTTATAAAAAAGGTGGATTTCATGTCTTCTTTCAGAAATAGCTATAACTAAAGTATTCGCTTGTTTTGCTGTTCTTTCACCCGCCTTATGTCTTGTTCCTGTTTCTTGAGTTGAAATTTTACTGTCTGGAGTTAATAAGACATTAGCGTAGTTTATTTTTTTCATATCTTTTGATAAGACAATTGCCCCGTCCATTTTTGTTAACTCTATTAATTTTTGCGGCGTAAATTTTGTGTTAAGCTTAAAACCACCATCTAATAAAGAGGGAACTGCTTCGTTTTCAATGACTATTAAGGCTCCTTTATGGGCTTTTAATGTTCCATCTAAAGCAGTCCTTATATTTGTTCCTGGAGCTATTAATTTTAATAATGCGGAGAATTCCTCTTCTGTAACTTTTGATTCTATCTCTTGTGGAATTATTTTTTCCTGAACTTCTTTTTTATCCATGACTTTCATAAAAAGTAAAGGGATATTTAAGTTTTTGCTGTGTGTTCTTAGTTAAAATTTTATTGTTTATTTACATTAATTTATAAGTATTATTTCTATTAATACTATTTAGTGGTGACAAATAGAAAGGTTTATAAGAGTTGTATAGTATGCAAAAATATGTTAATTAGGATTTCAGATAAGTATGGCAAGGGAAATACTAAAGCAGTTTTCCCAAGATATAGTGAAGATAGTATTCAGAAAGATTTTTATAAAAAAATTAGATTCGAAGAATCTTATATTCAAGATAAGGCTAATTCTCTTTTTAAAGAAAGAGATTTTATGTTTCGCTGGGTTGAAAGAGACGAAAAAGGTTTTATTATTGGTTCTGCTCCTGGCGGAATTGAACCATTAGAAAAACTTGAGGAGAAGATTATTGCTACTAGTGTTGAACTTTTAGAAAGAATTTTGCCTGGAGAGATTTTATTGCCTCAAGAAGCTAGTAGATATCTCGCAACTTTTTGTAATTATATTATGGGAAAATATGCTTTTCTTGAATTAGATTTACGCGATAGGGTTACTGATTTTTTCTTTAAAGAGCAAGAACCTAATTTAGCCTCTTTGATTAAAAAAAATAAAATGCGAAAACCTATTTTACTAAATGGAGCGGTTCGTCCTTTAAGATATTATGAAAGTAATGCTGCTGATTGTGCGGCCAAATTGTTTGAGATGGTTAATCTTTTTCCTGCAGAAGAATTGAATTTAAATGAAGTGGCTAGTCCTTTAATGCAAATTTATGAGTATGTTTATGATAAATGGAAAATTGGAGAGAGAAAGCTTTTTGGGAAGAAAAGATTTGCGTGATTTAGTAGGGTATTGATTATTATTTTTTTTAGGTGTTAAAATAGGGGAATGCTCCTGCCGAACAGTGCACCTTTTTGGCATTTTCCAGAGATTGTGATTTTTTATCGGTTTACTATCAGCAGCAACGGAGATTTAAATATCTTGTCGACCACCTACCTGTGACATAAGGACAAGAAAAATAGTATAGAAAGATTTATATACTTGGTAAGACATATCTTACCATGGTACAAATTGATACAACTAAAATAAGTTCTAAAGGACAGATAGTTATACCTGCAAATATGCGTGGTAATTTTAATGAAGGAGACACTTTGCTTATAATTAAGGATAACAGCACCATCTTATTGAAAAAAGCAGATGATTTAGATGAGATGTTCAAAGAAGACTTAGAATTTGCACGTAGAACTGAAGAAGCATATAAAAGGCATGAAAAAGGTGAATTCAAGAGAATGCCTGCTGACAAGTTTCTTGAAGAACTCGAAAAATGGTAAATGTCATCTTTGATGACAATTTTCAGAGAACTATTTCTAAAATAAAAGATCAGGAAGTAAGGAAGAGTGTAAATAACAAAATAAGGAAAATTATAGAAGACCTAGAAGTTGGCAAACCTATGCGAAATGTTAGGAAAGGAACTCGGGAAGTTTATGCAGGCCATTTCAGAATTTCTTACAACTTCCATAAAGACCAGGACATAATAGAATTTCTAGATTATTATCATAAAGATGAACAGTGAAGATAGAAATTGAGGATTTTTATTGGTTTACTGTTGACAGCAACGGTGATTTAAATGTCTTGTCGACCACTTAGGGGGTGGAGAAAATGAAAAGTCTTTACAAAAAAAACTATAAATCCCAAGGATTAGATACAATTTCGTACCCTTTTTGTTTAAGATCAGAAATAAGGCGTAGAACTTCTTCTTGACTTCCTTCTTCCGAAGGTTTGTATGATACGACTTCGATAAAAAGCTTCTTTGGTAGACCAGAAGTTTCTATTAAATCTAGAGGGATTTTATGATACTCTACCTTTAACTTTTTCTCCTCAATTGGACCAAAATTAAATTCAGACCATAAATTGTTTGCTAATGAAGATATAGCCTTAGCATCGGGATTTCTTAACAAATCTTTTTTTCTTAATGATCCTTGTTCTGGTAGATAAATAAATTTTTCATCACCATATTCCCATTCTCCGGGCGTAATATATCCTGGCAATAGTTCATCCAATCTTCTCTCTAAGGTTTTACTTTGCCTGCTAAGCATTATGCAATCTTGAGCTTCTGAAAAACCTCGGTATATTCCCATGTATATTTTTCGGTATTGTGGAGGTATATTTAAAATTCCCATCTGAACTATAGAAGACGATTTTCCGTCTAATTTACTATTCTCTAGTTCATCTGGTGTCAGGCTATAAATTATATCACGATTCATATTATATTCACAATAAATGCCTTTTTAAATCTTTCTAATTGTAGTCACTCTTAAGAAACAAAAATGCTCCTGCCGGGATTCGCACCCGGGTCTGCGCCGTTCTCCATTGCCTTTAGAAAATAAAGGCAACTTAAATGAAAGTGCCTGTCCTAGAGAGGACTGAGGGCATCATCTAAACGATTTATACCTCGGCGATTCGAGAGGGCACTGTCCTTGACTACTAGACTACAGGAGCCTATTTTTATTAAAAGGAGGAGCTTTAAAAGATTTGCTATTTAGGTTTATTGATTAATTTTTAATATCGTTCTTTTATTCATCTGACCTGAATTTGTAACTTAATTTATAAAATTCTTCTTTATCTACTTGTCTTATATTGCTATCATTTTTATTTAATTTTTTGTATCCAGATCCCCATCCTTCTTCTTCATAGCCACATATTTCGCATATTCTTATTGGAGGAGAAGCATTAAAGAAAGTATACGTTTCGTAGTCTGTTTCGGCAATTATAGGATGATTGCATTTTGATTGCAATTGTCTTAATTTATTATCTTGTTGTTTAGTTAATGATTC
>Ga0209515_10009495_pt1 | contig 11062 bp, 13 predicted proteins | sample Subgroupgradi54m_FD_187454 | JGI IMG/M metagenome (GOLD analysis project Ga0209515, IMG submission 187454) | Subsurface groundwater microbial communities from S. Glens Falls, New York, USA - GMW60B uncontaminated upgradient, 5.4 m (SPAdes)... ...
TTCTGGCAGATTTTGGGAGTCAAATTTCGTAATTGCAGAAACGATGGGAAATTGGTTATGCCCAATTACCACCTTTCTTACATATTTTGTTCCAGAAATAGAATTTTGTTCTACTACCTTTAGATATGTTGGTTTTTTAATAATCTCAATTATGGTCTGTTCTACATACCCTACAGGAGCATCCAAGAGAGTTTTTGCTAAAAGATCAATCTGTGATGTAATAATATTATAATTCAATTATTTCAATTAAACATATCTTAAAACAAAATAGGAAATTGTTATAGCAATAACCCCAACACTGATTAATTTTAAAATCATTTCTTGTCTGTTAATGTATAAATGATCCGAAGAGTTGCTCCGAAGTTTCTTGTATCTTTGTGATGTCTTTATGAGAAGGTAACTTAGTATACCTGCAATGACTGCCAATACAAAAAGTTGTGGTGATATAGTGTTTGTCTGAATTGCCGATCCTGCAAAGACAGGTAGTACTCCCCATGATATAACAAAGACCACATTATTGTGAAACTTTGCATTGAATAATTCAAGATTATATGCAAAAAGAAAGAATGTCTCGGCTATTCCTATTGGAAACAAGAGTGGCGAATCCAAAAATGCATAGTATAAGCCGATAGCAAAAGCGCATCCTAAGGAAATTAAAGAAACTGCCCAGATCTTTTTTTTTGATAAAGTTCCCCATGGCCTGATTTTACTGCCAAACGAATCAAGGCAATGAGCAGATACTCCAAGTGCAAGAAAGTACAAAACACAAATGGCTGCAAGTCTTTCTAGAGAAAAATTAGTTGCAAACGAACCCCATGCCGCAAAAGAAACTACCATACCTGTGTATGGCAAAAAAAGAATTCCTACTCCAAGTCTGAAATTCCTAGAGCCAAATTTTGGAACAAACCATTCAGAAAATCTGTCTTTTTGCATTATTTCTTAAGGGGTACATTGCTTATATTGTTAGGCTAACTGTCAAAATTATTTCTTAAATATCCTCGTAGATTCCAGTCTGTTGAGATTAGATCTCACAGTGATAACAGAACGTAATTGAATTCTTATTCTAACCAACAGTCCTCTTTATCTAAAGCAGTCAGTTCGAAAACTAAAAGACGGTTTTGTTTAAGCTCAGAAAAATGGCTGTATCGATAACATACTTGCAAGTACTTTAGTTCCCAGTCTACCTATGGTCTACATAGGTCTACCATGGTCTACCGTGTAGTTTCAACCAAACTAACAGAAGAAGAACACACCAAACTACTTGATATTTGCAACAAAGACGGCTGCACCCCTTCCGCTCTAATTAAAGATGCAATCATGAAAAAGATCAATGAAATTGAAAATAAAAGAAGCATAGAACCAGCATTTCTAGAAAAATTTAGCCATAAAAGATTGTAAAGATTACTTTACAAATAGGAACTATAATTATCACATAGGGAACAGTCATGAATAACAAATCAAAAAATCCCAGTTCCAGATAGAGACAATTTTAAAATAATTTAGGCAATTCTATCGAACAACCATAACAGGGCAGCTAGCATGATGCATTACTTTTTGTGAGACGCTGCCAATTAACAATTCTTGAAATGCACTCCTGCCCCTGGTTCCCATAATGATCAAGTCATGGCTTTTGGTTTTGGCAAGATCTATTATTACTTGGGCAGGGTCTCCTTGTGTTACCATTATTTCTATTGGCACATTATTTTTTGTAGCTTGAATCTTATACTCACCTAGCATTTTTTCGGCTTTGGTTTTAAGCTCATCAATTAGCTCAAAGGTTGTAGCACTATCACCTCCCAATTCGCATTGTACAACATGAACTACATCTAATTGTGAATTGCATTTTTGTGCAAGGTAAATTGATTCTTCAAACGCCTTTTTTGCTGATTCTGACCCATCTATTGCAACAAGAATTCTTGAGAACAATAAAATGATTACGTGGTTGTTACTAATATTATTGACTTTTATTAGAAGATAATATTTCACGAAAAAGAGTATGATTTGAAAAGTTTGAATAAACTAGTGTGTATTCTAAATACATGATAAAAATAATCAAGGCAAATGAGCACTACAAAAACGAGACGGATTGGCTTACTACCTATCATCATTTCTCGTTTGCAGACTATCAGAACCCAGACAAGGTGAACTTTGGGCCTCTACGTGTATTCAATGATGATATCATACAACCAGGAACTGGATTTGACTCTCATTTCCATAAAGATATGGAAATCATAACCTATGTCATAGAAGGTGAGCTAGAACACAAAGATGATCAGGGAAATAATGGAGTGATACATCCTGGTGAAGTTCAAAGAATGACTGCCGGTTCTGGAATAATGCACTCAGAATCCAACCATTCCAAAGAAAAACCACTGAGACTATTGCAAATGTGGGTGTTTGCAAATAAAAAAGGACTCACACCGTCATGGGAACAGAAAAAGTTTGCAAAAGAAGAAAGAATAAACAAACTGGTACCTGTAGTTATATCTGAAAACGTCAAAGATGCAAATGCATTACACATACATCAAGATGCTACCTTTTACCTTTCAGCCCTAACTCCTCAAAGTCAGGTAGAACATAAGCAAAGCAGGGAACGAAAATCATACCTGTTTGTGATAAACGGAGAGATAAAACTCAACGGCAATATCATGCAAACAAGAGATGCGGCAATGATAGAGAAAGAAAATAATTTGGTAATCAAGGCAGAAAAACAAACTGAACTAATTCTAATTGATCTGCCAGAAAAATACGCCATTAATAAATGAAAACTCTGCATCATTCAGATAAAAATTAGTAGGAGTTTTGCAGCTATTCCAATTAGCTTACTGCCCATTTTGTGTGAACTTTTTCTGACAAACCATGATTTATCAGGCTCTATGAAGACTCAGTTTGATAGGAAGAGATTCTATGAACGATGTAAAAAAGGCACTTGTGGCTCTAGCAATAGAAAAGGCTCTGCTTGATGTGGGCAAGCCAACATACAATGAAGTAGTAGGCAAGATCTACAAAGATTACCATTGTTATTTACCTGATTGCTATGAAAATCCAGAGTATTTGTCAAGAGTGTTAAAAGAACTGTATGGTCAAAGCCACCTAGCAATAATAGAATCCATTAAAAAACACATTGGTGAGATGGCCACACAAGAAGGGATCACCAACTTCATTATGAAAATTAGTGAATGAATTGCAGACAAGACTTGAAAAACTAAAATCTCAAAGATTCCTGCTTTTTTCATTAGCAGCTACCGGACTTGCAATCATGATTGCTGAACATATTGGAAAGGAAACTGCCATTGTTTTTACAAACTGGTTCTTTGTACCAATACCAGCTGCTATGCTTGTTTTATCAATAATATCCGCAAAAAAACACAGTGTCATTGGAAACCATGGAAAGGCATGGATCGTGTTTGCAGTATTTGCAGCATGCTGGTTTATTGCAGAGCAGGTGTGGTTGGTTGAAGAGATTTTCTATCATCAAAAGCCATTTCCGTCGGAGGCAGACTTGTTTTACATTGCAGGCTATCCAGCCTACTTTGTTTTTGCAATTTTGTACCTGAAACCTTTTAGAAACATGATCACAAAAAAGATGATAGTATCTGCATCTCTTGTTGCCGCCGCTGTTCTTGTACCCAACATTTACTGGACACTTGAGAACAATTCTGGTGAAGATAAGTTTGCCATCATCTTGGGAGCTTCGTATCCCATAGCAGACGAAATAGTCTTGGTGCCTGCAATCATTGGAGTGATATTATTTTTTGGCGGCAAGGTAAATTTTCTTTGGTCTCTGATGCTTATTGGCATAGTAGTGGAGGTAGTAGCTGATACTGGTTTTCAATACTTCTCGCTTGATAATTCATACTATACTGGACATCCAGTTGACATTCTCTTTTTGTGGTCATACATATTGTTCTCTTTTGGAATCTATGATCACATCAAAATACTCAAAACTAAAATGAAAAGCTACGAGGATAAAGAAAATCTCAGATAACAAAAAGCAAAGATGCTAAAACCCGATGAAAACTAGTAGCCCCTTCTTTTCTTTTCCACAACAATTAGTAATCTTGTTAACAACAATCCTGCAATGAATCCACCTACATGCGCTGTAAATGCAATTGGAATAGAAACAACGGAGCCAATAAAGGCATATAGTATCTGAATTGCAAGCCAGTAATACCCTCGTATGTTGCCAAGCGCTGCTGTTATTCCCATGACACCTGAGATTGCACCTGATGCACCTATCAATACGCTAGAACCATTTCCTACGATAATAGCAGACATTGTGCCATAAAGTAATGCACCTGCAATTCCTGCAGCAATGTAAATTCCAAAATATCTTGTTTTGCCAATTGATCTTTCTGCAAATCCGCCAAGATATGCTAAAGCAAAAAGATTGAATGCAATGTGGGTAATTCCTGCATGAAGGAACATCGAGGAAAATAGTCTTGTGATATTGTCTGCTAAAGCATGATTTCCATAAAAGAGATAATTTGGAACAAAGCCATATTGCACGATTATCTGGTTTTGTGTGCCTGTTATCATGCCATATGCGAATACAATACCATTTACAATCATCAAAATAGTTGTGACCGGAGGAAGTTCTGATATCTTAGGAAACAACATTGAACAAAGATTTGCTGATATAAAATGCATACATCATAAAGGAGCCGACACCCATTGTAGTGGATTAGATAGCTACCTCGATAATCTGAGTCTCTTTGGGTTCAGACCTGTGAGGATTCGGATTTGAGAAGTTTGACAATATAAAATTGAAATTGTAAACATTACAAATTTTTTGACCAAAAGGACATTGCATTTCAAGCTTTAATCTTAACCGCTTATTGCCAAAGTACAAGATGTGCAGCACAGTATCATATCTAGACTTTCACAGGATCTGAAAGATTGAAGAAATACATCATAGTGCCTGTCTCAGCTGCAATAGTGGTAGGAATTTTTCTAATAGTGGCTGGCTTGCTTCACACTAACCAAGTCGGAGGAGGAAATCCTGCATCAAATTTTACACACACCAACTACATGCTTAGCATTTCAAACGGAACTATACAAGTTGATCCACATAGCTTTACCTTCTATCATTTTGCTGCACCAGACAGATCATCAAACGCCCATGTTAACGGAGATTTTGCTTTGCAGGGAAATGGTAGCAACATACGAGTCTACCTTTTAGATGAAGAGAACTTTGTCAACTGGAAAAGTAGCCATCAATTTAACGCATTTTATGACAGCGCCCAACAAACGACAGGTGCCATAGATGTCAGTGTTCCTTCAGGCAAAACATTGTATCTGGTATATGATAACAGCCTATCTTCAATTCCAAGTAAAAGAGTATTTTCCAAGTTGAACCTAGTCTATAGCTAATGACATTTATATTGTAATTATTTGATAAAATCAAAAAATTGGGTGGACGCGTTAAAACTGTTCTGGCTAACACCTTCATAGTTTGGTTCTTACTGTTAGTCCGAGTCTTACAGGAATTTTCATTGGGTTCAGACCAGTAAAAATCTGAAACTACTTGTTTTAAGCGGAAGAAGATAATATGTAACTGAAAATGACATACGTCCTTTCTTGTAAGAGAAATGTTCAATGATTTGTGAATTTGAATGTTTGAATCCTTTGGAAGAGCATTCCAACTATTGAAGGAAAGCTATGCTGTCATAAAACAAGATAAGAGAATAATGCTGTTTCCAGTAATCTCCTCCGTAATCTCAGCAGGAATACTAATCTCGCTTTTCGTTTTCATATATCTTGATTCCAAAAACCAGATCTTTGTAAACCAAGACTTTACTCCTTATTACCCTGTAATGTTGTTGTCGTATCTTGCAATATATTTTGTTGGAACTTTCTTTAATGCAAGCTTGATGAGTTGTGCTCAAATAATGCTCAATGGAGGAAGACCGACACTCAAGGACGGAATACATAATGCAACAAAAAATTTGCATAAAATCATTATGTGGTCACTGATATCTGGTACTATCAGTATTGTTTTGAGGATCATAGCAGAAAGATCTGGACTGATTGGAAGAATAGTAACTGCTGTGATAGGTATGGCATGGAGTACTGCTACATTTCTTGCTTTACCAATTATGATATTTGAAGAAAGCAATGTCATAGGTTCTATAAAGAAATCAATGTATCTTTTGAAGAAGACGTGGGGTGAAAATTTGATAGGGCAAGGGTCTCTTGGAGTTATTTGCCTCGTTCTTTTGATTCCTGCAATAATACTTGTTTTGGTATCAATCATCACTGTAGGGATAAGTGGTCTTCCAGTAGTACTTGGATTAATGTTGTTTTACATCTTTTTAGTTTGTGTGGTAATTTCTACATTGGAGACAGTGTTCAAGGTTGCATTATACAATTACGCTGCAACTGGCAAAATTCCTTCTTCGTTTAGCTCTGATGTTATCACAAAATCATTTAGACCAAAAAAGTAACTGAGCCTTACAGGACTCAAACCATCAGTGGGTTCAGACCTGTGAGAGTTTGACAGCTATTTCTGTTTGTTATACTAGCTGAATATTCATAATTTTAGCTAAGTGGATGTTATCAATCTGAATCATTATGATTTGTGAGATGGAAGTATGATTGCTATGGCTACATCCAAAGGTGCATTAGAATAAAATGATTGGTTCCTATCAAATCATGAAAAGCACTAACAGTTTTTGCCATTGAAAAATCGCTTCTTGACATAGGAAAACCCGTATATGACAAAGTAGTTGACAGGCTAAACAAAAAATATTGCTGTTACATACCTGATTGTTTTGAAAAACCCGAATATCTAAGGGCGGTGTTAAAGGAACTATATGGAGAATCATACAATGAAATTATCCACTCCATACAACAAGAACTAAGCGAGTTTACTTACAAAAAAAGAATTGAGGCGTTCTTACAGGTTTTATTATAAAAAATTGGGAACAGATTTGAAAAATATTCTTGACATCATTACCACACCGATAATGCCTATGACCACAATCATTTCAACCATTGGACCAAACTCTGGAACTATCCATGTACCAATGATCTCAATTTGTTGAGTTCCAGCTAAGAAGGGAATTGTAATAGTTCTTTGAGTTGATGTTTCTGAATTTTCTTTAGCATTTCCTGATATGTAACCGCCAATTACAAAAAAATACGGACTATCAGCACCACGGTCCTTCTTGTCTATCAATTCTCTTGGTAGAGTTATTGTCAAAAAACCCTCTTTTGTTGCTTGCAGAGTTATAACAAGGGCTCTTGCCGGTACATCTGGTCTAACAGATAAAATTTTGGCGCTCCCTGTATTGTCATACTGAATTGAAAAATTTGTATTCATCACATTAATGACCTTATTTGAAGTCACGTTTGTTTGCTCCTGAGCAGATACATCATTAGACAAAAACACCCCAATTGAAATTAAAATGCCAATTACCACAAGCCAAGAAAACGACATAAAGGTAAGGAGGTTCACAGACTGAAAAGCATTTGGATGTAATTCTACTTTCCAACAAATCAAAACGTACTAGTTTTTACTTTTGGGTTCAGACCTATGAGAGTCTGATCACCAATCATTTGAGAGTGCTTCCCACCAGAATGTCATTAGCCCAATAGAATCCTGTTGGACCGGATGGCAAGATATCGTAAGTGTATTTTTCACCATATGGAACGCGTTCGATACTATTTACTTGTGAATTATCAAGAAGATCTTTTTTTGATAAATCTCCTAATAATCTGCCATCCGCTGTTGGATGTCCAGGAGATGCAAATAATTCTCTACCATCATTTAATATCAGATGAACCATTTTATGAGTTGGCGGCACCAAAGTTTTGCCAATTTTCAAAATTGTTCCCACTTGTTTGTGACCAAGATTATCTAACGTCCAAACTTGCATCCCAATCCTTAATTCTTTAACATTGATGTTTCCTTCAGGCGTATCAATTACAGTATTTCCAGAAAGACAAATCGGGCATGGTCTATTTTGATTTTCTTTTTTAAGAAATGTAGCCATACTACCACTAATCTTAACAAGAGTTAGCTCAACAGTACAACCATTGCTTGCACTATCTCCAATATGCAAAGTTATTGGGCTACCAACATTTGTTGCAAGAGGATATTCTCGAAAATCCAAACCCTGAATGCTATCTTGGAAGATCTTTTGCACAAGTAACGGTCCTTCTCTTTGACCTTCACTGAGTGTTACAAGAATTCCACTATTTTCTTGGCTTTTTGCCCATCCGCGTTCAACTAGCTTCTGTGCTGTTTGTGGTTTCACGCAGGCCGGAGAGTTATCTTCTGATTTTATCACCAACGTAAGACCTTGCAGACAGCTAAATTGCCCTGTAGAAATTCCAGACTTGAGTTGCTTTAATGGTGGCAATAAGGATAATTTCAAAGTGACATCATAATCAGAAAGCTGTATCTTCTTAGTACTAATTGGATATGGATCAACTTTGATTAGCTGGATAGAATAATGATCAAAAGATCTAGCTGCCAGGCTTTTATCATTTAGACTTAAGCTGAAATTCCCAAGATTTTGGCTGTCTTTATTGATATCAATTAGTATCTTTGCTTGGCCTTGCCACACACATGTAACATCAGAAGGACATCTGGAATCTGTTAGATTTACAATTTTTATTTGGAGTTCTTGCATTGTTGCTGTCTGATTAAATCCCAGCTGAAATGGAACACCAAATTGTATGGCATTATCAGCAAGCGCATAGTTTGTGATTCCTATCAGAAATAAAACAAGAACAGATGATGTTATGTAGAAAAAATGTTTCAATTCTAATCTTCCGTTTTATGTGCAGTAGATAAATCGTTTGTCATTGTGATGAAATTGCCAATAGCGATATGGTTTGAGGATTTGAATCTCATTGGATTCAGACCTATGAGAGTCTGAATGTTTTTAATCATTGAATTATATTTGAAAAGCATCACATAGGAATTATGTCAATTGATTTTTTAAAACCCATATTTGAGAATCCCATTTTTGTAAAGTATGGGTTACTAGGGCTTTTTCTGAATTGTGTTTTTGCTTCAATAATTCCATTTCCAATTGTAATAACATCAACAGCACTACTTATGGATGGTCAAAGCGCTGTAATGGTATTTCTAATCATGTCCGTAGGTTCTGTAGTCGGTGGAATTATAACATATTTTATAGGATACGATGGAAAAAAGATGTACAAACTATTAAGGAAAACACATGGAGAAGAACATTATGAGAAAAGCTTTGGATGGCTAACCAAACATGGTTGGAGTGTAATCTTTGCTTTAAGTTTGGTACCAATACTGACAGAGATTGTAACCGTAATAGCTGGCGTGAAAAGATATGATTTCAAGAAATTTGTGATATCTATGGGCATAGCAAGGACAACAAGTGCATTTGCCTCAGTTTATTTCGGCAGCATTTTTGTTCACTATTTTAATTTCTTAAAATAAATCAAAAATAAAAAATTGGGAAGAGATTTAGTATCAAACTACTTTATTGTAAGTTTGTCTGGGATCGCCTTACTTACTGTTCTGGCACATTCATCAAATATCTGTCTAGGTAAAGAAAAAAAGTATTTTTCGTCGTCAGTTACAAGCATAATGTACGTATTAGTAAAAAATATCGGAAGCTTACCCTTTTTCATTATAATTGATTTTATGTCAGTGTATGGAATATAGAAATTAGACTTGTCGGCTTGAATTATAGCATCGGGTGTCATCACTGCCAATTTACGAGCCCTTTCCATTGACATTGCTTGAGGCCACCACCTACCCATAGTAAACAAATTCTTGACAAAACTTACTGTAAGTGCTCTTATTATTCCCGTGGTAGTAAAAAAAAGAGAATAATATTCCTCTGCATAAGTTGCAGACCCAATCATCCCAAGAATCGTTTCATTACTACTAGCCATACGTGACAATATGGGTTTGGAATTAAGAAGGAAGATATGTATTAACAAAAGACATCTGAATTTTATTTTTCAACAAATCATAACGTACTAGTTTTTATTTTTGGATTCAGACTTGATTCGTATTCTTTCCACACTTACTCAAATTTTATGGAACTATCTTTCAATAACTGCTGGATCCAACTGTCGCGCTAAACTTTTTGGGTTTTTGTTGAATTTACTGACGATGTATTGTACTTTATCATCGCCTTCTGGTAAGGGATTGGCACATCGCCCACATTTTGGCAAAATAACTACTGCGTCATAATCAACCTCTCCAATGAATCTGTCACAGTTGGAACAACGGACTGATTTTTTATCATAAATATTCATTACACTATGTAATACGCGTTCATCTCTAATAAACCGGCGTTAATGCGGATTTTCTTCCCTTCAACTATGAGAAGATTTTGCCTTCTTACCTAATGCAATCATGAACATGGTATCTTTGTTTTTTGCATGTGGGGAGAAAAAATTAGTTACCAGATCGTCATAAAAGGTAAGACCCGTGGCTCCAAGATTGAAAGCATATGTGGCAAGATACATTCTGCCACCAGTTATTGCTGCGTCAAGCTGAGCAATACGGTAACCGCGGTTTCCAAAACTCTCCAAAACCTTTTGAAGGTTTACCATGAAGAAAATTGTTACGCTTGCATCATGAGGTAAATCTTGACCTAATCCCAAATTTCCTGAGATCTCTCTAAAATCCCCCTTACGTAACAATTGTAGCGAATCTCTTTCCCTTGCATAATGATATGAGCCTGATGGTAATCCATCAACGTTGTTTACAATAAGATAAAGGTCGTTGAGGGTATCATACCTGGAAAGAAAATCTGCGTCAATACCATTTGTGGATCTTTTGAGGATTGTAGATAACTGTTCGAAATTTATTGAATCATGAGAAAACGCACGTGTAGAGCCACGCCGAAGAATGACGTTTTCTATAGTATCTTTTGTAAGTGTTTCAGTTCCCAGAGGAATCAAATCTGTGGCAGTATATTGAGGTATGACAAAATGTTTTCTCCAAGATTTTACTTCAATGTTATCACAAAGTGAAGATGCATCATGCATGGAGTTGATTTCAGGATAATCTACATCGCTATCAGAACTTACCGATTCAATATTGATTGGTACA
>Ga0209515_10009496_pt1 | contig 11061 bp, 8 predicted proteins | sample Subgroupgradi54m_FD_187454 | JGI IMG/M metagenome (GOLD analysis project Ga0209515, IMG submission 187454) | Subsurface groundwater microbial communities from S. Glens Falls, New York, USA - GMW60B uncontaminated upgradient, 5.4 m (SPAdes)... ...
CTCCATCCTTTTGCAACCAGTGCGACAGCATTGCTTCTGATGCGTGGCATATGGGGGTTTGTGGTATATGGCATATGAATCATCTTAATGGTTAAGGTGATTCCAAGCTATTGAACCATTACGATAAAGTTGACAAAGAAGTTGTATTGGGTTAGTATGTTTGGGTATTGAAATGGATCCCCTTGAGGGAATAGGTGTATAGTCCAACAAATGAGGGCAACCTCGTTTTTTAATTTGTGGTTTTGGTGCCACAGAGATATATGCAAAAAAAATCTTTTTTTTATAAATTTGTTCAGCTTTTCATTGTCATTGCTATTTTTGTCGTGCTCCTTGGAAAGCTCTTTTTTCAAGACAGTGATGGAATATTATTCCTTCTTCTTTACGGCATACTCGTAACTGTCGTACTTTGGGGCACATTTTTGATTTCATTTCGTTATTACCGTGACCCCTATGAAGTTGCGGGGGGGGGCAGACCAAAAGTTCTTCTCTCGATAAAAACAATATCTTTGTCAGTTGCATGGTGGCAGTCAAGGATGAGGAAAAAAATATCTCGCGTTGTATCGACTCAATGCTTCGTCAGACGTATGTACAAAAAGAAATTATCGTAGTCAACGACGGAAGCACCGATGGTACACTTGCTATACTCCGCGAGTATGAGCAAGATGGGCGGATCATCCTCATCAATCTCGAAAAAAATCTTGGAAAAAAGAAGGCGCTTGGTCGCGCAATGGCTATTGCAAAAGGGGAAATTTTTGCACATACCGATAGTGACTCCGTGTGGGCACATGATGCGATTGAGCGAATTGTTACAATTTTTGCACATGATCCACGTGTTGGTGCAGTGAGTGGACATGGGCGTGCACTCAATGGGGATCAGAATTTGCTCACCAAAATTCAGGATTCATGGATGGAGGGGCAGTTTTCTATTCGTAAATCATTCGAGAGTATTTTTGGAGCAGTCACTTGCGTTTCAGGTCCGCTTGCGGTTTTTCGTAAGTCTGCGATATTCAATTTCATCCCCGCATGGGAAAATGATATGTTTCTCGGACAAGAATTTAAGTTTGCCACTGACCGTACCATGACTGGTTTTGTCTTGGGAGCTAAAGCAGTGGGTCCAAAAATAAAGGAAGCATATAAAAATTCTCCATTTGTAAAAGAAATTGATTACCCACTCGAAGATTGGAAGGTTGTGTATTGTAAATCCGCCAAGTCGTGGACGATTGTCCCTGATACTTTTTCGCGCATCATCAAACAGCAAGTGCGTTGGAAGAAAAGTTTTATTCGCAATATATTTTTTACTGGATTCTTTTATTGGAAAAAACCTTTTCCTGTTGCACTGAACTACTATCTTCATATTTTATTCGTCTTGATGGGGCCGTTTATTTCATTTCGACACCTTGTCTATCTGCCACTTCGCGGGAACTATTTGTCCTCCATTTTATATCTTGCAGGAATATTGTTTGTCGGGTACATGTTTGGGCTTGCGTATCACATTGAAGACGGCAAAAGTCATCGCTGGGTATACCGTCCTCTCATGAGTCTTTTTTCCACACTGATTATCTCTTGGCTTCTTTTTTATTCTGCCCTTACCATTAAAAAAATGACATGGACAAGATAAAAAAAATTCTTCATTTTTCTCCGCACCTTATCGGCATCCTGCTGGTGCTTTTAGTCTGCACACTTGTGGGAGGAAAATATTTTTACAAATCTCTCCAAGAAGCTTATGTTTCATGGAAAGAAGATCGTCGTCTTGCGCTTGTGGAGGCAGGGCGTCAAGCATATGTGTGCCCAGAAAATCTGAAAACGATTATTGTCCAAGGAGGCAAGGTGTGTCGTACCGAGGCAGAAGCTGATGGTTCTCTTGAGCAGCATATTTTTGACACCTACCCATTTGCAAGTAACGGCAAAGAACAGATTTATTCTTTCATGTCAGAGGGGACAATTGCTGATGCAGACAGTATTTTAAATGGGAAAATTCCTATTGATCGTTTTGATTCATATTCACTGGATGGTCCGATAACGTGGGAAGAGGATCCCTATGGTCAGCGATATTGGCGTTTTCTCTTCTACGGTTTTCGTCCCGTTGTGCATCTTTTTTATGCTTTTGATAAAACGAATAATCTTTTATATCTCAATAAAGCTTCAGAATTAATTGCCAGTTTTCTTGATACAGGAAAGGAAAAATCTGCAGTGTGGAATGATTTTCACGCGGTTTCTTTCCGTACAATGTTTTTAGTAAAGACATGGTGGGTGCTTCGTGAAAATAATGCACTTTCCTATGAAATGAATGTGAAACTTCTTAAGGGAATTAAAGAACACGCAGAATTTCTTGTTGATAGAAATCACTACGAAATAGGACACAATCATGGCGTAGATGAAGCCGCAGCACTTTATCTTGTCGCAGTAGATTTTCCTGAGTTCTCAGATTCAGAAGTATGGAGAAAGGTTGCCGAGGAGCGCCTCGTTGGAGGTCTTACAAATGTTGTTGATGCTGATGGTGTTTTGATTGAAAATTCTCCATATTATCACTTCTATACCCTAGAAAAATATTGGGAAATTTATCATTATGCGCAAGTTCATAATTTTCCAATTGATAATATTTTTAATGAGCGTTTGTCAAAAATGATTACCTACGCGTCTTACATTCTTCAGCCAGATGCGCAAGTGCCCCTTCTTGGCGCCTCTTTAAAACGCACAATAATTAATAGTGGTGTCTATAAAGAAATTACTGCTCAATTTTCTGAATTCCAATATGTGTTAACAAGGGGAAAGGAAGGGAAAGCCCCTGCAAGTCTTAATAAGATTTTCCCTGCTTCAGGGGAGGTGATACTGCGTTCCGGTTGGGGAGAAGGGGATGAGTTTACTGCACAAACACAGCTTGTTTTTGATGCCGGACCATATCGCACCGGGCACAGCGACTTGGATGCACTTTCTTTCAGTCTTCATGGTGATGGCATGACACTTATGCCTGATGCTGGTCTTTATACCAATGCTCAAGGAGTAGAGAAGGAATATTTTCACGGCACGGGTTCTCATAATGCCGTTATTGTTGATGGGATTGACCAAAGAGAGGGCACAGCGGTGCGCGGAGAATTTATTGAAGGGAAAGATTTTGCTTCACAATCTGCTGCACATACGCTTTATAAGGGTGTAACCCATGAACGCTCGATGACACTCATTGGTAAGCGCTACGTGCTTATTGTTGACAAGCTCCAGTCAGACAACGAACATGGGTATACACAGCTGTTCCACTTGTTTCCTGGGGCAGAAATTAAACAAGAAGGAAGCACTGTGCATGTATTTAGCGGTAGCGGGAAATTACGAAAAGAAGTTGCCACGATTTATCAAATACAAGAAAATAACATCACGCTCAATACGGTAATTGGACAAAATTCTCCATTGCGCGGATTTTGCTCAGAGGAGTATGAGAAAATGCTCCCCTGTTATTCGGTTGAATATGGTCAGAAAGGTAAGGATGCGCACTATGTTACCCTCATTTCAATTGGCACTCCTGATAAAAAACTTTCCTACGATTTTGATAGTACAACAATTCATATCCGTGATTCGGAAAAAGATATTTTTGCAAAAATCAGTAAAGTCGAGAGTATCAAGGATGGAGTACTAAGAGTAAAACCTAATTTACCAAAACTTGAAAAATCATCAATTGACATACTCGATGCATCAAAGTGGGTCATTGATGGTACAAAAAATAATTCGGTAACCAAAGAGATGCTTGTCAGCGCAAATAATCTTCTTCAATTTACGGCACCGAAAAATGCAACGACACTCTCGGGTTCAATTCCTATTTCACTTGATCTCAGTGATAAAGAACTTCTTTTGAAGATGCATGTTTCTGATATTGTTTCGACAAAAAAACTCGAATTGAGTTTATCAAATGATAACTGGAAAAATAGTACAACTATTAACCTAAAAAATTCATACACGGATGAATCTGATAATGAGTGGATTACCGCAACGGTTGGAAGGAGCTCTGGTCGTTCAACTGGTGGTGAGTGGAAGCATTCCGGTGCAGATTTTGATTGGAGTAAGGTTGATCAAATTCAAATTCGTTTTGCTGGAACCAATGATCAAAATCGATTGAGCATTGCTGATTTTTCCGCAATTCCCGATGGAAAGGAGGGGGAGATAGTGATAATTTTTGATGATGGTTTTGACTCCATCCTTCCCGCTGTTGATGTAATGGATAAATACGGACTCAAGGGGAATATTGCCGTAATTGCTGATCGTGTGAACAATCTTACCCGTGGATATTTATCATTACCACAGTTAATTCAAATCCAAAGTAAGGGATGGGGCATGATCAATCACTCGGAGCACCATAAAGATGCATTTCAAGAATATTATAGTAAAAATGAACTTGCTGATTTTGAAGCAGATCTCGTCAATGGTGAAAAATTTTTGATTGCGCATGATTTGAATACCACTCCTAATTGGTATATTTATCCGCATGGTGCGACAAATGCTGCGATCAAGAATATTGTTTCAAAGTACTACTTATTCGCTCGTACAACAATCAATGCGCCAGAGGCGTATCCTTTTGGTGAATCATTTGGAGTTAAAACTATTTCTGCGGATGGCGCAGAGTCTTCAGGGGTGAGCACATTTGTGTCAGTTACCGACTTAATAAATGCTGTTACCGATGCAAAACTCTATAAGCAGCCACTCTTTATTACCTTTCACCGCATACAATCTCTCGCAACCGACAAGCCTGGATATAAAATCAAGGATTTTGAAAAATTAATGAGCTTTATTGCAAAAGAGAAGGTCAAAGTACTTTCATTGAATGAATTTGATGCGGCTCATGGAATTACACAGCAAAAAATAGAGTTTGTTGGTGATCAGCCTTCACAGTTGGCGCTCGACATTAAAGTCAGTGACACTGGTCTTTTTGGAAAATTTGTTTCATGGATAAAACATTTTTTTGCAAAGACTCAGTCAAATCAATCAGAGACACGCCCTACCGTAGTTTCATCGGAAAATTTATCGCTTGATTCAATGTCCACTCATGCAAAGCAAGATGTTGTTTTGTCCGGGGATTTGGTGATGGCACAACTTGCAAAAAAATCCGCTACCTCAACTTCGGCTTCTTCGACGAAACAAAAAACTCAGACTGTTCCCCTCTTGGAGTTCGCGCCAATTACCTATGAGGGCAATAGGGAATATCGCGTTGATGTTGCAACGACAAGTCAGTGGCTCATTGATGGCGGAGCGATGGAGGTGGCTACCTCAAGTCTTGTTTTGCGCGGATTGAATGAAAAAACAACCAGTTACTTCATTTTGGGTGGTGGCGCACTACTCACTGATTATACTGCAACGATGAAATTTGATTGGAAGCTCGGTTCTTCAACATCAATTCTTGCGCGCTATCGTGATAGTAAAAATTATACCGAGTGTTTGTTTTCACAAGGTAAAACAGGTGGAAGAGCGACACTCTACAGCGTAGAAAATGGCAAACGCTTGAGACTTTATGACGCACCGCAAAAGCTTTTACTCGGAGGTATTGCTCGCTCAACAGAGGGGGAGATCAGCATTAAGGTGGTTGGGAATGATATCACTTGTCTCTTCAATAACTATCCACTTATTTCTTATAATCGTATACAAATACAACCAAGTGGTAGTGTGGGAATTCGCAACTCGGGAAATACCGAACTCAATCTTGAATCGCTTATTATCCGCTCACAATAAAATTATGAAATACTCCCATAAGCTTATTGTTCTCTTTTTGCTCGTCTTTGTCAGTGCTTTCTTTTTAATGATGCACCATGATAAAACCTCCTCCGTAGCTCTGGTTGATTCAAAACCAAAAATGCCACCAACTACCTTGCTTGCAGAAGTAAGTTTTGTTTCCCCACCTCCTTTTGACCGCTTTGGAATTAAGAATCTTTATCCCACCGCAACAAGCGGACGTACGTGGGTGGCAAATTGGGATAATAGTATTTCACGGACAATACTTTCGGGCAAGCGCGACCCGCAAGATGCCGAATTTATTGTGCGTGGCAATGGAACGGCAACAATTGATGGTAATGGTATCGCCCATCTTTCGGGTGCATCTCCACGTATGTATATTTACGATGCATTGAAGCAAAAGAAGTGGAAAAATGTAGAAGTGACGGTATATGCAAAGCGAGTTGCCGAATCAGGAGTAAAAAGCTCTCAGGGGTTTGTTGTTGGTGCGCGGAGTGAGCATCAAGACGCAAATGATGCGATGCCATGTTTGGGGCGCACATATTACGGACGGTTACTTTATGATGGGCGGGGAGTTTTTCAAAAAGAAGTTATTCACGAGGAGTCATACAGCGTGAATAAGCCAAGTGCAAACAATAAGGTTGCCTGGAACACTGCCAGCGGAACCTTGCCTTATGATGTTTGGGTAGGAATGAAATTTGTTGTGAAAACAAACTCACAAGGAAAAAGTGTGAGACTCAAGCTTTATCGTGATCTTACGAATGGGAAGAATGGCGGCACATGGGAAAATATTGCCACTTACGATGATGTGGGTGGATGGGCGCAGATAAATTCTGGTGTCGATGTGAAGAGTCGCTGTGGATATAATGCCGACAAAATACTTCTTGATCCGGGAACTTCTGTTTTCATACGAAATGATGAGGTTTCCGATGTGCAGTATAAAAACTTTAGTATTCGCGAAATATAAAATTTTAACTCATGACAAAAAAAACTTACTTAGGAATAAGTGTTATCGGGGTGGCAATCTTTGTGGTGTTGTGGTTTTCTGTTGCATGGCACACACCACTTTCTTCAGAAGAAAATAATACTCTTGCTTCCGTGGGAGCAATCGTTCCTTCGCCATTCCATTATGCATTTAGTGTAAATAGTAAAGTAAAGGAAGTGGGAAGCATGGAAGAGAGCACAAGTCCTTATTGGTGGGTGAATTCGGGGGCATATATGTACTTGAAGGATGGGGTTGGGATGACTATACAAGGAAGCTTGCCTGAGAACGATCCTCGGCGCATTTCGTATGCTTCATACGATCCCAGTGCTACTGATGGCGGTTTTCATCCGCAAAATATTTTTCGACTGATCACACGAAGCAAGTGGCAAAATTTTAGCCAAGAAGCATACTTTAAAATAACAAACTACAATTTAAGTGCCAGTACTCATCGAGCGGGAGACAACGGACTTTTACTGTTTAGTCACTATGTTGATCAATACAACCTTTACTATGCAGGTATTCGTGTTGATGGAACAGTGGTCATAAAGAAAAAGAAAGACCAGACCTATTATATTATTGCGAATAAACCATTTATTGCTGGTGCGAAATATGATCGAGAGACAAATCCAAACTTGCTCCCTATAAATCAGTGGATCGGGGTAAAGAGTGAAATACGGAATAATAACAATGGAACGGTCAATATTAAACTTTATATTGATAAGAATAATTCAAAGCGCTGGACACTCGCACTTGATGTCACTGATGACGGCAAGTCGTATGGTGGAACTGCAATAACCGATGAAGCCTATGCAGGAATTCGCACTGATTTTATGGATGTGTTATTTGATGACTACCGCATCATTAAATTTTAATTTATGAAAAATATTACTGTACTCATTATGGCAGGAGGGAAGGGCTCGCGCATGCAATCTTCACTTCCCAAAACACTGCATCACGTAGGAGGGATTCCTATTATCGACCGTCTTCGCGCTACGGTGCGTGAGGCTTTTGCAGTTTCACCGGTGGTCATTGTTGGTCATGAGTCTGCAACACTTCGCGTGCATCTTGGAGAAAGCACCCCTACGGTCACTCAGGAAGAACAGCTCGGCACCGGACATGCGGTACGTGTTGCTCTGGAACAACTTCCTCATGTTGATGAAGGGACACTTCTCGTCATTCCCGGTGATCACCCATTGATCAGTGTTGCATCACTCCAAATGCTTGTCGCGGAATCGGAAAAACAGAATGCACCAGTCTTGCTCGGTACGGTGCAAGTTCCTCATTTTGAAGAATCCTATAAATCTTTCGCACATGCGGGGAGGGTCGTGCGTGATGACGCGGGGATGGTGCAATATGTCAAAGAATACAAAGATGCCGATGAAGGTGAGCGTGCTATTACCGAGCTCAATGTGAGTATGTATTGCTTCGACCTCGCGTGGCTTCGTGCACATATCAATCTGATCGGAAATGAGAATAAAAATAATGAATATTATCTCACCGATATTATTGGTATTGCGCGCAATGCGGGATACGGTGTGTTCCCAATCATCCTTCCCAATATTGATGATGGTAGGGGAGTGAATACGCAAGAAGAATTGCAAGAAGTTGAGCGTATCTTGGCAGAGCGGAATAAGTGAGATTGCTCGCCTCATTGAGCGCTTGAATTTTCGAGCGTTCATAAGGTGTGCAATAGAGCACTTTTCTTAATTGTTCTTTTTAAAAGGAGTATCAAGATGAAACAACTAATCGTTGTCCTGATTCCAACATATCAAGAAGCGGAAACACTCGAGGCACTTGTGCGCCGTATTCCTCGTCTCGTCGGAAGTCGCAGGACAACAATCGTCATTTCCGATGATTGCTCACCCGATGGTACGGCGGAAATTGCAAAGCGACTCACGCCACATGTGATCACTTCGGCAAAAAATACCGGCGTCGGAGCAAATACGCTGCGCGCGTTTGCGTATATCGCGCAAATGCATGATGTGGAATACGTGATCAAGCTCGATGGTGACGGACAGCATGACACGGAATTGATTCCCGATGTTGTGCGCGCACTCGATAAGGGTGCGGATATTGTCACGTGCTCACGTTTCCATCCGGAAGCGGTGCATGTGGTGACGCCGTTGCTTGACCGCATTTTGCTCAATGGTATTTTTGCCGATTCGATGAGTCATGTCACTGGTTGGGAGATCACCGATGCACGCACGGGATACATGGGTCTGCGGTGGAGCGATGTGCGCATGCTTGCACGGCGCATGATCGTCGAGCGCTACGGAATACCGATGGAAATATTGCTCCGCATCTGGCGCAACAATCCAAAGGCGGTCTTGAAAGAGCTTCCGCATCCTGCGCGTTATGAGTCGGGGATATCTGCTCGTCTTGATGCAAAGTATGCAACGGAGACGATTCAGGAAAAGAGTACGCGACTCGAGGTTGCATATCAAGCGATGCTCGCAGTGCTTGAAGATCTCGATGTTTCCTCCGAAGAGCTCATGGTCTCGCGCAAGGCAGGGAAAATAGGGGCGGTGTATCATCGCCCCGCATTTGCCGGGCAAGATGCTTCTCTGGAAAATCGACGTTTTAGCTCGTATTGATTTATGCCGCCCCTAAAAAGGCGGTATTTTTTTTAACGATACTACCCTCAAGTAACATATCCCATGGTACACAAAATTATACTAATAGTAACGGCCGTTACAATTAGTATAATTTAAAAGAGTTTAAAAAAACTCTCTTGAGACTCCTTTTTCATGTAGTGTGCGAAGTGGTTAATTGGGGATGGTATTAATTAGAATAGTATAAGTAAAACACTTGCGAAAATTGAGTTTTCTGGTATTGTTCGCATACGTTCGTTGTCCTCTGGTGAAGAAGGGATTTTCTTAATCTCGTATTAATTTATTACAATTTTTAGTTTTTATTTTTCTGTATATGAAAAAACATTTATTTACAAAAACAGCAGGTCTACTTTTTAAGAAGATTTTTTCGGGCATTCTTCTGCTTGCGCTCAGTGTTTCTTCGTTTGGAGCAGGCATCTTTTTGCCTACCATGGTGGCACACGCTGATTCTTCACCGGTAACACTTTTTAGCGATGGTTTTGAGTCGGGGGATTTTTCTCTCTGGTCACAAGCCGATACTTTCTGGTCGGTTGATGCAACTGTCGCACATGAGGGTACGCATTCCGCGCTTGTTACGGAGGACATGGCGGGAAGTAGTAAAGTTTTACGCAAAGCAATTTCAACTGCCGGGCACACCTCGGTTGAACTGAGTTATTGGTATATTGCCGAGGATCTTGAAGATATTGATCTTGATGATGTGCGCGTGCAATATTCTATTGATGGTGGCGAATCTTGGGTGACACCCACATTGAATGTCATTGATGATAGTGTCGATGATCGTATATGGCATATTTCTACGCACGCAATTGATGTGACTGCCGCAAATAATCCCAACTTCCAATTTCGCTTTATGGCGCATCTCGATGATGTCACCGATAAGGTATGGATTGATGAGGTGAAATTAACTGCTACGGCAATCGTAACTGACTTTTGCCCCAATATTGATGGCACTCAAACAACTCTTCCCGAAGGAATGATGTTCTCCGAAGGGAACTGTGTCGCCATTCCTTCCGAAGAAACTCCTCCCACACCACTTCCCGCACCCACCCCAACCCCCGAAGGAGGAGGTAGTGCCACCTTTGACTACTGGGGATGCACCGACACCACTGCACCCAACTTTAACGCACTTGCCAACAAAGACGACGGCTCTTGCGTGCATCCTGAAGTTCTTGGTGTTGCAACTACTACGAATACCGGAGGAGATGCAACGACCACTCCCGAGCTCGGCGAAGTCTTAGGTGCGGCAACGACCACCGACGCACTCCCCGAGGGCTGTGGTGAATACATCAAAGACTATTTAAAGTATGGCAAAAAGAATAATCCCGAAGAAGTGAAGAAGCTCCAATCATTCTTGAACGAAACACTCGGGGCGAATATCCCACTCACGGGATTTTTCGGCAAGCTCACACGAAACTTTGTGAAGCAATTTCAGTCCAAATATCACGATGAGATCATCAAACCATGGAAAGATGCCGGCTACAAAGGCAAAGATATTGAGCAGGGAAGTGGCTATGTCTACAAGACTACCAAGCGCAAGATTAATCTCATGAAGTGTGCAAGTCTCAACACACCACTTCCTGACTTGAAGGGAGAGGTGCAGTAATACTCATGTTTGCACAAAGAACAAGAGCCGTAATCTAATCAATAGCTTGGAATCACTTGGTGATTAATTGTATTGGCGACTTGAGAGAAATTCCCAAGTGCAATCGCTGTGTATTGTAATAAGGCAAATACTTCCGCAGTGCACGATTAAATGCT
>Ga0209515_10009498_pt1 | contig 11061 bp, 7 predicted proteins | sample Subgroupgradi54m_FD_187454 | JGI IMG/M metagenome (GOLD analysis project Ga0209515, IMG submission 187454) | Subsurface groundwater microbial communities from S. Glens Falls, New York, USA - GMW60B uncontaminated upgradient, 5.4 m (SPAdes)... ...
CAGCCTACTGTGTTACTTCCACCTGTCCATGGCCTGGCGATGCATCGACTGCGGCGGGAGCTCTGCGAGCTCGATTCGGATCCCGTTCGGGTCGGTGATGTTGTTCAGGATCGCCTTGGTGTCGCTGGTGCGAATCTCTCCCACGTTCGCGCCGCGCTTCTTGAACATCTCGGTTGCGGCCGCCATGTTCTCGACGTGGATGCCGACGTGGTTAATCGCCGCGGGACGTCCGGGACCGGGCTGGATCTCGAAGAACGTGTTCTTGCTGACCTGGACGTACACGAGCCGGGCCTGCCCCTTGTCGTCGTTCACGCGGAACGCCTCGGGAAACCCGAGCGTCTTCGTGTAGTACGCGACCGCCTCGTCGAGGTTCGGCACGTTCATCCCGATGTGATTGACTTGGACGAGTCCCCTGTTCGGACTCTGGGCCGCGACCGTGGCGAGGCCAACGCCGACGAGCAACCCGGTGACAAACAGCATGCAAGCTCGCATCGCAGGTTCCTTTCTGAAGCGCCGCCGCGTCGTGAGGCGCCGCGTTGTAGACGAACAGGAGTATACGCGTACATCTTCTGTGCGTCAGACTGAGTGAGGATGTGCCGAATCCTGGTTGAAACGGCGTCCATCGGTGTAGCATTGGGCCCGTTCCGGCCAGGCAACTTGGAAATCTCGGTAATGAGGAGGGTGAGCGAATGGAGCACATCATCGGCAAGCTGCTTCAGGACTACGAACATGGAAAGATGACCCGGCGTCAGCTCATTCGGACCCTGGCGGTCGCGGCGGGGGCGGCGTCCACGGTGGGTACCGCGGAGGCGGCTGTCCCGGCCGTCGCCACGTACATCAACCACGTGTCCATGCAGGTCGCCGATTACACGAAGACGCGCGATTTCTATGCTGGTCTCTTCGGGATGAAGGTGACCAACGACGACGGAAAAACACAGTGCCGTCTGAATTTTGGCGACAACATTCTCATTGCTCGCAATGCCAGCAGCCGGCCCGGCGGCAAAGTCGGGGTCGATCACATTGCGTACTCGCTGGCCAACTGGGACACGAACAAGGCAGTCAAGCCCGCGGTCGAAGCGGAGCTGAAGCGTCGCGGGTTGATGATACGAACGACCGAAGGCAGCTTCCACGTCGCGGATCCGGACGGATTCGAAGTGCAGATGGGCGGCAAAACCCAATAATCGTAGAGGCCGACCTTCCCGCCTCCGTCAAGGCTTCGGCGAGGCAAGCAGGTCGGCCTACCCTCAACGGCCAGTCTGCCGTCCCGCCTTCGCTAGGAGCTTCGGCGCGCAAGCCATGCGCCGCCGACTCCCCGCCTTCGCGCTTTCGCTTCGGCGCGGCAAGCCGCACGCCGGGAAAGCGCGCTCGCTCGTACCCCGGCGCTCCCGCGGCGACCAGCAGCTACCTCGACGCGCCTTCTGTCACACGGCTCAAAACGTCCGAACTGATTCGATACAACTCGAACGCGGAGACGGAAGTCGCCGCGCTGAATCGCTGCGCGCTTTCCGTACACGCCCGACAGCTTCATCCCGAGACGAGGTCTTATCTCGTGTGATGGTGATGTTCGGTTTCAGCGTGCGCGTCGTTATCACCCATAAGACGTCCGCCGGCGCTTCGAAGGCGACCGGCCTCGCCGAGACTGCATCCTTCGTTCGTGAATCGAACGCACCCCGGGTTCCGCGGCGTCCACAGGAAGGAACCATCATGGCTATTCGGAACATTTCTCTCGTTCGGGGCCGGCATCTGGCTTTGGCAGCGCTGCTGCTATCGATCGCAGGCCTCGTCGCGACGTGCAGTCGTGCCGCGACACCTGGCGCGGGCGGCGTTCATGGCAGTGTCTACGCTGCGACGATTCGCGACCGGATCGGGTTGGTCGCGGACGCCGCGGCGGAGATTGCGCAGGGCATCGGGAGCCGCATCTACGTCCCGGAGTTCGAGGTGGTTCTCGTGAACGACGCGTCTGGTGCCCAGGTGGCATCGACGAAGACTGACGTCTTCGGACGTTTCTATTTCCGATATCAGCTGGCTGGCACGTATCGGATCTGCTGGAGCGGGCCGGGATGGGTCGCCGGGTGCTCGCCGGAAAAAGTCACCGTCAACAACAACATCAGCTATGTCGCGTCAATCGCCGTCAATCCCGAGTTCAAGAAAGCTGCGGACGGGAGCGGGGTCGGCGCGTTCTGGGGGCGTGTGAAGCTGGCGGACGGATCGTCGCCGTTTTTCGCCGAAGAGTTTTTCGCGATTCAGCACACGGCAGACGTGACGGTCACGGATCTCGCTGGAAACGCGCTGCAGCAGACGGTGACGAACGCCAGCGGCGAGTTCATCATTGTCGGCGTGCCGGCAAGTCAGTTGCGCACGGCAGCGCGCATGGACGCCACGCGGGCGGCGTTGGTGACGCCCGCTGCCGTCGTTGCGTCAGGCGGCCCGATCGTGATCACGCTGTCCAACAGCCGTCCGATCCTCAGAAGCCTTGCCGCGGCAGTCGCCGGCAGGGGCGTCCGCGAAGCCAGTCAAGGCGCGCTGCTCGACGTCGCCGCCGAGGTGCGCGACCCGGACGGCGATCCATTGACCTTCACCTGGAAGCCTGGTCCCGGGTCGGGCCGAATCGTGAGCACCGCAGGCGCAAAAGCCGTGTGGCAACTCGAGAATGCCTCGGGACAACAGGCGCTCTACGTCCTCGTGTCAGACGGCAACGGCGGCGAGACCAGCCAGAGCGTGTCAATCAAGGCGACCGGCAGCGATGTGTCATTTGCCGGCACGGTGCTCACGCAAACCGGCGTTCCCATCGCGAAGCCAACGGTGAACATCAATGGCGCGAGCCTGACCGGCGACACAAACGGCGCGTTCTTCGCGAAGGTGCCGCGGGCGGATCGGTACGTGGTGAACGTCTCGTCGCCCAACTTCGCGCCGACGTCGCGGATCTTCGATCAGAGCGGGCTGTACAACGAGTACCGTCTGGTGCAGACGACCGTGACGCTGATTGATCCAACGGCCCCGGCCGAGATCGCGGACCTGCGAAAGGAAGGCAGAGCACGTGAGCTGCGCCCGGCGGTCATCCGGCTCGAAGCCGGGTCACTCGTGGGATCCGACGGTAAGGCGGCCACCGGGCCGATCCTGGCGCGGATCGCGACGATCGACGTGGCCAATGCCGAAATGCCAGGCGACTATGGCGCGCGGTCCGGAGGGCGGGAGGTCAACCTGTTGTCGTACGGTGCGGTCTACGCCGAGTTCGTCGACGCTGCCGGCAACCGCTATAAAGTCGCGCCAGGGAAGACGGCCGAGGTCGTCCTCCCGCCTCCGGCCGCCTTGAAGAACCCTCCGCCGACCATCGCCCTGTGGTCGTACAACGAACAGACGGGTTATTGGGACGACCTGAACATGGTTGCCACCTTCGACGCAGCACGAAACGCGTATGTCGGAAAGGTGCCGGGCTTCTCCACGATCAACACCGATATCGCCAAGACCAATGCGGCCTGCGTCCGTGTCTTGCTCGACAACGTCGACAGGAGCCAGTTGAAGGCCCGCGTGACCTACGACAGCGGCGGCACTCCCTTCGCGCAAACTCCAGAGTTCGTGCTGGGCGACGCGTTGAACGCGATCTACCGGCTGCCGGAGAACACGAACGTGAAGATCACGGTTCTCGATGCGACGAACAACAACGTCGTGAACGCGGCGAAGCTGCTGGACGTCAATCAGCAGGTCCTCGCGAACAATGTCATCAACACGGGACCCGCGTCGCAACCACTGTGGCCGGCGACGCCATATGAGAACTGCGCCACGGCGTCGATCCGTCTGGATGTACCCGTCGGAAACATCAGCCGCATTCCCTTCCTGCAGTTCAAAGGTGTGGGCTCGGAACCGCTCACGGTGGGCTACTACAAGGGCCTCGACTCTGGTCTGAGCTTCGATGCGAACACCCAGACCTGGTCCGGCGGAACGCACAGCACCTTAGGGGCCTGGTGGACACAAGCCGGATTCGATCCCGCGACGGGAGCGGGCGGCACCCGCGCGGCCTACCTCAACCACAACGATCTCGGATTGGGCCGCGACATGCACATCCGCAAGGCCGCCAATGGCGACGTCTTCGCTTACGTCACCAACTACGGCAAAGCGGATCAGAACCCCGCGAATGCTGACGATGCCTTGAACCAGACGCTGGCGAAGCAGGGCGCAAGCGTGGCGATGGAATTCACGTCGCTCGCGGGTCTGACTGGCAAGGTCGTCAAGTTCTTCGTGTTCAACAGCGGTCAGCCGACCGGCAGACTCATCAACAGCGCGGATCTCGATGGCTTTGGCCAGAAGTTCGTTCCCAATCTGTGCACGACGTGCCACGGGGGCGAAGTCTATTTCCCGGTCAACGCCGCGGCACCAACTGCGCTGGAGGTCAGCTTGCGACCGTCGGCAGCGGCGACGGTCGGCTCGAGCCTTCGGGAGTTCGACACCGACTCGTTCAAGTATCCCGGCGGCCTCGGCACCTTACCCGCGGCGTCGCGTCAGAGCTTCTTCGACTTGAATCAACTGGTGAAGGACAGTAACCCGCAGCCGGCGATCACGGCAGTCATCAACGGTTGGTACAACGGGTTGCAACCAACCGATCCGCCCAACTCGGCGTTTACGCCGTCGGGTTGGATTGACGCCGCGCAACCGCAAAAGCAGCAGCTATATCAGCAGGTCGTCGCGAGAACCTGCCGGACGTGCCACCTCGCGTTCAGCCAGACATCGCCAGTCTCAGGCATCAACTGGACGGCGTATCCTCAGTTTCAGCTTCATCGGACGACCATCCAGAACTATGTCTGTGGCGCCAACAAATACATGCCGCACGCCTTGATGACGTATCGAAACTTCTGGCTGCTGAGCGGCCCGCACAGGCCCACGGTGCTTGGAAGCTTTACGGCGAGCGACTGGGCGGCCTTTGCGGCCGGGTGTCAGTAATTACAGGAATCCAGTTCACTCGAGCGATGTGTGAACTGGATTCCGAGGCCGCTTATGTGCCGGCGCGCGTGTATCTGAACTCCAGAACCGCGCCAGGATTGACGAGATCCCGCGTCAGCGAACCGGATGAATCGACCGTTCGGCCGTCGGGATCCGTCACGACATAGAACCGTAGTCCATCAGGAGCCGCGACGATATCGCGATACCGGTTGCCGGTCTTGAAGTACGCCACCGGAGCGCCCACTGGATTCTGTCGATCGTCTGTGAGCGGCATCCGAAAGACGACGCCGCTGATCATGGTGGTCAGCAGCAGTGAATTGCGCCAGCCGGGGATCGCGCGCGAGGTGTAGACCTTGATCCCCGCTGGTGCCGCTGTGGCATTGCCCAGCGTACGCAGGTCATAGCTGTTCGGCACCGTGAAGAACGTCTTCACCGGCGGCGTGAAGTTCAGCAGGTGCGCGTCGGACTCCTTCTGCCGCGGCACGGACGGCGGCGGATTGAACACATTGAAGGTCAGCGATGCGCAGGGCTGGGGTGAGGAAGCCGACCAGTTCGCGTAGACGTACGACTGGTCATCCTGATAGCCGGCGATGAGCGGCCATCCGTAATTCCCGCCCGCAACCACGAGATTGACTTCATCGTCAATGCTCTCGCCATGCTCGGAGTCGAACAGGCGGTCACCGGCAAACGCGAGCCCCTGCGGATTGCGGTGTCCGTAGGAATAGATGTGGCTGCGCACGCCGTTCAGCATCGGATTGTCGCGCGGGATCGATCCATCAGGGTTGATGCGCAGAATCTTTCCCTGATACGTGCTCCAGTCCGCCGCCTGCACCTCTGCCAGCGTCGGGAGATCCTGTGCGCGGTTCCGATCGCAGTAGTTTGCGAGGAAGTTGTTCCCGTGATCCCCGCGGCTGACATACAGCTTCCCGTCGGGGCCGAACACCACCCGTCCGGCACCGTGATCGGTGCCATGCGGCAGGCCGGTGAGAATGTCGACGGGACTCGAGAGGCGCTGCATCAGCGGCTCGTACGTATAGCGGCGGATCTTCATTCGAAGGTTCACGCCGCTTCCAGGATCGCCGTCATAGGTGTACGCGACGTAGACGTAGTCGGTTCCCTTTCCCTTGAGCAGATCCGGATGCAGAGCCATTCCGAGCAGGCCATCCTGTGCGAGGGTCTGATACACGTCGTCGATCGTGACCGCGACCTTTTTCGATCCGTCGGCCGGATTGACGCGGGTGATTCGCTTGCCGACCCGCTCGGTGATCCACAGGAATCCATCAGGGCCCCACGTGACTTCCCACGGGCTCGCGAGATCGGTCGTCACGACCCGCGAGACGAACGACTCCGGTCCCTGGACCGTGACGACCCGTGGGTTTTTTGCGGGAAGGCTACTTTGCGCGCGAGGCGTGAGGACCACCGCACCAAGCAGCGCGACGACGAGGGGCGATACGCCGGGCAGTTTTCTATGTCTCAATGCAATCCTGGCCTTTCCACCGGCACGAGTCCGAGAACGGTACGAATCATAGGTCACTTGCGTCGTCGCATTGAACACTCGAGGTGCGGCGCGTTCGATCCGCCGCACTCGCACGTTGATCCCTGGTAAATCGGCCGCATCCGGGTTCTCGCCGGAACGGCGGATTGAGACTCCATTGGTCGTCAAACACCGCGGCGTGTATCAGGACAATCCTGACCGCGTGGCCGCCCTGCTCGTATACTCCACTGCACTGGCCCTCAGCTTCCGACCCCTCGACATCCACGAAGTCGCTGCCCGGATGAGCGAGGGTGGCACGGGGCCTTTCGGGCGCGCGTTACGACCCACGGACCGGTGACGAACGCGCATCCCGAAAATAACCTGGGAGGCGGAATGACGAAGACCTGGGCAGTGTTGATTGGTGTAGGGCTATCGGTTTCAGCTCTCATCGCACAGGCTCAATCCGACGCGCAGCAGGCGCTCATCGCGCGCGCGAAGTCGCTGGAACTGAACACTCCATACGCCCCGCCCCCGGGCGACCCTCTCGAGCACTACGCCTCTGGTTACGCGAAGATCATGTGTTCGGCGGTGTTCGTCACCGGTCTGGATCCGGCCTTTGCGGCTGAGAATATCGGGTACTTCACCGCACCGTACGCCGAGCGCGCGAAGCTCGGCACGCCCAGGATCGACCGGGAGAAGCGTACCGTGCAGGTGACGATGCCGAACGGCACGGTCCGGACGGCCAAGCAGGTCGGAAGCCAGGGATGCGTCACGCTGCCGATCGGCAGGACCGACGTGTTCTTCACCCCGTCGATTGTGAAGAGCGCGCTCCCAGACTCGAAGACACAGCCGTGGCCGATGGGCGATCTCCTTCCAACCGGCGATCTGCCCACCGGAATCGACAAGGCCAGGGTGCAGCAAGCCGTTGATGCGGCCTTCGACCCCGCGGGGATGACCGCGGCGTTCGTCGTTACCTATAAAGGGCGGATCATCGCCGAGCGTTACGGCGAGCACATCACGCTGACCACACCCCTCGAGAGCTGGTCGATGGGAAAGAGCCTGAGCGGCACGCTGATGGGAATCCTCATCAGGCAGGGCGCGTACACGCTGGAGCAGCCGGCACCTATTCCGGAATGGCAGGCGCGGGGCGATCCGCGCGCGAAGATTCGCATAGCCGACATCCTCCACATGTCGAGCGGCCTCCGCATCCGCGCGCCGCAGGATCCGGACTTCGATGCGAGCGGTCCGTATCCCGATCATCTCTATCTGTATACGGGCAGCGTGGACTCCTTCAAGTACGCCGCGACCCGTCCGTTGCAGTGGCCGCCGAATACGGTTGGACGCTACCGAAACACCGATCCGGTGCTCACCAATTACCTGATTCGTCTGGCGCTGGACAAGCGCAAGGAGGACTACCATTCGTTCCCGCAGCGCGCGTTGTTCGACAAGATCGGCATCCGGACGATGGTGCTGGACACCGATCCCTATGGGAACTTTCTGACCCATGGCTACGAGCTCGGCTCGGGCCGCGACTGGGCGCGGCTCGCGAACCTCTATCTGCAGGACGGCGTGTGGAACGGGGAGCGCATCTTACCGGAGGGTTACGTGAAGTTCGTCAGCACCCTCGCGCCCGCGTGGAAGGCGGATGGGCGGCCGATCTATGGCGGCCTCTTCTGGCTCAATGGCGACAGCACATTCCCTGCCCCGACAGAGGCGTTCTACATGGCCGGCGTCGGCGGACAGACCGTGCTGATGATTCCCTCGCATCAGCTCGCCATCGTCCGCCTCGGGCACTACAAGGGCGTGACCCCAGGCAGCCTGGCGCTCAGGAAAGCGGTCGGCATTCTGATGGGAGCGGTTCCGCCTGCGTGATGGAGTGCCGTGGCACCAGCCTTTGCCAAGGTTCACCACATGACAATGATCGATCGGCGCAATTTTGTCCGCTCGCTGGCGGCTCTCATGATGAGCCCCACACTTCTCGCGCAATCGCCAGGTCTGCGCTCAGAATCCGAGCCTTCAACCACGTGACGTTGACGGTTTCTGACCTGCAACGTTCGATCGACTTTTATCGAGGGCTGATCGGCACTCCGGTGGAGGGCGACAGGGGTCGACCACCGCAGCCCTGCAGATTGGGTCGGGACCGCAGCATCTCGGACTGACGACGAATCCCTCGAGCGGGAACCGCACGCCGAAGATCGATCACATGGGCGTTGGCATTGATGATTTCAACCTCGATCGCGTCCTGCAGGCGACGGCGAACGCCCGCGTCCAGGCGCAACCGCCTTCGCCGCGTGCTTCTACTTGGCTCTTCCGCCGAACCCGCGTGAAAGCATCGGAATGCGCAGCAGCGTGCCGCCGCCCGCGACATACAGGGTTCCTTTGTCACGACCTCCGAACGCCAGACCCTGACACCGGCGCGTAATGCACCAGACCGGGATGACGCCGAGATGTTGACCACTCGAGCTCACCACCTCGATGCCGGCTTCGGTGAGCGCATACAAGCGGCCATCTTCGTCGATCACGAGACCGTCGGCGCTGGAGATTGGCGCGTCGTTCGCGGCGGTCGTCTGGGTTCGGCCCACGTAGGTGGCAAACACGCGGCGATTCGACAGCCGGCCGTCCGGAAGCACGTCGAACGCAAACGCATTGATACCACCCGTGTCGTTGACGTACAACGTCTTCTCGTCGCGGCTCAACTGCACGCCGTTTGGCCGCGATATATCGTCGGCCACGCGAATCGGCGCCCCGCCCGGCGGCACGTAATAGACGGCCGGCGACATGCCCCCTGGCGGGGGCGGGCTGGGGCCGAGGTCAGAGAAATACACGCCGCCTTTCCGGTCGGAGACGATGTCATTCGGCCTGCCGAATTGCCGGCCCTCGAAATTGTCGGCGAGCACCATCTCCTTGCCGGCTGGCCAGATGACTCGAGGACCGGTGAATCCCGCCTCCGACTGCAGAGAGATCAATCGTCCCTGCGCGTCGAGCGTCATGCCAAGCGGGCGATGAAGATCTCCGACAAACGTCGTCAGTTGATCGTCTTCGCCCAGCCTGACCACCCGGTCGGCCGGCGACTCCGTGAATACGAGCCCGATGTTCGGCAGCCAGATCGGATCGTCGGATCCTTTCAGTCCCCGTGCGACGATCTCAGGCCGCGTCCCTCCCTTGATCACGCCAGCGATGTCCGGCGCCGGCAGCAGCACGACCGTGTTGGGGGCGTTCTGAGCGGACGCCGACGAGACGCCCATCCACCATGCCAGACCTGCGAGCAAGAGGAGCGTGTGCCGAGTCATATCGTTCCTTCCTGATTGACACCCAGCAATATAATCCCTGGCCATGATGATGACTCGTCGAGATGCCGTTGCCTCGTTCGCGTTATTCGCCGAACTGCTCGCGTCCGGCCGTGCCGCCAACGCGCAGACCCAGGGTGGACCCGCTACACCGCCGGGGCCCCCTCTCCCGCCGGTATTCAAGCACGATCTGCCGAATGTGACGATGGATGATTGGGAAGTGACGGTCAGCAACGTCGACTACGCGCCTGGACGCGTCGGCGCGCCGCATCGCCACCCCGGCTTCGTGCTCGCCTATGTCCTGGAAGGCGCCGTCGTCGCCAAAATCTCGGGACAGGGCGAGGAAAAAACGTACACGACCGGACAGATGTTTTACGAACAGCCTGGTGCGACGCACGAGGTCTCGAAAAACGCGAGTCAGACGCAGCCCGCGCGGCTGCTGGCGATGATCTTCGCGAAGAAAGGGTCGACGCTGACGACGCCCGTTCAGGGACGCGGCGTGTAGAACTGCGTTGGAGCGTGCGAGGCGCCGCGGTGAGACGCGGCATAGCCTGCTCGCCGAAGCCCGGAGGGCGAAGGCGAGTCCTCCGCAAAACCGGCAACGGCATCCAACAAAAAAGGCCGGCGATCTTTCGACCGTCGGCCATTGTTTCGCCGCCCTCGATTACTCGAGGAATTCAATCACTAAACATCCGGCCACCACACCCAGCAACTGCAGCCGTCCCACCACTCATAGCCAGAAAACACGATCCCAAACGCCGGCCCCGCCATGATCGCCAGGAGGCCCAGAACAACAACGGTCGTCCGCCAACGGAATCGGATGTGACTTGTTTCTGTGGATTCTCGATTCCGCGAGCTGAACCATTTGCGATCGCGAAGCGGAGCGGCCGCGCACCGAAGGATCTCAACGAGCTCCTACTCCTACGGCGCCGGCGCCAGTTGCGCCGCCGTCAGCGCGTTCGGCGGAAGCGTTGGCGACATTCCCTTGAGCAGGAACTTCTGCGCGCGGTTGCCAGGATTGACTTCGGCCACGTACAGGTTGCCCTTCGAATCGACCGCGATGTGATGCGGGCCCTGGAAGTCGCCGGGCTTCGCGCTTCGCGTTCCAAACTGATAGAGCACTTCCAGCGTTTTGCGATCGAGCACGGCGATGTGTGAGTTGCCGTAGTCGGCCGCGTACAGGAACTGCTGCTGCGGATCGGGTGAGAACGCGAGTCCGGCCACCGAGCCCGCCGACGGCCCTGCCCGGTTGATGAACACCTGCGTCACGTACTTGCCGGCCGGCGTGAACACCTGGATGCGCCGGTTGGATCGATCGGCGACATAGACAAGGTTATCGTTCGAGATCCTCACGGCGTGGACGGG
>Ga0209515_10009501_pt1 | contig 11056 bp, 12 predicted proteins | sample Subgroupgradi54m_FD_187454 | JGI IMG/M metagenome (GOLD analysis project Ga0209515, IMG submission 187454) | Subsurface groundwater microbial communities from S. Glens Falls, New York, USA - GMW60B uncontaminated upgradient, 5.4 m (SPAdes)... ...
ACAGCAGTTTACAACCCGAAGGCCTTCATCCTGCACGCGGCGTCGCATAGTCACCCTTTCGGGCATTGCTAAAGATCCTCGACTGCAGCCTCCCGTAGGAGTCTGGGCAGTGTCTCAGTCCCAATGTGGCTGACCGTCCTCTTAGACCAGCTACCCGTCAAAAGCCTTGGTGAGCCGTTACCTCACCAACTAGCTGATAGGCCGCGGGCTCCTCCTCAAACGGCAGCCCTTCAAAAGCCACCTTTGATTTTTCGCGCTTATGCGCAAAAAATGTCATCGGGTATTAGCACTTCTTTCGAAGTGTTATCCCCGATTCGAGGGTAGATTACCCACGTGTTACGCACCCTTCCGCCACTCTCCTCCTTCGCTCCTTGCGGAGCTACGAAGGATCGTTCGACTTGCATGCCTGAACCACGCCGCCAGCGTTCGTTCTGAGCCAGAATCAAACTCTCCAATTGGTACTACTTAATTGGTTGCCGAAGGAATTGCCCGCCACCGAAACGTCGACGGGCGATTTGTCTTCGACAAATCGCTTGAGCTGACCAAAACACTCATTGAAGCCTCGTTTGCTCAATTGATTAAACGAGAATTCCGCACTTCTTTCGCTAAATTTTCCATTTAACGTCCGACACTAAATCATCGTCGGAAAATACAGGCTATTTAATTGTGAAAGAGCGGCCCGCCACTAAGTCTCCGGCGGGTCGTCCGCCGACGTTTTGATGGCGGACGGTAAACTTGTTTTGGCTTTAAAATCTAGACAACAAAAAAGGCATCGGATGATGCCATTTGTGCCATCAGCCAAATTTAAAAAAATAAAACTATGTCAACGCGAAATACTCCATGACTTGAAGGAAGTTATACCACGGGGTTTAAGATCTTGTCAAGCACTTATACAGTCTGCTCAAAAAAGCCTCATCTGCGGCGTCCTTCGACTTCGCTCAGGATGGTGAGCTTGTCGAACCATTGCTTCCGCGCTCCCTTGTGCGACGTACCTCCCGGTACGTCTCCGCGGTCGCTTAGTCGCGCCTTGTATCTGAGGCTTTTTTGAGCAGACTGTTAACAAGTATTGACAACGGGTTACGACATGGGGCCTAGTTCGAATTTCGGCGAGTCGGCAGCGATGACCGCCTTGTTCTTACCAGTCTTTTTGGCTTCGTACAAAGCGCGGTCCGCCCTAGCGACGATGTTCTCAACGTCGGTTTCGTCAGGACTTACCTGTGTGACACCCAGGCTGATACTGGTTGAAAAATCGCCTTTTTCATGGAAAAACACTTTCTGCTCCACGGACTTGCGGATTTTCTCGGCTACTTTATAGGCGTCGTCCACGTTGGCCCCCGGAAGCATCACGATAAACTCTTCACCGCCGTACCGGGCTGGCATGTCCAAAGCACGGCAAGTGTTTTTAATGGCCGCGGCTACTTCCCACAAAACCCTATCTCCCGTCACATGCCCATAGGTATCATTGGTTTTTTTGAAATTATCGACGTCACTCATGAGAAGCGACAAGTTTTTCTCACGCCTTACGGCAATCGTCGCGATCTCGGCTTTCAGCAGAAGTCTGAAATGACCGATATTGTAAAGCCCTGTGAGTGAGTCACGCGTCGCCAATTTCATGAGTCTGGCCTTTTCAATCGCGACCGATAATTGATTGTACACAGTCACAAAAAAGTACGTGAGTGCGGTAAGAAATATGGGATAAACAATGTTCACCCAAACATCGAAATAAATAAAAAGGAGGATCGCGATCGCCGTAAAGCCCGTGATGACGGAAGCTGTGAAAAGCGCTACTTTAAAATAACTCTCTTGCTTCATGATAAAAAGTAGACTCAGGCCTAGAAAAAATAGGATCCATAAATTCTGCCCGTAGGAAAGTGTGTGGATAAATCGCTTTTGCAATAGATCGTCCAAAACGGTCAAGTTGACTCCTACGGCGGGATACGAAGGTTCCAAAGGCGTTGGTCGGATATCGTAAAGGCCTGCAGCGGTGGTCCCAATGTAACAAATTCTATTTTTAAAATCCGACATCGGGACCTTCGGAACACCTCCCTTTTTGTAAACGGCATAAGAACCGATCACTTCCACGTAAGAGTAATGCTTAAACGCCTCTTTCCATTTACCGGCCCAGTGAATAATGAAATTTCCCTGAGCGTCCAAAGGCACTCGAAGCTCCTGTCCGTTTTTCAAAAGAATGAAAAGGTTGTTTTCTTTCATGCGGATGTCTTTCATCGTGGCGCCATAAACGTCGAGCGCAACGGCCAAAGAAAGTTGAGGCAGTGAAATATTCCCGGGATTAAATACCAGGGGAATGCGGCGCATGACCCCATCGATATCTGGCCGAAGATTGATGTGGCCCGACCCTTTTGCGTTTCGAGCAAATTCCGGAAGCGAAGTCAAAAATTTCGTCTTTTTGGAAGGGCCCCCTTCTTCGGCAACCTCCGCCAAATAAACTTTTTTAGATTTTTCGATGGCTTGAGCAAGCGCGGCGTCCTTGGCCGGGTCGCTCGGTTCACTGAAAATCACGTCAAAGACGATGGCCTTGGCCCCGAGTTCATCCAAAATCTTGATAAGAGTGGCGTGCCAATCCCGCCCCCAAGGCCATCGGCCGATTTTCGCGATGCTGTCATCGGATATCTCAATCACGACGACGTCGGGATGAGAAGCTCGCGCGCCCTTCAACACCCAGCGGGTGTCATAAGTGACAAGTTCGAATCTTTTCAAGAGATCAAAATGATAAAATAAGAAAACTGCAAGGAACACCGCCGATACGATACACAATCGTACTTGGTCTTGCTCGTTTACCCTTAAATATTTGAATAGCTTTTTTAGTAATGTTGGCTTCATTTTATATTTTGGCGGATTCGGTTTCAAAAAAACCCAGCCGTTTATTCAAACAGGCTGGGTTTTAAAACCTTCTTGAAGAATTAAAAATCGCGTTAGGCTTTTGAAACTTGCACCTCGAACACCGTGCCACGGATACCCACAATGGAAGTCGGCGTTTTGACTTCAAACTTGGAATCGCCGACGAGCTTCTCGGCCTTCACAAGAATGCTGCCTACGGAAACATCCAAAAGCGTATTGTCCACCTTGCTGGCCGGGTCATGCTTCAAAGTCTTCAAGCTGAACTCGCTCTCTTCGCGCACTGTGACTTCGGCGGTTTTGGCGTTGCCCAAAAGCTCGAGCTTCACCTGAGAACCTTTGACAGTCTTAAGAGAATCGCCTTCCGATAGGATCATCCCTTTATCGAGCATCTCCCAGTTGGAGCTGCCCGCTTTCAAAAATTTGGCTTCTCCGAGAATGTCCACCACCTTGGCCTGACTCGACATTTCGGCATTGGCGATGGCAACCAGGAAAGGAAGTGAAAGCAAACAAAAAACCATGAGGAAAACTAATTTTTTCTTATTCATAAAAGGCCCTCTTTAGCGAGTTAAAATCACCTCAGCTGACTTAATTTTACATGATATTAACTAAAAAAACAATAGCACAAAGTTCTACTTAGATTTTTGTACTATTAACTTGATGAATCTCTTCTTCCCAGCTCTTAAAAGGCTCCCTTCTTTTATATGAACAAGGGCTTTGGGATCGGCGATTTTTTCACCATCCAAAGTTACTGCTCCCTGCCCAATAAGCCTCCTTGCCTCACTACCCGAAGCGGCTGCGCCCGTTTCTTTTAAAAGATCCACCACCCAGATTGCCTGTTTCGAAACTTTGAACTCATCCGGATTTTCCGGAGCTTTTTTGTCACGAAAAACACGGTCGAATTCTTGAGCCTCTTGTTGCGCCACCTCTTTACCATAATATTGGGCCACTACACTCACCGCTAACTCAACTTTAGCATTTCGGGGAAAGTTCTGTACATTAAATTCCAGCTGATCTTCACTTCGTGTAGTTAATAACCTAAAATAAGCCAACATCAAAGAATCTGGAATGGACATCACTTTTCCAAACATGTCTTTGGGCGAATCTGTGACCGCAATGGAGTTTCCGAGTGATTTGGACATCTTTTGAGTGCCGTCCAAGCCGACGAGCAAAGGCAAAGTCATCACTACTTGCGGCTTTTGACCAAAGGACTTCTGCAGCTGTCGACCCATGAGCAGATTGAATTTTTGATCCGTTCCCCCGAGCTCAACGTCGGCCTTCACTTTGACAGAGTCATAAGCTTGAAGCAACGGGTACAAAAATTCCCGAACCATAATTGGCTGATTCTCTGTCATGCGCTTTTCAAAATCATCACGTTCCAAGATACGTGCGATAGTGACTTCTGAAGCGATGCATCCGACAAATTCTGGTAGCGGCATCGTTCCGAGCCAGGTATTATTACGAACTGTTTCTATCTTCTTGGGATCTTTATCAAGAATTTTAAAAGCTTGTTTTTGGTAAGTTTTGGCGTTTTTTTTGACTTCTTTTTCAGAAAGAAAGGGACGTGTCTTGTTTTGCCCTGTCGGATCCCCGATTGTTGCTGTGAAATCACCCACAATGAAAATGACTTTGTGGCCGAGGTCCTGAAACTGGCGGAGTTTTCTTAAAAGGACGGTGTGGCCGAGATGAATATCGGGGGCGCTGGGGTCAAAACCGGCTTTGACCCGGAGCGGTCTTTTTTCTTTTTTGGCAGTAAGAAGGCGCTGTTCAAAATCCTCTCTGCTTATGACGTCAACGGCGTTTTGGCAAAGAATGGAGAGCTCTTTTGAAACATCCACTACTGACCCTTAATCCTGCGGTGCTCCCTTGGTACTCAACGCGATTTTCCTCGCGGGGGAATCAATTTTTATAATGCGGGCCTGAATTTTCTTGCCGACAGGAAACGCCGCTTCGAGCCCTTGAGCTGACGGAAGCTCTGTTTCTGAAATGTGAAGCAGCCCCTCCACATCTTTCTCTATTTCCACAAAAACGCCGAAAGTGGCGATCTTCGTCACCGTGCCCATAATCAGCGAACCCGTGGAAAGCTTGGAGGCTATTTCCTCCCAAGGGTCAGGCGTCAACTGTTTTAGACCCAGCGACAGCTTGCGGTTTATCTGGTCCACCATCAATACCGCGGCTTCGACTTCCTGGCCTTTTTTCAAAATATCCTTGGGGTGGCTGACTTTCCGGGTCCAGGACATGTCCGACACATGAATAAGCCCGTCGATCCCCTCTTCAAGCTCAACAAAAGCCCCGAACTCCGTCAAATTTCTCACAACGCCTTTCACCTTCTGGCCTACCGAATACCGCCCTTCGATGCCAATCCAAGGGTTGGATTCGGTTTGCTTGATTCCCAGCGATATCTTTTCGTGCTCTTTATCGATATTGAGGACCATCACATCCACTTCATCACCGGTCTTAAAAATTTCGGCAGGGTTTGTCACGCGTTTGGACCAGGATATCTCGGAGATGTGCACGAGACCTTCAATGCCGCGGGAAAGCTCGACAAAAACGCCGTAAGGCACCACGTTCACCACGCGGCCTTTTATTTTGGAGCCAACGGGGAATTTTTCATCGACGTTCGCCCATGGATTTGCGTCTTTTTGTTTCAAGCCCAAAGACACTTTCATGCTTTCCTTGTCGAAAGAAAGGATCTTTATATCGATTTTATCGCCGACTTTCAAGATTTCCGAAGGATGGTTGATTCGGCCCCAACTCATGTCCGTGATGTGGAGAAGCCCGTCGATGCCCCCCAAATTGATAAACGCACCAAAATCCGTAATATTCTTCACCACACCTTTTCGAATCGAGCCTACTTCGAGCTCGTCCAGGATCTTGGCCTTGGATTCCTGCTTTTCTTTTTCCAAAAGATCTTTGCGAGAGACGATGATATTTTTCCGACTTGGGTTGATTTTGACGATCTTCACCTGAATCGTCTGGCCCAGCAGTGAATTCAAGCTCCCAAAACCCTTGAGGAACGCCAGAGACGCCGGAAGAAAAGCTTCGACGCCGATGTCCATCATGAGACCGCCTTTTACCTTGCGGGTGACTTTGCCTTCCACAGAGTCGCCTTCGCCGTATTGTTCGACCACACGATCCCAGCCCTGACTTTTCTCCGCTTTTCTCCTGGAAACTACGATGCGGCCGTGTTCGTTTTCGGTTTCCTCAAGAAGCACTTCCACTTCATCGCCGACTTTCAAGGAGGCGAGTGAATCAAATTCATGAGCGGGAATAATCCCTTCGGATTTAAAACCGACGTCCACCACAACTTCCTTGGGCGAAATGGAAACAATGCGCCCCTTCACAACATGGCCCTGGCCTATTTGCCGAAACGTCCTCTCATAGTCCACTTCCGAAGCGGGCCTTTGAGAATCTTCCGGCTCTTCCAATGAAAACAATCTTTCTATTCTTAGTGACATCCTAACGACTCCTATCCTGTGAGGGCTTTTTTCCGCCCACGATCTTCCGGATGCAACGAACCTATCGAACAGGCCCTATCGCACTCAACCCGGATGAATATTTTTCTTCAAATCCTTCAGTTCTGTCATAATCCGTTCGCTGATGGCTTGATAAACATCCTCGCGCGCCATGAGCGCAGAATCTTCGGCCGGCACGAACGGTTTACCGTAAAACACTTTCACGCGGTGGCATTTAAAAATTTTGGCGCCTCTGGGAAACGCCGCAAAAGTCCCATCAATATAAACAGGAACCACCCACGCCTTGCTTTTGGCGGCCAAAAAACCCACACCGCTCTCCGGAGTTCTAAATTCACCATCCTGAGTGCGCGTACCTTCCGGAAAAACTACGGCGCAAGACCCTTCTTTTAAAATCCTCAAAAGCTGCCGCAGACTTCTAAAATCAGCTCCAGATTCCGATTTTACCGGAAGTGCTCCAATATTGCGGAGCGTCCAGCCGACGAGAAATGCCTTAAACAGATATTCTTTGGCTAAATACGTGATGTGCCGTTTTAGAGAAATCCCAAGAATCGGCGGGTCCAGAAAACTCGCATGATTCGGCGCCAAGATGACACCGCGTTTATCGCTCTCATCCGGAACTTGATCGGAGCCATGAAACTCAAATCTAAAGAAAGACCTATAAAGAGCGTACAAAAAAACCTGCAGAAACTTATAAAGCGAATGGCTGTATCGAGGTGTCCAGCTTTCCGACACTTTAATTCCCGATCACCGAAGATAAGCTTCTATTCTTCAATGGGTTAGACTGAATAATGGCAAGGATTTTATCAACTGTCTCATCGATTGTCAATGAGCTTGTGTCCATGAAAATGGCGTCTTTGGCTTTTCGAAGAGGCCCTTCCTTCCTCCCAAAGTCACTTTTATCCCGCTTTTGCATGTCAAAAAGCACCTGACGGAATGTCGCGCGCTGACCCGCCGCCAAAAGCTCCTTCAAGCGCCGCCGGGCACGAATCTGGGGATTGGCCTCAAAATAAAATTTATAATCCGCCCTAGGCAATACGACGGTGCCGATATCCCGCCCTTCCATCACGCCGCCTTTTTCTCTGCCCATTCGCTTTTGTTTCTTCACAAGTTCTTGTCGGATACGCGGTTCCCGCGCCACATAAAACACATTTTGCGTCACCTCGGGCAGGCGGATGGCCTTCGTGATGTCCTTGCCATCCAAAAAAACTTTTTGCTTTTTAGGATCCCGGCCGGCCAGTCGAATCGACGCTGACTTAGCCATTCGCGCCAACTTCAGGGTATCTTTAAACGGAATATTTTTACGCATGGCCTTCAAAGTCACCGCCCGGTACATCGCGCCGGTGTCAATATAAGGAACGCCGATCCTTTTGGCCAACGCCTTGGCCGTCGATGATTTGCCGCTGCCCGCCGGGCCGTCGATGGCAATAATGAGCTTACGATGCTTGCTTGTTGGCATGAAGGATAAAACGGGTAAGGCTTGTCTTATTTTTTGCCCGCAAGGCCTTTTGGAAATCCGAGAGGCTTTTTTGAAATTCACCAATGGCTCTTAAAACTTGCTTTTGATTTGACAGAAAGATATCGGTCCAAAGATCTGGATTGGAAGCGGCCAGACGCGCCAGGTCTTTGAGGCTCGGGTTGTGCGAGTATTTGGAATCCATATTTTGGAAAAGAGAGAATGAAAGTACGTGCGGCAGATGGCTGGATTTTGCCACCCACGCGTCATGCGCCCCTTCCTTTATATACATGGGCTCGGCGCCGAGCGCTTTCCAAAACCGGGCTATTTTTTGGTTCCGGCGCGTCATAAAACAAATGGATTTTTCGAATAAGCGGCCATCGGCAAATTCAATGCCGCATTTCTTGGAACCGGCCATCGGATGACAGCCGACAAATTCGTTTTTTTTCAAGAATCTCCGTGCCGCACGGTTGATCTCGACCTTGGAGCTCCCCACGTCCATCACAATGGCGTTTTTTTTCAAAAAGGGCGATATCTGTTTCAATTGGTTCACGATCGTGGAAACCGGCGCACACAGGATCACAAGGTCCGCATCACGCACACCATCACGGACTTTGAGCGTCGCCATATCCACGGCTTTTGTTTGAACAGCTTCGATCGCTGATCTTTTCCGACGTACAACACCCACAGCAAGTTTCGCGAGCCGGTGTTTTTTAATCACAAGCCCAAGCGATCCGCCGATAAGACCGACACCGACGATGCAAATTTTGTTGAATAGAGGTTTTTTCATATCACACTCTAAACGCTTTTAAGCTGAGTCCACAGTAATTCCGGTGACATACACCGAACTTGGGCCTTGAATTCGGTGTGTGTCACCGGAATCCGGAATCCCGTCACCGGAATCCGTCCATTAATTCCTCGAGGCATACCCTTAATCCGCCCCGAGTAAAGCGCTGATTTGACCTGTAACTTCCAAGGAAGCAGAGGAAGGAATCTTGCAACAAAATCGCGCATGACGTGCGCGCCAATCCAGATTTCGAACCTGATCTGATAAGATAACACCGCGAACCTTAAGCCCCTCAGGAACTACAACCTCAAAAGGATACCCCTTGATTTGGCTTGTAATAGGGCAAAAAATCGCTAACCCGATCATTTGATTATAAGACTCCGGCGAGAGTGTCAAAGCCGGTCGTTCGCCGGCCTGTTCATGCCCGGCTTGCGGACTGAAATTGATCCAAACAACATCTCCCTGATCGGGACAGTAGGCTCTTTGCATCAAAGAATTTCCTGGCCTACAGGCGGACCCCAATCCACTTCGGGATGAATATTATCTTTGGTGACTTTCTTCAGCATCTCCGACAATACATATTTTTTCTTGGTACGGCTTTTCGGTCGGATCTCGATCTTGTCCTTGGTTAAAATAACGTCAACTGCCGATCCTTGGTGAAGATGAATATGCTTGGTGAAAGACACCGGAATCCGCAACGCCAAGCTATTGCCCCATTTCTGAATCGTCGCGTTCATAGCCGTCTCCTCCTTATGTATCTACAATGAGTATACATTCTTTTCTCGGAAATGTCAAAGGATGCGGTATTGTTGGCAATCCGTTCCGGATGAATTCCGATTGGCTAAAAACGAAATATGTTTATTCATGCTTGAATTCGCGAAATGCTGGACAAACGATGAGGCCGTTTGGACCCAAACGTCCAAATCTTTCGTGAAACGGGGCTCCGCGTAAAACATGACCGCATGGGCCCCGACGACAAGATACTTGATCTTATAGGTATTTAACGTGCTGAATAGTTCTTTGTAATCGCCGCTCATTGCCGGATTTACCCCGCATTTTTAAAAATTCACCCACCATGTCCCAGGCCGCCTCAAAACGGGCGGCCGCTCCCGCGCGACGCCAAAACCGGATGTCAAACCATTCGGCGCTCTCATGCGATCGGGTTTTATGCACTGAGATTTTTTTCTTCATCAGAGATACCCTCCAAAATTTTCAGCCGCCGATGAGGCCGACGCCGACGATGCAGATTTTGTTGAAACGCATCATGGCTTGAAGAGCTTTATGTTAAGCCCTGGTAAAAATCGATAATCTGCAGCGTTCCCGGTGACGAGAATCCGTCCGCTGATTTCAGCGGTTGCGGCAATCAGGGCATCCGGAATTTCCAAGCCATGGCTTAGCGCAAATTCGTCCATCCAAAACATGGCCTTCTCCGAAATACGCTCTTCAATTGGCAATACAGCAATGCCGAAATTAGCCAGAAGGGACTTCCATCGACGGGCCTCATCCTTGTTGCGAAGACCTTGAACAACTTCCATATAACTGATGGCGCTGATTGTCCTGCCGTGAACACCCTCGATAAGGCTTTCGGCGCGCCGGTTCCCACGCAGGTGCCAGATAAGAACGTCCGTGTCAATCAACACGGCGCCATTTTCTCATTTGCCGGACATACGCTCGGACGTCGTGAATATCTTTGCGATCTTTCCACATCCCAAAAGCTTCATCCTTGAGTTCTGTAGGGGCGGACGATCTCACCGGAGTAATCTTGGCGCAAGTCTTTCCGCGGCTCGTGACCCACACAATATCCCCGCGACTCACGGCGCCTAATATCTCCTTCGTGGATGAGCGCAACTGCCGGATGCTAGCTTTCATGGTTATCTCCTATGTGTACACTATAAAGTATACACAAATAGACCCTGGCAGTCAAGCCTGCTGATAAGGCCAACGCCGACATTACAGGTTGTATTGAATCAAACCTTGCTCATTCTTCAGGTGATTTTATCGATATACCCTGTTTTTATAAGAAAAATAATGATAATTACTGAAAGAACAATGCCGCCGACAATGCAAATTAGAGCCAATTTAAAAGGGTGAACTGTCGTCCAGCCAACGCCTCCGGCTTCTCCATAACTTCCGTATATTCTTTGATGACAAAAAGGGCAATTTGTCACGTACGCATAACCAATAACGTTATCTGAAATGCTCTTTAAATTTGCTTTGCAATAGGGGCAATTCCCCCCGGTGCCCGGCTCATAAACCGTGAGATATCTGATCACTTTATGAAAAATGGAAGCTGGTTTAGACATCGGGCAAGTTGTTATAGAATCTCCCGGCCTACTGGCGGGCCCCAGTCTGTTTCAGGATGAAGATTATTTTTCGTGATTTTCCGGACTATCTCCGACAAAACGTATTCGCCGGAATGAAAAATAGGGACGGTTCTATTTTTTCCACGGGTTCTTCCATAAAAAATAGAACCGTCCATATTTT
>Ga0209515_10009504_pt1 | contig 11055 bp, 8 predicted proteins | sample Subgroupgradi54m_FD_187454 | JGI IMG/M metagenome (GOLD analysis project Ga0209515, IMG submission 187454) | Subsurface groundwater microbial communities from S. Glens Falls, New York, USA - GMW60B uncontaminated upgradient, 5.4 m (SPAdes)... ...
TTGATCGTGGTTATGAGACATGGTTGGACGCCCAATTGATGGGATTCACTCCATTCACGCAAAATCCCTTTGAAGAGGAAATGAGAAACATAGATAATCAAATAATAGAAAATGCTGGTTCTCCTCACCTCAATAATTTATTTGCCGATTTGGGTCAGAAAGTTGAAGCTAGGCAAAAGGAAACTTCTATAAGGAGAGAACAACGGTAATTTCGCCTTTGTAGCTTCTTTTCATCAATTCTTTTGGTTTTCCTCTGATTATTTCTTCGAATTTTTTGGTTAACTCTCGGCCGATTACAATATCGACGTCTGGAACGTTCTGGTCGAGCAATGCTAGCGTTTTATTGATTCTCTGGGGGGATTCGTAGAAAACGAAGACCGTCTCCTTTTCAATCTTGCTTATCTGCTTCATCTTTTCAATAGAACGAAGCACTTCTGACTCTTTTTTCGGCAGAAAACCCAAGAACATGAAGCTGTTTGATTTAAATCCTGCATGGACTAAAGCCGTTACTAACGCTGTAGGACCGGGAATAACCGTGTAGGGAAGATTTCGCTTAATAACTTCTCTTAATAGTAAACTGCCCGGATCAGAAACTAAAGGCATGCCCGACTCAGAAATCAGAACAACAGTCTTCTCCTGCTTCAAGAATTCCAGAATTTCAGGTAGTTTTTCAAACTCCTTTTCTCTATAATAAGAAATAATCTTTTGGTCAGCCCTGGATTGAAGTTTGAAAAGAACAGGAGCTCTTTGCAGAAGAGTTTGAGCCGAACGCGTGTCTTCAGCCAGAATAACATCGGCGTTTAACAAAGTTTCTGCCTGCCGAAGCGAAAGATCAAAAAGATTACCAATAGGAGTTCCGACAATATATAACATTAGTTGAATATTAAATGCTAAACGCTCTCATCGAGTCAATTACTCATTTTATCACGAGTTTTATCGCGCAGACAGGGTATTGGGGGATATTTGTGCTGATGACCGCGGAATCCGCTCTGATTCCCATACCTTCCGAGGTTACAATGACCTTTTCAGGTTTTCTGGCCTCAACAGGGCAGTTCAGTTTATTCCTTGTCATTATCGTAGGAGCCTCTGCCAACCTTGCAGGCTCACTCTTGGCACTTTGGCTGGGTTATTGGGCAGATGAACACGTCATAAAGAACTGGATTCGAAAATACGGTAAATATCTGCTGATAACTGAGCATGAGTATGATAGGTCGGAAAAGTGGTTCAGAAAATACGGCGAAAACATCGTTTTTTTCTCCAGAGTGTTACCAATCATTAGAACTTTTATCTCTCTACCCGCAGGACTTGCCGGAATGAATATCTGGAAATTTTCAATATATACATTTATCGGCTCGCTTATCTGGTCTGCGGCTCTGGCCTATGTAGGATTCTATTTAGGATCGAATTGGCATTCTCTGGAGAATTACTATCGTAAATTCGAGTACCTGATAATCGCCGGAATTGTCATCCTCGCCTTCATTTACATCTATAAGAAGGTGAAAGAACTCCGCAAGAAGCACTAAGACAATTTCATTGACTTTATTTTTGTTGAAAAAACTGCTAAAATAATCGGTTGGTTATTTGCGTCTTATGAAATTCCAAATCGAATCAAAATTCAAACCTACCGGTGATCAGCCGCAGGCAATTAGCAAGCTTTCCGAGGGGATAAATCGTGGCTTGAAAAATCAAGTCCTGTTGGGAGTGACCGGCTCTGGTAAAACCTTTACCATGGCCAATGTCATCCAAAAATTGCAACTGCCCACCTTGATAATTTCTCACAATAAGACTCTAGCCGGCCAACTTTATCAGGAAATGCGCGATTTCTTTCCTCAAAATGCCATTTCCTACTTCGTTTCCTATTATGATTACTATCAACCGGAGGCCTACATCCCGCAAACCGATACTTATATTGAGAAAGAGGCAGATATCAACGAGTTGATAGATAAATTAAGACTCCAATCCACGACAAATATTCTGACACGAAAAGATGTCGTTGTCGTAGCCTCTGTCTCCTGTATTTATAACATTGGTTCGCCCAGTGTATACGACAAATTCACTTTACAGCTCAAGATAGGCGATTTAATCAATTGGAATCAGATAGCCAAAAGATTAGTCCAGCTTCTCTATGATCGCTCAGAATTCGACTTCAAAAGGGGAAGCTTCCGGCTAAGAGGAAACTATTTAGACGTTTATCCTGCCTACGAAGATTTTGGTTATAGATTATATTCCAAAGACGGCAAATTGAGTAAAGTGGTCAAATTTGAGCCGCTAACCGGCAAGGAGACGGGAAGCTTGGACCATAATACTCCTCTTAATATCTATCCTGCCAAACATTATCTGACTGATCCGGAAGTTTTCAAAAGTGTGGAACAGCAAATAAGAAATGATCTGAAGAAAGAATACGAGGATTTAAAAAAACAGAAGAAACCCTTGGAGGCTGAACGACTGCTCAGACGTGTTAACTATGATCTTGAGATGATAAAAGAAGTCGGCTATGTCAATGGAATCGAGAATTATTCCCGCTATTTTGACGGCAGGAAGCCGGGAGATCCTCCCTACAGTCTGCTCAATTACTTCAAACAAACCTATGGAGATGACTTTTTGGTTTTTATCGATGAATCGCACATGACCGTACCTCAAGTCAGAGGAATGTATAATGGTGATTCTGCAAGAAAAAAAACGCTTATAGATTTTGGTTTTCGTCTGCAGGCAGCCTTTGATAACAGACCTCTGCGCTTCGAAGAGTTTTATCAAATTCCTTCAAAAATTGTCTATGTCTCTGCCACTCCCAATGTCTGGGAAATCGATGAGTCCAAAGGAGAAGTCATAGAACAGCTGATCCGGCCGACAGGCATTCTTGATCCCAAAATAATCATCAAGCCTGCAAAGACCGAGATTCAAGATCTGATAAAAGAGATTGAAGAACGGGTGAAAAAAGGTCAAAAAATCATGGTAACAACTTTGACCAAGAAGACTGCAGAGGACCTATCGGAATACTTGAAGGAAAAGCAGATCCGGGGCGCCTATCTGCATTCGGATATTAAAACTCTGGAAAGATCAGACGTACTTGATAATTTGAGAAAAAACGAGTTTGATGTCTTAATCGGAGTCAATCTGCTCAGAGAGGGATTGGATCTACCCGAAGTCGCTTTAGTAGCTATACTCGATGCAGACCGGGAGGGATTTTTACGCTCCAAGACTTCACTTATTCAGACGATGGGCAGAGCTGCCAGAAACATCCAGGGAGAAGTCATACTCTATGCAGATACGATTACCAATTCGATTAGAGAAGCCATAGCAGAGATCGAGAGGCGTCGCAAACATCAAGTGGAATATAATCTCAAACACAAGATTACACCCAAAACAATTTATAAACCAATTCGTGAAAAAATTGCAGAAGGAAGTGAAGAATTTTTAATGTATGATCGGGCGAGACGCACCATTGATAATAGCTTCCTCGACAATCTCAAGTCAGATTCGATGACCCCATACGATAGAAATAGAGTGGTCAAAAAGTTGGAGAAAGAAATGAAAACACAAGCCGAAGATCTTAATTTTGAATTAGCCATTAGAATTCGCGATAAAGTAAAGGAGCTTAAAAAAAACTGATCCTATGTTAGATTCAATCAAAGTCAGAGGAGCACGAGAACATAATCTCAAAAATATAAATGTAGATATTCCAAAGAATAAGATGGTTGTGATGACCGGCGTCTCAGGCTCTGGCAAATCTTCCCTGGCTTTTGACACGATCTATGCCGAGGGACAGAGACGGTACGTTGAATCTCTCTCTGCCTATGCACGGCAATTCTTGGGAATGATGAGCAAACCCGATGTCGATACAATCGAGGGTCTGTCTCCGGCTATCTCCATTGACCAGAAAACCACGTCTCATAATCCGCGCTCAACCGTAGGTACGATTACGGAGATTTACGATTATATGAGGCTTCTTTTCGCCCGGATAGGCCATCCCCACTGCCCGAATTGCGGCCGAGAAATAAGCAAGCTTTCGCTCGATGAGATCGTAAGTAAAATTATGGGAATTGTAGAGCAGGAATTACTTAAAGATAAAATTAAGCCGCAGAATTTTTTAATCCATTCTCCTATGATCCGACAGAAAAAAGGCGAGTTCAAAGATCTTCTTGCAAACTTGAGTTCCAAGGGTTATACCAAAGTTCAAATCGACAAAAAGATTTTTGACTTAAATGAGGAAATAAATTTGATAAAAACAAATAAACACGACATAAATGTCGAAATCGATTCACTCTTCGCTTCTCATAAAGAATTTAAGGACGATGTCTTTCGATCAAACCTGCGCTCCCGACTGTCAAATAGTATCGAGCAGAGCATAAATCTCTCCGACGGTTTAGTTGTGCTTAAAAGTAAGACAAAAGATTATCTTTTTTCGGACAAATTTTCCTGCCCTGTGTGTAATCTGTCACTACCTGAACTCGAGCCACGCATGTTTTCGTTTAATTCGCCGCTTGGTGCGTGTGAAACTTGTAAAGGGATAGGGACTATATATAAAGTTGATCCTGAGCTCATTCTTAATAAAAAATTGAGTGTCAATGAAGGCGGTGTACTGCCTTTTAATAAGCTTTTTTTTCAAGATACTTGGTACATCAGACTTTTTAGGCAGTTTGGAATAGAAGAAGGCGTTGATTTTGACATTGCTATGGATAAGTTGTCTAAGCAAAAAATGGATCTGATTCTCTACGGCACGAATAAAACTTACAAAGTCCACGGAACTAACCGTCACGGCAGGCCGACCGCAATTTTTGAGAAATTCGACGGCATTTTAGCCGAGCTCGAGCGTAGATTTTTCAGTAACGAAACCAGCGGAGAATTTTTTGATGTCAATAAATATATCAGGGAAGAGACGTGTAAAGCATGTGATGGCAAGCGTCTTAAGAAAGAGATATTGGCTGTCACTATTGATGGGAAAAATATTGCAGACTTCAGTGACGATTCGATTGAGAAAATTTTCGATTATCTGCAAAAGCAACTGGGGCAGAAGCTCAATCAATATGAAACACAAATTTCTAAATCAATCCTGAAGGAAATCTTGATTCGACTCAACTTTCTCAATAATGTCGGACTCGCTTATCTTACAATTTCCAGACCTGCGAGATCTCTTTCGGGAGGAGAATTGCAAAGAATCAGACTGGCTTCACAAATTGGGACAGGCTTAACCGGAGTGCTTTACGTTCTCGATGAACCATCAATAGGCTTACATCCCAAAGATGTTTCCGCTCTCATCAATACTCTTCATGATCTAAAAGATTTGGGTAACACGCTGATCATAGTAGAACATGATCAAACGACAATCGAATCTGCAGACTATCTCATCGAGTTGGGGCCGAGAGCCGGCAACGCAGGAGGCAAAGTTATTTTTGACGGAACCCTTCCACAGATGAAGAAGACAGCTTCTTCCTTAACCGGCAATTATCTCTCAGGCAAGCGGACTATTCACCTAGAAAAGAAGCCCTTGGCAAAAACACTTGGTGAAGTCACTCTGCTTGGCGCATCTCAGTTCAATCTAAAAAAAATCAACTTAAAACTTCCTTTAGGAAACCTTATCGGCATAACCGGAGTTTCAGGATCTGGAAAATCTACGCTAATTGTAGAAACTCTTTTTCCGGCTTTGAAGTACCATATTGACGGTTACTTTTCGGATTCGATGGGAGATTTTCTGCGGCTTGAAGGATTCCAATATATCGATCGGGTTTACATGGTTGATCAATCGCCAATAGGCAGAACTCCCCGCTCCAATCCCGCGACTTATGTCGGGTTTTTCGACAATATCAGAGAAATTTTTGCCCAAACCACCGATGCTAAAGTAAAGGGATTTAATAAAGGCAGATTTTCCTTTAATCTCAAAGGTGGGCGCTGTGAAAAATGTCAGGGTGCGGGAGTGATAAAGATTGAAATGCAGTTTTTGCCCGCCGTCTATATAAAATGCGATGTTTGTGACGGCCAACGCTACAATAAAGAGACTCTGGCTGTCCGTTATAAAGGCAAGAATATCTTTGACATCCTCAAGATGACCATTGATGAGGCAGTCGACTTTTTCGAAAGTCATTTCCAGATCTATCAGAAGATATCCTGGTTAAAAGAAGTAGGTTTGGGATATATAGAATTGGGTCAGCCGGCTCCGACATTCTCCGGAGGAGAAGCTCAAAGAATCAAATTGGCCAATGAACTTTCCCGAAAGGAGACTGGGAGGACGATCTATATCCTTGACGAACCGACGACCGGCCTGCACTTCTATGATGTAGAAAAACTCTTACATTCGCTTTATAAGCTCGTGGAAAGAGGAAATACAGTAATCGTCATCGAGCATAACTTGGATATCATCAAGAATTGCCAATATTTGGTTGACTTAGGTCCTGACGGCGGAGACAAGGGGGGATACATTGTCTATCAAGGTCATATCGAGGGGATAATCAAGGAGAAAAAATCGTATACGGGAGAGTATCTCAGAAAATTATTAAAGGTGAAAACTGTATAATTAATTGATGCTCAAGAAAATCAAAAAATTTCTTAGAGTCTTGGGTCCTGGTTTTATAACAGGCGCTTCTGACGATGATCCTTCCGGAATTGCAACTTACTCCCAGACAGGAGTCTTATTCGGCTATAACCAGCTTTGGACTGCGCTTTTTTCATTTCCTTTTCAAGCGGTCATTCAGGAAGTCTGCGGCAGAATCGGAATGGTTACAGGCAAAGGGTTGACCGGAGTTATTCGTAAACACTACGCGAAAAGCGTCCTATATTTCACGGTTTTGCTTCTTTGTATAGCCAATACTATAAATATAGGAGCGGATTTAGGGGCAATGGCTTCTTCTGCCCAGTTGATTATAGGAATCCCCTTCATTTTTTTATTGATTGCAATGACAATCGTCACTCTGCTTCTTGAAGTTTTTGTCTCCTATAAAGTTTATTCTAAATATTTAAAATATCTCACTTTTTCACTATTTGCTTATATTATTACGGCTTTTGTGATAAAGATAGACTGGTCTAGAGTTCTTTTTTCCACACTTATTCCCAGTTTTTCACTAAGCAAAGATTACTTTCTCAATATTGTTGCTGTCTTGGGGACAACGATTTCTCCGTATCTTTTCTTTTGGCAAGCCGACGAGGAGGTTGAGGAAGAGGTGGCTCACGGAAAATTAAGAATGATGGGTAAAGGAGTGCCGAAAGTAACCGCTCGGGATATTGGAGAGATGAGGCTTGATACTGTGGTTGGAATGTTTTTTTCAAATCTTGTGATGTTTTTTATAATAGTGACAACTGCTTCGACGCTCTATAGCCATGGCATAACCAATATTGAAACAGCTGATCAAGCAGCTCAAGCCTTAAGGCCTTTTGCAGGAAGTTTTGCTTTCCTACTATTTGCGATGGGGATAGTGGGCACAGGACTTTTGGCTGTACCCGTACTTGCCGGATCTGCATCATATGCTCTATCTGAAGCTTTTGGCTGGAAGGAAGGCTTGTACAGAAAATTTAATCAGGCCCATGGATTTTATGGTGTCATCACGATTGCAACGCTGGTCGGGCTTCTTATAAACTTCACGCCTATAAAACCTTTTAGAATGCTTTACTATACGGCAGTTTTAAATGGAATTTGCGCCCCACCCCTGATGATAATGATCATCCTTATCGGAAATAATAAGCAGATATTGGGACGCTTCACTAACTCAAAATTCACCAACATTTTAAGTCTGATTATCACTTTTGTAATGGGAGCTGCAGCTCTGGTTCTTCTTCTTTCATTCCTTTATCGCTAAAAAAGAGCGGTATAATATAGTAACTCTGTGCAAAATAATCTACGCGGGGCAAGGATAAAGCTCAATCGAAAAAATGTCACAAAACTTCCGGCTTTAAGCGGAGTGTACATGTTTTGCAGCAAGGGTAAGCCCATTTACATAGGCAAAGCAATAAACATCAGGGCTCGACTTCTCTCTCATCTGCAAAATGCCAAATTGGACAGAAAAGAAAAATTAATTATCATCAATTCCGATCAGATTGAATACCTGATCACAGATTCTGAGTTTAAGGCACTTCTGCTGGAATCCAAATTGATTCGCCTTCATCGTCCCAAATACAACGTACGCTGGCGCGACGACAAAAGCTACCTATACATAAAAATTACAGCAAAGGATATCTATCCCAAACTTTTTCTAGTTCGTAAAGAAAGAGAGAGAAAAGCAGAATATTTTGGTCCGTTTCCCTCTGTTCAAAGTACTCAGGAAATTCTAAGACAGATAAGAAGAATCTTTCCTTATTGTACTCAAAAAAAACTTGGGAAACCGTGTTTTTATTCCAAAATAGGACTTTGTTCACCTTGTCCAAGCTATGTAGAATCTATCGAGAATGATGAAGTCAAAAATAGTTTTAGAAAAAAGTATAGACAAAATATCCAACAGATTAAAAGAATTCTCCAAGGAAAAACTGATATTGTCGAGCACCAGCTTATTGAGGAATTGGATTCTTTAACCAGAGATGAACGCTATGAAGAGGCAATCCAAGTGCGCAATCGTTTATTGCATTTTCAGAGACTGATCTCTCAGCAATTATTTGATACGCACGATCTGCAATCTTATGACAGAAGTGAAGAATCTCTAAAGGATCTCTTAAACATACTTCATCACTATCTTCCAAGTATAGAGTCGCTTTCCAGAATAGAGTGTTACGACATAAGTAATTTAGCGCAAAAAGAAGGGACCGGTTCGTTGGTTGTTCTGACGGACGGGCGGGTAGACAGAGGTGAGTATAAAAAATTTAAGATTAAAAATCCTAAAATTTTTTCTGACTTTGAAATGCTTGACGAAGTTCTGAGTCGAAGATTTAAAAACAAGTGGAAAGAACCGGATCTTATCGTTGTTGACGGCGGAAAACCTCAAGTTCGTACGATCCTAAGAATACTCTCTGACTTGAAGAAAAAAATACCTGTTGTTGGGATCGCAAAGAGGCCAGACAGGCTCATAATCGGAATTATCAACCTTCCCACGATTCGACCAAACATAAATAGACTGGGTTTCAACCTTATCAGACTTATTCGTGACGAATCGCATCGCTTTGCGCACAAATACCATCTTTACCTTCGTGAGAAAAAACTCTACAATAAAGTGTGAAGAAAATCATACGGATGATCGTTTTCTCAGGTGTTGGTATTTATTTAACTTTCCTTTGGAATAAAGGTTTTATTATTCATCTTGACCCGCTCCTATTTTTGGAAACAGCTCTTTTAGTGGCTTTCTCCTATTATCTGGTTATACCGATTGCCAAAGTTATTTTGTTACCTATCAATATTCTGACTTTCGGTCTCTTATCTATTGCGCTTTATGCCCTCACTTTCTATGTTTTGACACGTTATACTGGATTTATTCATATCGACGGCTGGACATTCCAAGGTTTAACTTTCGCTGGAATAACCCTTCATAAGACAGTTATTGATTATCTCCCCAATCTCTTCTTGGCATCGCTCTCCGTATCAGTTATAATTAAGCTGTTAGATCGCCTCATCTGATATGAAAAATGTTTTACTGATCGTCAATATAATAATCTGCGGCCTTTTGGTATTTTTCATTTTTATCCAAGGCAAAGGAGCGGGATTGGGAAGCGCTTGGGGCGGCGGGGGAGAGTTATATCAGACACGTCGCGGTATCGAAAAAATCACGCTTCGCTTAACCATTGTTTTCATCGGTATTTTTCTGGTGATCGCGATTCTAAATCTTTTTTTAAGTAAATGATTCTTAAATCTAAATTTCTTCGCTACTATTACTGGTTGACGATTGAGTTCATCAAGAAACATATGCGGATGATCCTCTTGTCCTTTTTCTTAAGTTTTTTCTTGATTACTAGCCTTGTCTCTTTTTCTCCTTATTTGAATAGATTCTTTTTTACTCGAAAAGATGTTATCGGGATTGTCGGAAATTATGATATTAACCATGTCCCTGATGTAATTTTGGAAAAAATTTCCCACGGTTTAGTCTATATCAACGACAAAGGTGAAATTATTCCGGCTCTTACTTCTTCCTGGGAAATGATAAATGGTGGCCAGGAGTTTCATTTCCATATAAAAAATAATTTATTTTGGGACGATGGAAAGGAATTCACAGCGAAAGACCTTGTCTATAATTTTAAGGATGTTGAAGTAAAAATAGTTGACAAACATACAATCTATTTCACTCTGAGTAAAAAGTTGCCAATTTTCCCCACCTACCTGACCAAACCGGTTATTCGTTATCCTCTGCATGGAGCTGTGGGTCTCTATAAAGTCGATAACATTAAGATCAGTCAAGGCCTCATCAAAGAAATCTACTTGAGTCCGAATAAGAACGACCTGCCGCTGATTATCTATAAATTTTACGGTAATGAAAACAAGCTCATCAATGCCTACAAAATAGGAGAGGTAAATAAAATGACACTCTATAGAAAAAGCTTGGTAACGCCGTTTATCGAGTGGAAGAATACCAAAGTAACCAAAACAATCGACTATAGCCGGGTAATGACGCTTTTTTTCAACTTTCAAAATAGATTCTTGAGCGAGAAGGGTGTCAGGCAGGCTATTGATCTTGCTATGCCGCATGAGAAACTGGCGGAGTTTGGAGAGCTTGCCAATAGTCCTATTGCGCCGACTTCATGGGCCTATAATCCAGACCTCAAACAGACCGTTGAAGACATGGATACTGCCACTAAAAATTTGAAAAAATTCACCGGAGAGGCGTCGACTTCTGCTAAACTGGATTTTGAGACTTTTTACGACTATCTCAACACTGCAAATATTGTCGATAATAGTCTTAAGGATGCCGGCCTGCAAACTACAGTTTCTTTGAGCAATCTTGAACAGCCAGAGAAATTTGATCTTTTGCTCGCTTTTTGGCAGGTTCCGAAGGATCCCGATCAATACTTTTTCTGGCACTCAACTCAAACGCAGAGCAATATTCTCGGCTATAAGAACGTCAAAGTTGATAAACTACTCGAAGACGGCAGAAGTACTTTAAGTGTAACTTCACGAAAAGGTTTCTATCTCCAGTTCCAGAAAACAATCGCAGA
>Ga0209515_10009505_pt1 | contig 11054 bp, 11 predicted proteins | sample Subgroupgradi54m_FD_187454 | JGI IMG/M metagenome (GOLD analysis project Ga0209515, IMG submission 187454) | Subsurface groundwater microbial communities from S. Glens Falls, New York, USA - GMW60B uncontaminated upgradient, 5.4 m (SPAdes)... ...
TGTCGGGTCGCGGAGTTGCGCGTGCTGCCGGGGCGGAGGCGGTGCGTGGATCCGACACGGTGATAGGTGCGTGACGACACGCTGGTGCGAACGAACAGCTGCAGCTGCAGCGCAGCCCCAGAGGTCACCCTACCGTCATCACGGAGCGAAGCTGCGTCACCGACGAAGAATCTGTCACTGGAACGAATCACGAAGCGCCAGACTGTGCCGCCGTTTGAAGGCTAGGGTTGCGCCTCTCATGGGCACTGAAGTAGCCGAACTCCTGAAAGAAACCGAACTGAAGCTGGTCTCGATTCATGAGCGGCTCGTCGCCGACTTTCGTAGTGCCCCTCGCTGGGTCTTGCTCGGCACGGTGAGGGAGTTGCTCGAACGTTGCCGAATTCTCCGTGACCTCGGCACACACGCGCAGACCAAGGCCACGGCCGAACTGGTCGCGGCCGTCGTCGGTGCGGAGCGACTCGCAGGTGGCGCGTACGCCTGCGAGCAGCACCCCGAAAAGCCCAGCAGACGCACCTGGAACGGGAGGTCCATGTGCCAGGAATGCTACGAGTCGCTGCACGCGATGCGCAGCAGCGAGGCCAACTAGGCTCACCCACCAGTTGCCTGTCGTCGAAGCGGGTGAACCCGGCGGTCTCGAAGCAGGCGTCGGCATCGACCGGATCGGGCCAGAGCGCGAACAGCTGCCCGTCGGTCTCCCAGGCCCTGGCGCCCAGGCTCGCCCGGTGCACCGCGCGAACGCCGCTCATGGCGCCTACGGGATGATCGGCCCGTCGTGGCAGACGCCGATCTCGCCCATCAGGTAGAGCAGCACGCGCTCCTGCGGGATGAGCCCGACGTGCGCGCCGGGCGTGGTGTGGAAGGTGGTGTAGAGCACGCGCCCGCACCCGCCCGGCTGGAAGGTCACGGTCAGCGGATGGATGGGACCCTCGCCGCCGTGGTGCTCGCCCAGGATGAACACGTGCGGGGTCTCGATGATGGGCAGGCCCTCGGGGTTCGTGCCGATCTGGATGCTGCCCAGGTTCATGATGTGGTCCCAGTTGTCGGTGGCGTCGAAGTGGTTGGCATCGACGACCCCGACGGTGCCGCCCGCCTCGCTGGGCGCCATCTGGCCCTGCAGCCAGGCATTCAGCTTGGCGTCCTCGGCCTTGGAGTGCGCCGAGTCGTAGAGGCCGAAGTCGTCGGCGGTGTTGCACGCGCCGCCCGTGCAGCCGGCCGCGGCGGTGTCGTAGCCCGGGCCGAACTGGATGAACTCGGGCCAGACCACGTCCTCGAACTCGCCCGCCCAGTCGGCCACGTACCACTTGCCGCCCGCCTTCACGTACTCGACGATGTTCTGCCGCACGGTCGGGTTGTCGAACAGCGCCGTGGACGCCTCGCCCGTCGAGGTGCACGGCATGACGATGAGGTGGTACTTCTTCATCTTGTTCAGGTCGGTGAGCAGGGCCGAGAACGGCCCGCTCATCGCCGACGAGCCGCCGTTGTCGTAGAGATCGATGTTGTCGGCCGCGCTCGAGCCGACCCAGCCGCCGCTGGCGTCGACCATGCCGATGCCGACCTTGCCGAAGATGGTCTCGACGTTGTCGAAGGTGCCCGCCGCGATGGCCACGTGCGGCAACCACTTGCCGTGCGCGGGATCGTGATCCGAGGGCAGCGCGGTCTGCGCGTCGGTGAGCGCCAGGTCCCCGCTGGCAACCACGTCGATCTCCTGGTCGATGCGGAACTGGCCCTTCTGGATGGCCAGCCAGTAGTGACCCACCGGCGCGTTGAGGCTGAAGTGACCCTTGGCGTCGGTCAGCGTGTTGTAGCCGGGCGGATCGGCGCACTGGTCGCAGTAGACCTCCTGCGGCACCGGGTCGAGCGACGTCGCGGTCGACACGTACACCAGCGCCTCGGAGACGGGAATCTCCTGGCCCACGGGCACCTGGCCGGGCGCGCTCGACGGCATCCAGACCACGCCGCTCACCGTACCGTGTGGCCCCAGGTCGGCGTCGGGCGTGCCGCCGCCGTGACCGGCGTCAGGGCCGTTGCCGTTGCTGTCGTCGTCGCCGTTGCGGCCGCTGGCAGCACAGGCGACCAGCGCGAGCGCCAGCGCTGCGATCAGGGACAGCGCGATCCGTGCCGTAAGAGCGTGGTTCATGAGCAGCCTCCGGGTACGAGGCCGCCACGGTAGCGTCGCCCGGATCAGCGGGTCAATCGCTGCCTAGTGCCGTCCCTGCCAGAGTAAGAAGATGCCAGCCGCGACGAGAACCAGAGTCATCACAAACAGCGTGATCTTCACGACCGAGTAGGGCGCATGTCCCGACACGCTGCCGGTCTGCCCGTTGACCAGGAAGCGGAAGACCTGGCTCTGGTAGCGGAACGCGGCGATCCACACCGGCAAGAGCACGTGCTTGAAGCTCGTCGACGCGAAGCGGTTGGACACCCGCAGCGAGCGCTGCGTGTCGCCGGGGACGTCGCCGGCGCAGCGACGCTCCTGCACGTCGGCAATCTCGCCCTGCGCGCGAGTCCACGCCGCAGGCAGCTCGATGGCGTAGCTCTCCGCCGAGAAGCCCTGCAAGAGCTCGCGCGTGTACGCCCGCAGCTCGCCGGTCTGGAAGTTGGCCATCCTGGTGGCCAGGGCGTCGGGCAGGCCGGCCGACGCACACACCAGGTGATCGTCGTGGCGATCGTGGCGCTGGCCCGAGGCCGGCACCCAGCGGGTCTTCTGCACCTGGCGCGTCTTGTGGACGGTCTTGCCGTTCTCGGTCGTGGTGTAGCTCTCGCTCACGTAGTAGTGGTAGCCGGCGTCGGCGGTCCAGCTCGAGGTCACGTCGGCGTCGAAGGTCCAGTAGGGCACGTAGACGCCGTGCAGCTCGGAGATGTCGGCCTTCTCCTTGAGGTTGGAGGGGCGGAACCACAGCTTGCCCAGCCAGTGGCGGAATGCGTGGGTGGCGGTGTCGCGGTTGACCGCGAAGGGCACCAGCGACTCGGGTACGTAGTGGTCCTCGCGCGCGCTCTCCGCCAGCACCGCGGGCGAGTCGCAGAACTCGCACTTCTTGGCCACCAGGTTGTCGGGGAACTCGACCACCGCGCCGCACTCGCTGCAGCGCATCTGGCGCGTGCCCGAGCCGATGCGTCCGGTCGGTCGCGCCGCGTTCAGCTCGGCCAGGAGGTCGTGCTCGACGATGCGCGCGCCCACCGGCTCGGGCGCGGCCACCAGCGTGGCGCACGATTCACACTTGAGCTGGCCAGCAGCGGGGTCCCAGAGCAGCTTGCCGCGGCAGTTCGGGCACGTCTGGGGAGCCGTGCGCTCCCCTTGCGCCGGCAAGTTGTACTCGGCCACGCGCTTACGCTATCACGCCTTGCGAATCATGAAGGTGTGGATGCCGCACTCCTTCTTGCTCGAGCCGGCCCAGCGGCCGGCGCGCTCGTCGGCGCCGGCGTCGACGGGGCGCGTGCACGGCCAGCAGCCGATCGACTTGTAGCCCTGGTCGAGGAGCGGGCTGTAGGGCACGTCGTGGGTCATGACGTACTTCCACGTGTCGTTGCGCGTCCACGCCGCGAGCGGGTTCACCTTGACCAGGGGCGAGCCGTCGGCGTGGTCGTAGCGCTCGAGGATCTGGATGCCGGCGCGCGACTTGCCCTGGTCGCGCCGCAGCCCGGCGAACCAGGCGTCGAGGCCGGCGACCGCGCGCTGCGTGGGCTCGACCTTGCGCATGCCGCAGCAGAGATCTGGATCACGCTCCCACAGCGCCACGCCGTGCTCGCGCTCCTGCTGCTCCTTGCTGATCGAGCCCTTCATGCGCTGGATCTCGATGCCGTAGCGCTGCGACAGACGCTGCATGAGCTCGTGGGTCTCGGGGAACAGGAAGTCGGTGTCGACGGTGAACACCTGCACCCTGGGCTCGAGCTTGACTGCCATGTCGATGAGCGCGCAGCCCTCGACGCCGAACGCGGTCGAGATGCCCACCTTGGGCGCGTACTCGGCCAGCGCCCAGGCGAGGATCTCTTCGGCGGGCTTGCCTTCCAGCTCGGCGCTCTTTGCCGCCAGCGCCTTGGCGTCGAACAGGGGCATGGTGTTCAGGTGCTCTCCGGAGCGTAGCCGAGACGCTTGAGTGTGCCGATGACCTTTTCGATGCTGTCCACGAGCTTTTCCGTCGACGAGTCGACGCTGACCTCGGGGTGCTCGGGCGCTTCGTAGGGGTCGGAGACGCCGGTGAAGTTGGGAATCTCGCCCGCCAGGGCCTTCTTGTAGAGGCCCTTCACGTCACGCTCGGCCAGCACCGCCACCGGGCAGTGCACATGCACCTCGACGAAGCCGGCGCCGGTGCGGGTGATGCGCTCGCGCACCTCGTGGCGGACGTCGCGGTAGGGCGAGATGGCAGCCGTCACGGCGACCACGCCGTGCTTGGCCAGCAGCTCGGCCACGAAGCCGATGCGGCGCACGTTGGTGTCGCGATCTTCCTTGGAGAATCCCAGGCCTTTGGACAGGTGCGTGCGCACCTCGTCGCCGTCCAGGAGCTCGACCGGGAGGCCCGCCTGGCGCAGACGTTCGGTCACCGGGACCGACAATGTCGACTTGCCGGCGCCGGACATACCGGTGAACCACAAGGCGAATCCGCGATTACTCATGTTGTTCATCGGTTTTATCAAGAATCGGATGCACGGCAACTCCGAAGTGCGTCCGAATCGCGTCTGAAGCGTGTCTGGGCCTGCGGACCCGGCTTGACGCCGTGCGGCACGAGGCTACCATGGCCCTCCTATGTCCTCGTTCCTCCACGATCGGAAGAAGTCTCATTCCTGCGGCGAGTTGCGCGCGTCTGACATCGGCAAGAAGGTCGTGTTGTGCGGCTGGGTATGGAACCGCCGCGACCATGGCGGCGCCGTGTTCATCGACCTGCGCGATCGCGAAGGCGTCACCCAGGTGGTCTTCCGCGGCGACCTGAACGTGGACGCGCACCAGCTGGCCGGCGAGCTGCGCCACGAGTTCTGTGTCGGCATCGAGGGCGTGGTCGCCGACCGCGGCAACAACAAGAATCCCAAGCTGCCCTCGGGCGACATCGAGATCGAGGCCACGCGGCTCGAGATCTTCTCGCGCTCGGAGACGCCGCCCTTCCCCATCGAGGACAAGATCGACACCAACGAGGCGCTGCGCCTCAAGCACCGTTACCTGGATCTGCGCCGGCCCGAGCTGCAGAAGAATTTCCTCGTGCGCTCGAAGATCTACCAGACCACGCGCAACGTGCTGTTCGGCGAGAAGTTCCTCGAGCTCGAGACGCCCATGCTGGTGAAGTACACGCCCGGCGGCGCGCGCAACTTCCTGGTGCCGTCGCGGCTCAACGCCGGCTCGTTCTATGCCCTGGCCGAGTCGCCGCAGATCTTCAAGCAGCTGTTCATGGTCGCCGGCCTGGAGCGCTACTTCCAGATCGTGAAGTGCTTCCGCGACGAGGACCTGCGCCTCGACCGCCAGCCCGAGTTCACCCAGATCGACCTCGAGCTGTCCTTCGTCACCGAGGAGGACGTGCAGGGTGTCATCGAGAAGCTGTGCGCGGCGCTGTGGAAGAACATCCTCGGCGTCGAGATCCCCACGCCCTTCCGGCGCATGAGCTACGACGAGGCCATGGCGAAGTACGGCTCGGACAAGCCCGACCTGCGCCTCGACCTCGAGCTGGCCGACGTGACCGAGGCGGCGCGCGCGTCGGGCTTCCAGATCTTCGAGAAGGCGGTGGCCGCGGGTGGCATCGTCAAGACCATGCGCGTGCCCGACGGTGACAAGCTGTCGCGCTCGATGCTCGACGGCCTGACCGAGTTCGCCAAGCCGTACGGCGCCAGGGGCGTGGCCTTCGCGCGCGTGCAGGAGGGCGGCACCTGGCAGGCGCCCTTCGCCAAGGCCTTCAAGGACGAGGCGCGCAACGCGGTCAACGACAAGCTGGGCGCCCGGACCGGCGACGTGCTGCTGTTCGTGGCCGACAAGCCGCGCGTGGCCAACAACGCCATGGCCGCCATCCGCCTGCACATCGGCGACAAGCTGGGCCTCACCCGCAAGGGCGAGTGGAAGTTCCTCTGGGTCGTCGACATGCCCCTGTTCGAGCAGAACGACGACGGCTCGTGGGCGGCGGCGCACCATCCGTTCACCTCGCCGCGCCTGGCCGACCTCGACTTCCTCGAGAGCGACCCGGCGCGCTGCCGTGCGCGCGCCTACGACTGCGTGCTCAACGGCAACGAGATCGGCGGCGGCTCGATTCGAATCCACCAGCCGCACGTGCAGGCGCAGCTGTTCAAGGCGCTCGGTCTGTCGGAGGACGAAGCCAGGGCCAAGTTCGGCTTCCTGCTCGAGGCCTTCAAGTACGGCCCGCCGCCCCACGGCGGCATCGCCATGGGCCTCGACCGCCTGGCCATGCTCATGTGCGGCGCCGACTCGCTGCGCGACGTCATCGCCTTCCCCAAGACGCAGAAGGGCACCGACCTCATGACCGAGGCGCCCTCCGGTGTGTCGAAGCGCCAGCTCGACGAGCTGCACATCCAGCTCAAGCCCGAGGTCAAGCCCGAGCCCGCCAAGCCGGCCGAGCCGAAGCCTGAGACCAAGATCGAGAAGTGACCATGTCGCAGACGCATCATCCAAGACCGGTGAACGAACCGTACGATCTGGTCGTCTGCGGCGGCGGCATCACCGGCGCGGGCATCGCGCGCGACGCGGCCCACCGCGGCCTGCGCGTGGCCCTGGTGGAGAAGAAGGACTTCGGCTCGGGCACGAGCAGCAAGTCGTCCAAGCTGGTGCACGGCGGCCTGCGCTACCTCGAGCGCTACGAGTTCAAGCTGGTCTTCGAGGGCACCAACGAGCGCGCCCTGCAGATGCGCAAGGCGCCCCACCTGGTGCGACCGATTCCGTTCCTCTTCCCCATCTTCAAGTCGAACAAGCCGGGCCTGGCGGTGGTCGACATCGGCCTGTGGCTCTACGACGGCCTGGCCATGTTCAAGAACCAGCTGCACCGGACCTACCGCAACGGCAAGAAGGTGCTGGCCAAGGAGGCCGCGCTGCGCGAGGACGGCCTGGTCGGCGGCATCGAGTACGTCGACTGCCTGACCGACGACGCGCGCCTGACGCTCGAGAACGTGCTCGACGCGCGCACCCTGGGCGCCGACACCTTCTCGTACACCGCGGTCATCGGCATGGAGCGCGACGCGCGCGGACGCGTCTCGGGCGTGCGCGTGCGCGACCAGTTCAGCGGCGCCGAGCGCGTCCTGCCCACGCGCCTCGCGGTGGTGGCGGGCGGGCCGTGGACCGACGAGATCCTGGGCACCGCGGGCGTCGACCTGGGCCGCAAGCTGCTGCGGCCGACCAAGGGTGTCCACATCGTCGTCGATCACGCCAAGGTGCCCATCACCCGCGCCATCACCTTCACCACGCGTGACCGGCGCGTCGCCTTCGCCATCCCCTGGGTCGAGCGCACCGTCATCGGCACCACCGACACCGACTTCCAGGGCTCGCCCGACGACGTCGCCGCCGACGCCGCCGACGTCAAGTACCTGTGCGACGCCGCCAACGTGCTGTTCCCGGCCGCGCACCTGGGCGCCGACGACGTCATCGCGACCTGGGCCGGGCTGCGTCCCTTGATTGCCCCCGACAAGGCGGAGCGCGAGTCGGACGTCTCGCGCGAGCACGAGGTCTTCACCCGCGACGAGGGCATCGTGTTCATCGCCGGCGGCAAGCTGACCACCTACCGACGCATGGCCAAGGAGACCGTCGACAAGGCGGTCGAGTTCCTGAACGATCGCGGCGACGCCATCTTCGACGGCCGCACCATCAAGAAGTGCCGCACCAAGAACCGCTCGCTGCCCGGTGCGCAGGGCCTGGAGTCGCACAACCAGGCGGGCGTGCGCCACATCGCCGAGCGGCTGGCCTCGTCGGCGGGCGTCGAGGCGCGCATCGCCGAGCATCTGTCGCAGGCCTACGGCATGCGCGCCGAGTCGGTGGTCCTGCGCGGCCTGGCCGACCGCGCGCTGCTCGAGCGCATCGACCCCGAGCTGCCCTACATCTGGGCCGAGGTCGACCACGCCGTCGACGTCGACCTGGCCCGCACCATCGACGACGTGCTCATGCGCCGCATCCCGCTCGGCCTGCGCGCGCGCGGCCAGGGCCTGGCGGTCGTCGATCGCGTCGCCGACCGGATGGGGCCACGCCTGGGATGGGACGCGGCGGAGCGCAGGCGCCAGATCGAGGCGTACACCAAGGTCGTGGAATCCACGACCCGCTTCCGCGCCACGCCGCCGGCGCGCATGGCGCAATAGACGTCTAGTCTTCCTGGCAGGTCGTCGCCTCGCTGGCCTCGCAGCTGTCGACATCCACCTCATGGTTCGACGCGCTGCAGGCGAAGGGACTGCAGGTGCACACGTGCGAGCCGCCCTGCACGCTGTCGCAGCAGACGCCGCGGCCGCCGAAGTCCTGCGCATGGCACGACGCGACGATCCGCTCGTTCGCCTGGACGGGCAGCGAATCACACCTGCAGTAGTTCTCGCCCGCGCGACAGATCACCTTGGGGGGACAGGTACTCTGGTTGTCCTGGCAGGCTGCCGTCAGCACGAGCACCAGGGCGAAGGCATGCCGAGTCGAGAAGCTCATGCTCGCAAGCAGGTGCAGCTCTCGTGCCTGCGCGGACAGGTCGACGATTCGCCCCGACCTGTGCACTCGGTCACGCGAGCAGCGTGTGCCCGAGAGTCGCCGGACGTCATCGCGTGAGGCAACCCGTCCTCCCGCGCCGACGGCGTCGGATCAGCTGCACGTCGCAACCGTGATCTCATTGTCGTGGCAAGTGGCCGTTTCGCTGGGCTCGCAGCTGGGCACGGGCGTCAAGTCCTCGCGCCCCGCGCAGGTCGTGGCGTCGCAGGTGCACATGTGACCGAGCGGTCCGCTGCCTCCGGTCATGCAGCAGGAGCCCGAGCTGCCGAAGTCTTCCGCATGGCAGGAATCCACGGGCCGATCGCCCATGTTCAATGCGTACGAGCCGCAGTAGCACGCGCCACCGGCACCGACGTAGCACGCCGACTTCAGCATGCAGTCACAGCTCACCGCTCCCTTGCAGCAGAAGCTGCCCGCGCCCTCCGACGCGACGCTGCACTCGGCAACCTGCAGCTCGGCCAGCTGCGGATCGTCGAAACTAGCGGCACAGCTGCAGCCATCGGCCACGGGTATCCTCAGGCACGTCCACGGCTTCGCATCAGGGCAAGCGGCAAGGGCGTTGAGCAGAACGATCAGCACGAAGGCACGAATCGAGAACGTCATACCAGCAAGCGGTGCACCTCTCGTGCCCGCCCAACGACACCGTCATCGGCCTGCAACTTCAGTCACCAACGTTGGCGCGCTCCGCGTACCCACCAACCCCTCTGTCTCTGTTTCTCTGCGCCTCTGTGCCAGGTCAGCCGCCATCGCTCTCCTCGCCACCCCGCGCCATGCCCGCCAGGCCAGCCTCCCTCGTGACCACCGGGGCGTACCCCAGCTCTCTTCGCGCCTTGAGGTCCGAGACGGTGACCTCCTCGCCGGCCAGGCGCACGCTGGTGCGGGTCACGGGCGGCGCGCCGGCGAGGGAGCCCAGGCGCCAGGCGGCCTCGCTGATCCAGGCGCCCAGGTTCACGACCCAGTGCGGCACGTCGCGCACGCGCGCGAGGTCGACGCCGGTGGTGCGCAGCATGGCGCTCATGAACTCGCGGAACTCGATGGGCTCGCCGTCGGTGATGAAGTAGGTCTCGCCGGGCGTGCCGCGCTCGGCCGCCAGGATGAGCGCGTGCGCGACGTTCTGCACGTGCACCGTCGAGGTGAGGTAACGGCCGCCGCCGATCCAGGCGAACTTGTTGGCGCGCACCAGGTCGGCCAGACGCGGCAGCAGCACCGTGTCGCCCTTGCCCCAGATCCAGCGCGGCCGCACGATCACCGTCTCCAGGCCACCGGTGTTGGCGGCGCGCACGATGTCCTCGGCGCGGCCCTTGCTCCACGGGTACATGCCGAGCGGCCGGCGCGGCAGCGGCTGCGTCTCGTCGGCGTTGCGGATGGGCGGCGCGCCCTTGCCCACCAGCACCGCCTCGGTGGAGACGTGCACCAGGCGGCGAACGCCCGCGGCGCGCGCCGCCTCGGCGACGCGGCGCGTGCCGTCGATGGTGTCGCGCTGGAACTCGGCGCGCGGGCCCCAGTCGTCGACCTTGGCGGCGGCGTGGAAGACCACGTCGCAGCCGGCCATGCCGGCACGCAGCGCTGCCTCGTCGGTGAGATCGCCGCGCACCGGCTCGGCGCCCAGGCCGCTCACGGTCTGCGCCGCCGCGTCGGAGCGCGCCAGTGCCCGCACCTCGATGCGCCGCGCGCGCAGGCTGGCGATCAAGGCCCGACCCACGAAGCCCGAGCCGCCGGTCACGAACGCACGTTTCATCCGGGTTGCATCTCCATGTGCTGCATCCTAGTCGTTGCCCATCTCGTCGGAGCAGCGCGCCGAGAAGTCGTAGCAGCAGGCGTCGACGTCGCCGGCGGCGCGCGCGCTGGCGGTGTCCTGCTCGCGCCAGGTGAAGGACGTGCCGTCGGCGTCGATGGCGGCGACCGGGCAGCCTTGCCTGGTCTCGACGCCGTCGCCGGCGAACGGGGTCACCCGCGCGGCCGGACCGCGGCCTGAGCGAGGCACATGGCGAACCGGCGCGCGCCACCAGCGCACCGACCGCGCGCAATTCGAGCGCGGCGTGCAAACCATCCGCGACGCCATCGCTGCGGGCGAGGTATTGCAAGTCAACCTCACCCGACGCGAAGAAGCAAGTTTCGAGGGCGACCCCTGGGTGCTCTACGAAGACCTGGTGGCCGCCCATCCGGCACCCTTCGCCGCCTTCCTCGAAGGCCCCGATTTCGCCATCGCCAGTTGTTCGCCCGAACGTTTCGTCTGCCTGCGTGGCGACGCCGTCGAGTCGCGTCCGATCAAGGGCACGGTAGCGCGTGGCGCGAATGCCACCGAAGACGCGGCGCTGCGCGAATGGCTCGCCGCGAGCATCAAGGACCGTGCCGAAAACCTGATGATCGTCGACCTGATGCGCAACGACTTCGGACG
>Ga0209515_10009508_pt1 | contig 11051 bp, 6 predicted proteins | sample Subgroupgradi54m_FD_187454 | JGI IMG/M metagenome (GOLD analysis project Ga0209515, IMG submission 187454) | Subsurface groundwater microbial communities from S. Glens Falls, New York, USA - GMW60B uncontaminated upgradient, 5.4 m (SPAdes)... ...
ACCGTGGTCATGACCGCGTCGCACAGGCCCTGATTTCCGCCGTTCACGTCCATGTCGGGGATGGCGGGCAGGTCGGTCCACGTGCCCGCCGTGGTGCTGGTCATGCGGAACATCTTGGCCGTGCGCGCGCACGAGCTGGCGCCCGCGCCGCCGCCCGCCGCGCCGCCCAGCACGAACAGCTTGTTGGCCGCGACGGTGTAGGCCATGCCCCAGCGCGCCTGGCCGCTGCCGGTCAGCGTGGGCGTGCTCCAGTTGGGCGTGGGGTTGGCGCAGCTGGGCAGCGGCATGGTCAGGGTGCTGTTGATCACCGAGCCGAAGCCGTTCACCTGGGTGCGTCCGCCCGCCAGGACGATGAACTGCTGCGCGCCCACCGAGAGCACGCCCGCCGCGGCGCCGATGCGCGTGATGGTCGCGCCACTCAACGTGGGCGTCCACGTGCGCCACTGATCGTTGCAGATGTCGACCGCGTCGGAGGTGACGGTGGTGCCGACCGGCGTGGTCAGCTTGACGCCGCACTCGGTCATGGTCGCCGCCGGCGGCGTGAACTCGACGCGCGTGTCGGCCCACACCTGCGGCGCCTGGGGCGTGGCGAAGCCGGGCACGCTCAGGCGGTAGGCCGCGCCGGGCGCGCCTTGCGCCGGGCAGCTGCTGATGGGCTGCGTGCCCGCCAGGCAGGCGCCGGGCGGACCGAACGACGCGCCGTTCAAGGTCATGCGCGTCTTGCCGCGGGTCAGGCAGGTGGCCGGGCAGGGCGGCGTGGTGCAGGTCGGCGTCACCGACGTGTCGTCGTAGAAGAGCTGCGCGCCCGTGCCGCCCGGCTCGAGCGCGGGTGCCGAGTAACGCAGCGTCATCACCATGTTCAGGTCGTTGTCGTTCTGCAGGTCGATGACCAGCTTGTCGGTGTTGACCGCCGCCAGCGTCGGGTCCACGCCCGCCGGGGGCGCATCCGACAGCACGGTGTCGGTGAGGCCAGGCAGGTTGCGTGTGGTCGCCTGGAACTGGTTGCCGTAGCAGAAGGAGCAGCCGAAGTTGCTGACCCCGTTGCCGGGGATGGGCGAGATCAGGTTGGACGTGGTCGGGTCGTCCACCTTCGACGCGTTGGTGAAGGCGCACAGGCCGTGCTCGCCGCTGGCCGGACCGGCAGGATCCTGATCGTTGCAGCCGAGCACGCGGTTGCCCGACGTGCCGTTCGCGGGGTCGGTGATCTGCAGCACCGGGTTGGGCATGGCGCCCACGGTCTGCCCGAAAGTCACCCGGCTGACCACCGCGATCGGCGCGCAGAACACATGCTGGCGCCGGCACGTGTCACCCGGGGGCAGCTTACCGCCGCACGACGGATCGCCGGTGAAGGTCACGCCGTTCGAGAAGCAGGTGTTGCTGCCGTCGACGTAGGTCACCTTCGCCTGGTCGGTGTACAGGGTGACCTGGTCGTTGGCCGCGGGCAGGCAGGGCGGCGTCGCGCAGGTCGTCGTCGAGTCCTGTGCGGCAGTGCCCGAGTAGTCGTAGTTGACCGCGGTCTCGAGGCGGCCGCGGTAGATCACGTTGCCGGGATAGATGGGGTGGAGATCGAGGCGGCCCTCTGGCGAGAGCTCCGCCCAGTAGCGCGCGACCAGCGGGTGGTGCGCATCGTCGGACACGACGCCCGCGGGAACGATCTCGGGCATGGCGGGAGTCGCGTCATCGCTCTGACAGGCGCTCGCCAGAATTCCGACGGTAGCGACCCACGAGAGCACCAAACGACGGGCGTACAGCATACTTCGGCGGACCTCCGACCCGTAAGAGTAACGGAGGACACGCCTTTTCGTCCATAGAATTCCTGGGTGTGTTGGACCCGGAGTCTCGGACTAAAGCAGCGGAATCACGGTGCTTAACTCATCGGCGTCAGCACTTTGACAGCATCTTTGTCGGTGATGCGGCGCTTCAAGGTGATCACGAAGACGGCCGGGAACTCCGGAGTCTCCTCGATCCACACGCGACCGCCATGCGCCTCGGCGACGAGGCGGAAGAAATACAGACCCAGGCCGAGGTTCATCCGGCCCACTCCCGGAGCGCCCTGGCCGAACTTCTCGAACACCATCTGGCGGGCGTGACGCGGGATGGCCGGACCGTTGTTGCCGATGCGCAGCACGCAGGTGTGCGCGTCGGTCTCGACCCACGCGCGCAGCCCGCCCTGAGCGGGCACGTAGCGCATGGCGTTGTCGATGACGTTCTCGAGCGCGCGCAGCAGCAGCTCGCGATCGACGTCGACCAGGACGTCCTCGGGGATGTCGCAGTGCAGCTCGATGCGCCGGCGCTTGGCCAGGGTGGCGCGCTGCTGGAACAGCTGATCGACGATGCCACGGATCGAGCAGGGCGCGCGGTTGGCGGTGAAGCGGCCCGACTCCATGGCCGCGACGTCGAGCAGGTTGCCGACCAGGCTGAGCGTGCGCCGACCCGCGGTCAGCGCGTCGTCGAGAGCCTCGACGGTCTCCGTCTCGAGCTGCTGCGCGTGCAGCGCGTACTCGATGTTGGAGATGATGACCGACATGGGATTCTTGAGGTCGTGCACGATCATCGACGACATCTCGTCGCGGAAGCGCAGCAGCTCGGTGTGCTCGACGAAGCGGCGCACGAGCGCCATCTCCTTGGCGCGCAGCGCCAGCAGGTTGGCCACCCGCACCTGCAGCTCCTGCGGATCGATGGGCCGGGACAGGAAGTCGTCGGCGCCCGAGGACAGGCCGTGCACGCGCGAGTCGGCGTCGGCCAGCGCGGTGACCATGACCACGGGCAAGAAGCGATCCCCGGCCGCCTCCTTGAGGCGGCGCGTGACCTCGTAGCCATCCATGCCCGGCATCATGACGTCGCAGATGACCAGATCGGGCGGGCTCTCCGCGGCGGCGGCAAGCCCCTGCTCACCCGATCCAGCCTCGCGGATCGCGTAGTCCCCTGACGCGGCCAGAAAGCGGCGCAGGAGCTGCCGGTTCTTCGGCTCGTCGTCGATGATGAGGACGTTGGTCATGCTCAAGATGCCTACCAGGCGGCCTCCGGGAATGCCGGAGCGGGCCGTCCGAGGCGGTAGCCTTGCAAGAGATCGACGCCCAGGGGCAGGAGCGCGTCGCGCTCCTCGACCGTCTCGACACCCTCGGCGACGACCAGGCCGTTCATCTCGTGGCAGACCGCGGTCAGCGACGAGACCAGCCGGCGCTTGACCACGTTCTCGGTGATGCCGCGCACCAGTGACATGTCGAGCTTGACCACGTCGGGCGCGAGCTGCGCCAGGCTGGTGAGGCTCGAGTAACCGGCGCCCAGGTCGTCGATGGCGATGCGGAAGCCCATCTGGCGCAGCTGGGTCACGCGGTCGACCACCGCGGTGACGTGCTCGAGCGCGGCGCGCTCGGTGATCTCGAGGACCACGCGGTTGGCGAAGGCCGACAGGGGCGCGTCCTTGGCGAAGAGGGTCACGTCCTCGAGATCCTGCGGGTGCAGGTTGACGAAGAAGACGTCGTCGGGCCCGGCCGAGTGCATGGCCTGCGCGACCTGGTGGCGGATGGCGCGTCCGATGTCCTCGAGGCGGCCGAGGCGCTCGGCGGCGCCCAGGATGGCGCCCGGGTGCGGCAGCGTGCTGTCCTTGGCGCGCAGGAGCGCTTCGTAGCCGTAGCGGCCGCGCGTCCTGGCATTGACGATGGGCTGGAAGGCCATCCACATGGTGTCGAGAACGTTGTCGAGCGCGGCGTCGAGCTCGTGAGCGGGACGCAGCGGCACATTGGTGCCGGCGCGCTCGGCGGCGGCGCGCGCGCTCAGGGCCTGGCGGTAGTTGGCCACCGCCATGCGGATGACCTCGCACAGCTCGATCGGGTTGACCGGCTTGGTCAGGTAGCGCAGCGCGCCTTCCTGCAAGGCGGCCACGGCGGTGGTCACGCTGGGCGTACCGGTGAGCAGCACGACGGGCAGGTCCGCGTCGTGTGCGTGGACCTCACGTAGGAGCTCCAGGCCGGTCATCCCCGGCATCATGATATCCGAGAGAACGACGTCGTACGACTGCTCCTTCAGGCGCTCGAGCGCCTCGAGTGGGTGCTCCGCCGCCTCCACACTCACACCGGAGTCCTGCAGGATGCGCAGGAAGCTGCGGCGGACGAGCGGATCGTCGTCGACGAGTAGGACGCGCCCTGGTGCCGAAATTTTCGATGATCTACGGGGATTCGGCACGTTGGCGTCCATTGGTGTCTCCACGACCCTTGACTGAGCAATTGTCGCGCCACGACCGGGACCACCGCATTTCCATCAGTTCGACCGCTTGCTGTCAGACTTGACGACGGGCTGAGCGGACGTCGGACGTCATGGTCTTGACGATATGCTCGTCATGCCATGATCCGCGGCCCGACTTTCTACGTCTTTCAAAGGGTTGTGGCGGCTGCTGCGGGTGGAACGGCGGTTGCTTTGTAGGCTTGACATGCCAGCGCAACACGAGCTGCGGCGATCCAAGCGGGTCTCCTCCTACATCGACGTCAGGTGGCACCGCCGCGACGGGGGCGTCGACTGCAAGGGCACCGACATCAACGCCGACGGTATGTTTCTGCAGACCTCGGAGGACGTCGAGCCCGGCACGCTCATGGAGCTGCGCATCCAGCTGCCCGACCGGCAGCTGGCGGTGTTCGCCACCGCCATCTTCGTCGGACGCACCGCCGCCGGGCGCGGCATCGGCGTCGAGTTCTACATGATGAGCTCGCACACGCGTCTGTCGTGGCTGTCGCACTACCACTGGCTGCTCGACGGCGAGTCGGAGTCGCTGCGCGAGCCCGAGCCCGACGCCGAGGGTGCGCACCACGAGCTGGCCCAGCCGCGGGCGACCTGAGCAGGCGAGAACCAGGAAGGGAAGGACAGGTCGTGTCGTCTCATCGTCCAGTAGCAGTAGCAGCAGCAACCCGGACGCGCGTGCTGGTCGTCGACGACGACGAACGCGTGCGCGGCGTGGTCAGGCGGCTCCTGCGCCAGCGCGTGGCCAACCTCGAGCTGGTCGAGTCGGCCAGCGGCGACGACGCGCTCGCCCGGCTCGACGAGGGTCGCTTCGATCTGGTGCTGACCGACCTGCGCATGCCGGTGACCGACGGCTTTGCCGTGCTGGAGAAGCTGCAGAGCCGGCAGCCGGGCACGCCCGCCATCGTGGTCACCGGCTACGGCAACGTGCGTGACTGCGTCGACGCCATGCGGCGCGGCGCGGTCAACTTCGTGTGCAAGCCGTTCGAGATCGACGATCTGAGCCTCGCGGTGGAGAAGGCGCTCGCCGGCCTCGATGCTCGCGAGGCCATCAACGGGCCGGTGGGCGGCTCGGCGGTGATGGCGCGCGCGCTCGACGAGATCGAGCGGGTCGGCCGCACCGACGCGACCGTGCTGCTGCGCGGCGAGACCGGCACGGGCAAGGAGCGGCTGGCGCGCCTGGTGCACGAGCGCTCGGCGCGCGCGGGCAAGCCCTTCGTGGCCATCAACTGCGGCGCGATTCCCGAGCACCTGGTCGAGGCCGAGCTATTCGGCCACATGCGTGGCGCCTTCACCGACGCGACCGACCGGCGCATCGGCAAGCTGCAGCAGGCCGACGGCGGCACCGTCTTCCTCGACGAGGTGGGCGAGGTGCCCATGGCCGCGCAGGTGAAGCTGTTGCGCTTCCTGCAGGAGCGCGAGATCGCGCCCGTAGGCAGCTCGGAGAGCATCCCCGTCGACGTGCGCGTGGTCGCGGCCACGCACCGCGATCTCGAGCGCATGGTGCGCAACGGCACCTTCCGCGAGGATCTGCTCTACCGTCTCAGCGTGGTGCCCATCGTGGTGCCGCCCCTGCGCGTGCGTCACGGCGACGTGCCCGCGCTGGTCGCCCACTTCGTCGACGAGGCCGAGACACGTCGCGGCCAGCGCGTGCGCTTCAGCGAGGACGCCCTCGACGCGCTCGAGCGCTACAGCTGGCCGGGCAACGTGCGCGAGCTGGAGAACCTCATCGAGCGCCTGGCCATCATGACCACGGGCGACGAGTGCGGGCTCGAGCACCTGCCCGAGAAGATGCGCCACGAAGTGTCACGGGCGCGCGCCGAGCAGCTTCCCCTCGACGGCATGGACCTGCAGGGCGCGCTGGGCAGCATCGAGGATGCGCTCATCGACGAGGCGCTGCGGCGGACCAAGGGCAATCGCACCGACGCGGCTCAGCTGCTGGGGCTGAACCGGACGACGCTGGTGGAGAAGCTGCGGCGCCGCGGGAACGGGCGCGGCTGATTCAGCTGTGGGCGTCTGCCGCGCGCGGCCTGTCCCGGTCCAGGAGCTCCCTGACCTTGGCAAGCAACGCGTGCGGCGCGATCGGCTTCTCGACCAGGTCGAAGCGTTCGTCCAGCACGCCGTGCTGCTCGATCACGCTCGCGGCGTAGCCAGACGTGTACAGCACGCGTAGCCCCGGGCGCGCGCTGGTCAGCTTCTGCGCCAGCTGCGGGCCGCTCATGCCGGGCATGACCACGTCGGTGAAGAGCAGGTCGATGGGACCGGGGTGGCCGCCGGCGAGGCCGAGGGCTTCCTTGCCGCTGCCTGCCTCGAGCACCTGGTAGCCGCCGCCGCGCAGCACGCGGGTGGCGTAGCGGCGCACCGCGGCCTCGTCTTCGACGAGCAGGATGGTCTCGTTGTGGACCGTGCCGGCGAGCGGGGCGGACGGCTCGGGCTGCACCTCTTCGTGGCACACGGGCAGGAAGACCTGGAAGCTGGTGCCCTGGCCCGGCTCGCTGTGCACGGTGAGATGGCCGTGGCTCTGCGTGACGATGCCGTACACCGACGACAGCCCGAGGCCGTGACTGTGACCGGGGCGGGTGGTGTAGAAGGGCTCGAAGATGCGCTCACGCACCTCGGGGGTCATGCCCTGGCCGGTGTCGCGCACGGTCAGGGCGGCGTGCATGCCCGGCTGCGCCTCGGGGAAGGCGCGCACGTCGGCGTCGTCGCGCTCGACCTGCCCGACCACGAGGTCGAGGCGGCCGCCCAGCGGCATGGCGTCGCGCGCATTGATGACCAGGTTGAGCAGCACCTGCTCGATCTGCGCGATGTCCGCCTTGATGCACACCTGCGTGGCGGGCACGTCGACGCGCAGCTCGATGTCCTCGTTGATGGCGCGGCGCAGCATCGGCTCCATGCGCCGCACCTGCTCGCCCAGGTCGAAGACGCGCGGCTGCAGGATCTGCTGGCGCGAGAAGGCCAGCAGCTGCCGGGTCAGCATGGCCGCGCGCGCGCCCGCGTCGAGGACCTCGGCCAGCTCCTCGCGCGTCGGATCGTTGGCATCCATGCGCTGCAGGGCCAGGTTGGTGAAGCCGGAGATGGCCGACAGCATGTTGTTGAAGTCGTGCGCGATGCCGCCGGCGAGCCGGCCGATGGCGTCCATCTTCTGCGCCAGGTGCACGCGCTCCTCGAGGACGTGCCGGTCGGTGATGTCGCGCTGGTTGAGCACGATGGCACGCAGCTCGGGATGATCCAGACGGTTGGAGGCCGTCACCTCCATCCAGCGCCAGCGCCCGTTCTTGTGCCGCAAGCGGTAGCGCACGCTGACCGGCTCGTCGGGCCGCTCGCGCACGCGCTTCAACGCCCCGTCGAGCGTGGGTGCGTCGTCGGGATGGATGAGCTCGGCGCGATCCAGGGCCAGGAAGTCCTCGACCGAATGTCCGAGCACGCTGGTCACCGACGGTGAAACCCAGGTCACGCGGCCGCACTCGGCATCGACCAGGCAAGTCACCTCGTGGCTGTGCTCGACCAGCGCCCGGTAACGTTCCTCTAGGTTCATCGTGGCCTTGGCTGGCGCTCAGTTGACCGGCTTGCGCTTGAGCTTCTCGATCAGGGTCGTACGGTTCAAGCCCAGCAGGCGCGCGGCCAGCGTCTTGTTGCCGTCGGCGCGTCGCAATGCCTCGGCGATGAGGCGCTCCTCGATGGCCTCGAGCGCTTCCTGCAGGTCGATGCCTTCCTCGGGCAGGGACGGCTTGACCACGCCCGCGGGCACCGGCCCCGCCTGCTGCACGCGCGGCGGCAGATGCACCGGCGCGATCAGGTCGTCGGGCGACAGGATGGCCATGCGCTCGACCGTGTTCTCCAGCTCGCGCACGTTGCCCGGCCATTCGTGGCGGATGAGCGCCTCGAGCGTCTCGGGCGCGAACGACAGCTGCCGCTTGAGCCGCACCGACGCGATGGTCAGGAAGTGGTTGGCCAGGAGCGGGATGTCCTCGCGGCGCGAGCGCAGCGCGGGCATGTCGATGCGCACCACGTCGAGGCGGTAGAAGAGATCCTGACGGAACTGTCCGCCTGCGGCCATCGACTCGAGATCGCGGTGCGTGGCCGCGACCACGCGCACGTCGATGGGCAGGGCGTCGGCGCTGCCCACGGGCGTGACCTCGCGGTCCTGCAGCACGCGCAGGAGCTTGACCTGCGTGGCCAGGGGCAGCTCGCCGATCTCGTCCAGGAAGATGGTGCCGCCGTCGGCCTGGGTGAACTTGCCCGAGCGGCGCTCGACCGCGCCGGTGAATGCGCCCTTGGCGTGGCCGAACAGCTCGCTCTCGACCAGACCCTCGGGGATGGCGCCGCAGTTGAGCGCGACCAGCGGCCGGCCCGCGCGCGGTGACATGCCGTGGATCAGCCGCGCCAGCACTTCCTTGCCCGTGCCGGTCTCGCCCGTGACCAGCACCGTGGCGTCGGTGCGCGCGACGCGCTCGACGACCTCGAGCACGCGCTGCAGCGCGGGCGACACGCCGATGAGGCTGGCCTGCGGCCGGCCCAGCTCGGTCTTGGACGGCTTGGGCTCCTCGCGCGTGCCGGGCCGGGCCAGCGCACGGCGGACCACGTTCTCCAGCTCGTCGGCGTGGAAGGGTTTTGTGAGGAAATCGACGGCGCCGGCGCGCATGGCTGCCACACATTCGTTGATTGCCCCATGCGCGGTCAGCATGACGCTGGGCGTGCCGGGCTGGCGGTCGCGCAGGGCTTCGAGCACTTCCATCCCGTCGCCGCGCGGCATGCGCAGGTCGGTGAGGACGAGATCGAAGCGTGTCCCTGTCAGCTTCCCGACGGCATCCACGCCATCTTCGGCCTCGGTGACTTCGCACCCGAGCCCACGCACGATGCGCCGGACCATGCGCCGGATCTGTGCGTCATCGTCGACTACGAGTACGTGCGGCATCCAAACCCCCTCACATCACCGACGGATATGCCAGTGTCGTGCCATGCGCGATTCCTAGCAGCATCCAAAATATAACCCGTTTGGATCACTACATTCAACCCCGTCAGCGTGCTGGCGTCAGAATCTCCGACGGACGCCAAACGATTGACGCGACGCCAATCCATTGACGGGCCGTGACGCGCCAGAGTCACGCGCTTGCCCACGACTGCTGCGTCGAGGGCAGTCCAGTATCAGCATTCAATACTATTCGGGTCGAACGAGAAGGGAAGTTGGGTCCTCAGGACCCACGTGGCGGCGCAATACCTACCTCGGAGTGCGAGGCTCCGTCCATTCGGTGCTCTCCACAACTGGCAGTTGCAGGGCGCGCTCGCGGTCGAGATCGAGATTGCCGACATGCAGCCCGAGCGGCGCCTGTACCCATTTGTAGATGGATTGCGTGAACATACGGTGGAAGCGGGCCACCTGGGTCTCGAGCTGCGCGCGCGCCAGCTCGGGGAAGATGCTAGCCAGCGCGAGCACCATCTCGGCGGGCGCCAGCTTCTCGCCCGCGTACAGCGCGAAGCAGGCGTCGAGCAGCGGGAAGGGCATGAGCTCCTTCTCGCCCTCCTGGTTGGCCGCCAGCTCGGGCCCGGCGGGATGCGCCAGCACCGCGGCGATGCCCGGGTAGGCGAGCGTCTGGTTCAGATACTCGATGAGATAGATGACCACCGTCTTGGGCAGGTTGGAGATGAGCGAGAGCGCGCCCTCCAGGTCGCCGCCGATGGTCGTGTAGCCGACTGACTTCTCCGACATGTTGCCGGTCTGCACGAACAGGCCGCCGGTCGAGTTGGCCCAGTTCCACATGCGCAGCGAGCGCACGCGTGCCTGGATGTTCTGCAAGGTGATGGGCGTGACGTCCTCGCCTGGCTGCAGCATGGCGCGCGCCGCGCTCAGCTCGCGCTCGAAGGCGTCCTCGATGGGCAAGATGGTCAAGGGCACGCCCAGGTCGCGCGCGATCTGCTCGGCCGCGCCGCGCGTCTGGTCGGAGGAGAAACGCGTGGGCATGAAGAAGGTGCGCACGAACTGGCGCGCCTCGGGCGTGTCGCCGAAGCGCTTGCGCACGTAGCGCCACGCGATCAGCAGGCACAGGAGCGAGTCGCGCCCGCCCGAGAGCGCCAGGCCGATCATCTTGAACTTGTTCTTCTCCACGTAGTCGCCCAGGCCGAGCGCGAGCGCGTCGAGCAGCTCCTCGCAGAACTCGGCGCGCGCCGTGCGCGGCGGCGTCAGCGCCGCGGGCGCGGGCAGGAAGAAGGACCGGCCGGGCGGCACCGGATAGGCCAGCTTCGAACGATCCGCGCCCAGCCCAGGCACGACAATTTCGGCCGAGCGGTGCTGCGAGGCGACGAAGCGCAGCGCGTCGTTGCGCCAGGTGGTGTTCTCCGCGCGCAGACGCACGGTGCGGTCGAGGTCGACCACGGTGGCGTGCCAGCCTTCCTCGAAGCGCGGCGTCTCCAGGCACAGGCGGCCGTTCTGGCACACGAAGCCGCCGCCGTCGAAGATGAGGCCATCCTGCCCGCCCACGGCGTTGGCATAGACCAGCGTGGTCTGGTTGTCGCCCGAGCGCGTGCACAGCATCTCGCGCCGGGTCGCCTGCACGCCCAGGCGGTAGGGCGACGCCGACACGTTGGCGACGATCTCGGCGCCCGAGTAGACGCGCCGGCGCATGGGCCCGTCGGGCGACCAGGCGTCCTCGCACACCTCGACCGCGAGCACGCCCCAGTCGAAGCGGAAGAGCAGGTCGCCGAAGGGCACGGCGCGCACGGTGATCTTGGTGTCCGGATGGCTCTGCGTATAGACCGCGGCGGCCGCCTCGAGCTTGGCCACCGTATCCGGCGCCCAATGCGTCAGGAACGAGACGTCG
>Ga0209515_10009510_pt1 | contig 11050 bp, 11 predicted proteins | sample Subgroupgradi54m_FD_187454 | JGI IMG/M metagenome (GOLD analysis project Ga0209515, IMG submission 187454) | Subsurface groundwater microbial communities from S. Glens Falls, New York, USA - GMW60B uncontaminated upgradient, 5.4 m (SPAdes)... ...
TGTTCAAATCACGCCGCCCCGAAATTTCTTATATCACTATGAAAAACTATTACGAAATTCTTGGGATTTCCGAGAAGGCAACGCCTGAAGAAATTAAGAAGGCTTATCGCAAGCTTGCACTTCAATATCATCCGGATAAAAATCCGGGGAATAAAAGCGCAGAAACAAAGTTCAAGGAAATCTCAGGCGCCTACTATGTTTTAAGCGACTCAAAGCGAAAGGGCGAATATGACCAAATGCGTCGTCTCGGCAGTTCCTCCACGGGCGATTTCGCAGGGGCGCAAGGTTTTGATTTCGAAGAGCTTTTGAAGCAGTTCAGCGGCCGGGGTCGTTCTCAATCTGCCACAGACCAGTATTCAGGATTTAGCGATATCTTTCAGGATCTTTTCTCCGGCGGCGGTTCAAAGCGGTTTACTCAACGCCGCGGGCCCGGTGGAACGGTTTATCAATTTTATTCATCTCAGCCTGAAGAATCGGAGTTTGGCGCCGAAGAAGAACCGGCCAGAGTAGACGTTTATGTAAAGCTGCGGATTTCGAAGGAGAAAGCAAAGAAAGGCGGCCGTGTCGCATTCCGAACGCCGGAAGGGAAAACCATTTCTGTTGCGATTCCGCCCAACACGCACGAAGGACAGAAGCTAAGACTCACCAGACAAGGCCGTCTTTGCCCCACGTGTCGGCACGAAGGGGATCTCATACTCCAAGTTGAATTAAAATAAACCTCTAAAATTTGAAGGATAATCCCCATCGAAGACTTTGAAATTATTTTAGATATCCTCACCGGAAATCGAAATGCCTATGCAGACATTGTTCGAAAATATGAGGAACGAGTCCGCGGGTATTGCCTGATGATGCTTGCCGACCCGACACAAGCGGAAGATGCCGCTCAAGAGGTTTTCATTAAAGCCTATCAGGCGCTTGGGCAATTTCGAGGCACCGCTTCCTTTTCTACCTGGCTTTATCGGATTGCCGTCAACCATTGCACTGATCTTTTGAGGAAAGCGGCGCGGCGGAAGACGGAATCATGGGAAGCCCTTTTGGAAAGGGAAGGCGAAAAAGCCGAAGCTTTGTTCGCTGCTTCTCCGCATATTGAAAGTTCAGAGCATACGGAGTTATTAGCGAAACTCCTTTCCCACCTTTCTGAAACATCCAGAACAATACTTGTATTGCGTGAGGTTCAAGGGCTCAATTACCAGCAGCTTGCCGAGGCTCTTGGCTGTACGGTAGATGCCGTGAAGGGAAGATTGAAAAGAGCAAGGCAGGAGATGGAAATAAAACTGCGACACTTTTCGAAGCTGAAGGACGTCTAATAAATAGAAGAGAGAAATCTATGAATCATCACGAAATTAAAGAGAAATTGTTGGCCTTTCATGATCCCGAATTAGCCCACGAGGAACGTCAGGAACTTACAAATCATATCTCCCAATGTGTGGAATGTAGGGCTATTGTAAAGCGATGGGAAATGGTTTCTTCTGCGCTTAGTCATAGTCTTTCCGTTAAACCTTCTGAAGCATTTGTGAACAACGTGATAAATCAACTGGCAAGATTGGAAGAAGTAGAAGCACCCAAAGTGCGTCGTTGGCAGCTTCCCAATTGGTTGTTGCCAACGCTTGGATATGGATTCGCATTTTTCTTAATGTTTATGGCGATCACATATAGAGAGCTACCTGTTAATGCAGAATCCGTTTTGCTTGCCGACGTTCCCCAGTCGTCACACTGGACGTTTGAAGCAACACCTGCCGACACGGATAAATTGGTCGAACTTTCATAAGGAGACACGATGAAACTATTTAAACAATGGAATTGGGTAATTATTTCTCTTTTGATCGGTTTCGCCTTAGGGGCCGTTTACGGCCAATGGCATGCGCATGAAAATTTTCATGGACGGTGGAAACACGGCAGCATGAGTCAGCGTATGGTCGAACGTTTTAGCAAGAAACTTCATCTTAACCCAGATCAAAAGAAACAAGTGACAGCTATTTTTGAAGCCAAACGTCCTCAGATGGCGGCCCTGCAAGCTGAAACGAGGCCTAAATTTGAAGCCCTGCGTAATTCAACGCAAGCGGAGATCAAAAAGATTTTAAATCCCGATCAGCAAAAAAAGTTGGATGAGTTAAACGTTCAAAGAGAAGAGCGTTGGAAGGAACGAGAAAAGTTTCTCAGCTCATGAGTTAAGCTTTTGAACGCTTGGCCTGACATCCATTTCGCAAAGAATATAGAGGCTGCAAACTAATCATGGATAATCCCAGCAATCAAGTACCTAGAAATCCTGCCACTCACCTTCATGTTATTAATTTGGTGATTGCCCTTATCGCAGGGCTTATCTCCATTGTGGGAGGAGTGTATTCTCTTAAGGCAAATATTTTTTCTGGCGGAAGTGGGAGCCTGCAAGGAACCGTTCTGGATGAGAAAATTGCAAAACCTTTATGGCATGCAGCGATAGAAGTTTCGGATTTAGATGGTTCTCTTATTGATACGGCTGATACAGATGAAGATGGCGGATATTTATTCAAAACTTTAAAGAAAGGCAGTTACACATTAAAAGTTTCAGCGCCTCTTCATACCGTTCAAGCAAAAACAATAAAGATAGAACCTAAAAAGACAACACTTATTAATTTTGATTTGGTACCTCTTTCAAGCGAACTGCTCACGCAAGCAGTTCAGACAAATAATTTTACTAACACACCTGAAATGGCAGCTCCTTATACCTCAGTTCGCAATAGTCCTAATGAGGCGCAAGCAAATCAACAGCCTGCTTCATATCCCCGGCGAAGATTTCATCGACGCTCACAGCCAGGAGAGGTAACGCCCAATTCAAATCAATCGACAGGGATTCCAAATGATGGAACCGCCGGAAACTCTGCTTCTAGTTCCTCTTCAATCGGTTCAGTTTTAGCTCAAACCGGAACTCAGCTAGTCGAGGAGTGGTTGAGCAAAAAATCCACAAATAATACTCAGTAGAAAAAGCTGTTAAAAATTTATTAATCATGAAAAATGTTTTGAAAATGATTGTGACTATTACGAGTTTAAGTTTATGCATGGGATGTTTGACTGTTCGCATTCCCAAGGTACAAATGGCCTCCTTAACCGAAGGAGAGCGATTTGCCTGGTCCTATGTCGTAAAACAAGCCCTTGAACACAATCCGGATCTTTTGGCCGCTCGTTTTGGAATCAAATCAAGCGCGCGAAGTCGTGACGTTGCTTTCGGAAGTTATTTACCGACTGTAACGGGAGATCTCCAGCGCAGCCGATCTCGAACAACATCAACGTCTATGAAGGATGGTTTGGGTTTGAATATTATAGGCGAACAGCAGCTTTTTACAGGGTTTGGCACCACGGGAAAATTTTTGCAAGCCAAAAAGGAGTTAGAAGCATCCAAATGGGCTTATCAAGAAACCAGCGCAAATGTTAGGTTTCAGCTGCGTTCGGTTTATATTGAATTATTAAGATTAGAAAGACTTTTGGATGTTAACCAGCGGATTGCAGAAAGGCGAAGGCAAAATGCCCAATTGGTCCGGCTGCGTTATAACGCCGGCCGTGAGCATTTAGGGTCTGCCATGCGGGCTGAGGCGATTGCCGAGCAAGCTGCTTACGATGTTAGACAGACGTTGCGGCGCATGGAAAGCCAATCAATTTTGTTGGGCAGGGAAGCAGGAGAAGAAGTAGTTTCGCAGGTTCAGGTTGAAGGCAATTTAGAACTTATGATCCCAAAAATTTCTGATTCAAAGCCGGAGTACTCAATGTTGGCTGAAGGAGTTCCAAAAGTTCGCCAACTTATCAGAACCGCAGAATCGCTCAAGGCAGCTATTATTTCAGCCCAATCAGCGGTTTGGCCTCAAGTAGGTAGTACCGTTAACTACGGTTATATGGGAGGAAAATTTTCAAATCTTAAAGATGAGCTGGCTTTGGCATTGAAAGTGTCCGTTCCCTTTTTTAATGGTGGAAAAAATATTGCTGCAATTCGAAAAGCAAAAGCTGATTATCAAGTTGCGGTTGAAACGGTCAGAAGTGCGCGCGATGGTGTTATTGCTGATCTTGCTGATGCTCACGCACAATTGATGGACACAATGGAACTGGTAGAAGTTAAGAAAAAGTTTCTTGAAGCTGCTCGGAAACGATCTGAAATCGTTAAATCTGAATACACAACCGGATTAGTGAATTTCCAAGACTTTGACATCGCAGAGCAAGACCTTGCCGATTCCGAAAAGGCTTACGTAGCGAGTCTTGCGAACGTGTTGACTCAAGAGGCTGACTGGGAATTTGTAAAAGGATCTACTTTGGAGGAAGCATTACATGAAATTTAACAACTTGTCACGGCCATGGAAGATAGGCATTGCAATAATCGGCATTCTTATCTTCTTCAGACTTTTTTCTTTGATCTTTCATTCAAACAACCCGCTTCAAATCATTCGTTCTGTAAAGGTTAAAAAGGGTGATCTTTCCGTTACTGTGACGGCGACTGGAGAAGTGAAGCCTTATAACCGGGTTGAAATTAAGCCTCCGATTGCCGGGCGAGTAGAAGAAGTTTTAGTGCAGGAAGGGGACACAATAAAAAAAGGACAAATTCTTGCCTGGATGAGTTCCACTGAGCGGGCAGCTCTTCTCGATGCTGCTCGTTCTCAAGGTGAAGAAGTATTCAAGCATTGGCAGGAAGCCTATAAACCAGCACCTCTCCTTGCGCCGCTTGACGGTACTTTAATCGTTAGAGCTGTTGAGCCTGGCCAAACAGTTACCACGGCTGATCCTGTGGTGGTTATTTCAGATAGACTCATTGTAGAAGCTTTGGTGGATGAGACCGACCTTTCGCAAATTAAACTTGGCCAAGCTGTTGAAATCCATTTAGATGCTTATCCAAATAAAATGATTTCAGGGAAAGTGGATCACATCAGTTATGAGAGTAAACTCGTGAACAATGTGAATGTGTATACGATTGATATTGTTCCAGATGAAATTCCTGAAACATTCCGCAGCGGTATGACAGCCAATGTTACGTTTATTGTAACAGAGCGAAAAAACGTTCTCCTCGTTCCTTCGGAAAGTATTACCGAAGGGCCACGGGGTTTTAAAAAATCAAAAGGGACGGAGTTCGTCGTTTATAAAAAAGTTTTGGGAAATAAACTCAAACCAACTCCGGTTCAGGTTGGCGATTCGGATGGGAAAATGACTGAAATTGTAAGTGGCGTGAAAGAGGGAACAATTGTTCAAATCGTGCGAAAAAAGCAGCAAGCTCAATCATCCACCCCATTTTCTTCGATGGGACAGGGCGGTGGAGGCAGAAAAGGCCGATCATGAAACTTTTGGAAGCAGAAAATCTGGTTAAAACTTATCGTATTGGAGAAGTTGATATCCACGCCCTCCAAGGGGTTTCGTTAAGGATTGATCAAGGAGAATTTCTTGCCATTATGGGGCCTTCGGGATCGGGCAAATCTACTCTCATGCACCTTTTAGGTTTTTTAGATACTCCCGATAGTGGAACCATGCGCTTGCTTGGAAAAGATATTACCAAGTTGAGCGAAGAAGATTATGCTTTTCTCAGAAATAAAGTGATTGGTTTTATTTTCCAGCAATTTAATTTGATGATTCGCTCGACCGCATTAGAGAATGTTTTATTGCCGCTCTTATATTCAAATTCAAACGGGGATATACCAATCTTTGAAAAACCCCTTCGCTTTTTAGAACAAGTAGGTTTGGCAAATCGGATCCAGCACCGACCGAATGAACTTTCTGGAGGGCAGCAACAGCGTGTTGCGATTGCGCGTGCCCTTGTCAATCAACCCTTGCTGATCCTGGCCGATGAACCAACGGGAAACCTTGATTCCAAGTCAGGAACTGAAGTGATGGAAATCTTTAAAAATTTGAATGAAAAAGGAATGACGATTGTTTTAGTAACTCATGATGAACATGTTGCTCTTGCAGCTCAGAGAATCATCCGGATGCAGGATGGGAAAATCGTAAGCGATGAAAGAAAAGAACAGTTCAAAGCAAAAGTCGCTTCTTTGACAGAAAGCTTTTCAATCGAACCGGTTCACAGGAAAACCTATACCATCAAAGAGTTTCAAGAACACTTTAAGCAATCTTATAGAATGATTTCATCCAACAAATTACGCTCCTTCCTTTCTATGCTCGGTGTTTTGATTGGCGTGGCGTGCGTGATTACGATGCTTGCTCTTGGACGGGGCGCTCGCGAATCGATTACAGAACAATTGTCCCGTCTTGGTTCCAATCTTCTTTCGATTCGTCCCGGTTCAGCCAAGGTAAGGGGTGTATCGCTTGAAGCAGGCGCCGTAACTCGTCTTACACTTGAAGATGCCCGCGCCATTCAGGAAGCCATACCTGTTGTGAAAAAAGTAACATCTCAAGTTTTTGGGCAAGGACAGATCGTTTATGGAAATAAAAACTGGAGCACACGAGTGATTGGTACCACTCCGGAATACGCTTCAATGAAAAATCAAGAACCTTTAGCGGGACGTTTCTTTACTGATACTGAAAATCAAGTGCGTCGTCGGGTTGCCTTGGTAGGTCAAACAATCATTCGTGAAATTTTTGGAGATGAAAACCCAATAGGGAAAACCATTAAAATTAATAGAGTTTATTTTCAAGTGATTGGCATTCTGCCTTCTCTTGGGGCGAGCACTTTTCAAGATCAAGATGACGTTATTGTCATTCCTATAATGACGGCCATGCATCGCCTTCAAGGGAAAACTTATTTGGACGAAATTGATGCTGAAATTGCAACGCTTAAGGACATGCCTTTTGCACAGGATGAAATTAATAATCTTATTATTAGAAGACATCATCTGTCACCGGACCATTATGACAGTTTCAATATTCGAAATTATGCCGATGTTCAAGCAGCGCTTTCAAGCACAACAAAAACATTTTCTGTCTTGCTTGGTTGTGTAGCTGTCATTTCACTTGTAGTGGGTGGTATTGGAATTATGAATATCATGCTGGTTTCAGTGAAAGAAAGGACGAGGGAAATTGGCTTGAGAAAAGCGATTGGAGCAACTCCCAGAGACATCTTAATGCAATTTTTAGTGGAAGCGGTTACCATTACATTTTTAGGCGGGCTAACAGGCATTCTTCTTGCGGTAGTTATCTCATGGCTGATTGCAACCATTGCTCATTGGAAGATGGTTATCAGCATAAGCTCTCTTTTTATCGCTTTCATTTTTTCTGCTACTGTTGGAATAATTTTTGGACTTTGGCCCGCAAAACAAGCCGCAAGCTTAGATCCGATTCAATCGTTGCGTTATGAATAGACGTAAAACCTAGTATTTTATCTTCCTCGATGAAAAAGTCCCCGCTGTTTTCCATTTTTCTTATTATGTTAGTAGATGTTTTGGGTTTTACAATTATTTTGCCGTTGCTTCCATTTTATGCTGAAAAATTTGGAGCATCACCGTTTGTGGTAGGACTTTTGCTTTCCACTTATGGTTTGTGTCAATTGATTGCAGGTCCTATCTTAGGGCATGTGTCTGATCGTATTGGCCGAAAACCGCTTCTTTTGGTCAGCCAATTTGGAACTTTGATTGGATTTATCATTTTAGCCCTTTCGAATAGTCTTCCACTCATTTTCGTTTCCCGAATTATTGACGGGTTAACTGCGGGCAATTTTTCAGTAGCGCAAGCCTATATATCAGATGTTACAGAACCAAAGAACAGAACCAAGGCCTTTGGAGTGGTGGGCATCGCCTTTGGATTAGGTTTTCTCTTGGGGCCTGCGATTGCAGGTTTTTTAGCTCGCTTTGGTTATCATTATCCTATTTTCGCCGCTGCAACACTTTCTGCGACGAGCATTGCCGCCACTGCTTTTTTGCTTCCTTCTTCACCGCCTCATACCGCTCATCAACATGAAACGGAGGATGAAAGAGGTAAAAGCGAGAAAGATGGTCTTCATTATTTAAGTTCATTTAAAGACCCGGGGCTTGCGCCTTTTTTGTGGCAATTTTTTTCGTTTATCTTCGCCTTCGTAATTTTTATGTCCGGTTTTGCGCTTTTTGCCGAACGCCGTTTTGTTTATCATGGAGTTCCATTTGGCGCTAAAGAGGTTGGGTATGTGTTTGCTTATGCAGGATTGATTGGAGTTGTGATTCAAGCTGGGTTTATCGGAAAACTCGTTCATATTTTTGGCGAGGTTCATTTAGTTAAGATTGGTTATATCAGCATGTTTCTAGGCTTTGTTTTGTTGGGTTGGGTTCATACGATTCCTTTTCTTCTTATTGCAGTTGCCATATTATTTTTTGGAAGTTCTGTTTTACGCCCAAGCTTGATGAGTCTCATTACTCAAAACACTAAAAGATCACAACAGGGAATGGCTGTGGGATTAACCCAATCGTTGATGTCAGTAGCGCAAATAACCGCTCCCATGTTGAGCGGAATTTTGATCCAGCATTTATTCTTAAGCCTGTGGGCATGGGTGGGCGCTTTGGTTTCCGGAGCAGGTTTATTTTTGATTCAGCAGCGTATCAGTACTTATGATAAATCGCCTAACTGCGCACAGGATGTTCAGACAGTTGTTCCAAAAAGAGGGTTTTCAAAGTAAGAATCTTCTCGTGAAGACAGCGGAATCGGAGAAGAAGACGGAAAGTCTGGGATAGAAATAAAATCGCCCACCTCTGTGCGTGTCAATTCGATTGTTCCGACTGGAAGTTCCAGGACTGAATGAGCCTCAAAATTTACTGTTCCAATCGAATTTGGAAATAAGCTTTTCACAACTGCCACTACTTCTCTAGATCGATTCAAATAAATAGCATCAATTGGATAACGCATTCCAAAACTATGGACGCTCTGACATGATGGAATCAGAAATCCTTCCCCTTCTTCCAGTGGCGGCGAACCAATCAAACCACGAAATCGTTCAATAAAATTTCGAGCTACTTTTAGTTTTGTTGCAAGGATGGTTTGCTTGGTTTGATTGATGACGTTCATGATGGCACCCCCGTTACCTTAAGATATCTGAAGATTTGCACCAGGCTTGGTCCCAGAATAATGACAAGAAGAGTTGGAAAAATAAAAAAGAGCAGGGGGAAAATCAATTTCACAGGTGCCTTAAGAATTTGTGCATGAATATATTGCTTTCTTTTATTTCGAAGTGTTTCGGATTGAATCCTTAAGGTTTTAACGAGGCTTGTGCCTAGTTTGTTGGATTGAAGAACAGCTCTTACGAATCCATCAACTTCTTCTACATGGCATCTGGCTGCTAAATTCCGGAGCGCTTCTTCCCGTGACTTGCCAACCAGGATTTGTTGGTTTGCAAATAAGAGTTCACGGCTGATTTGTGTCGAAACCCGCCTTTGTTCCTCTCCAACCCGAACAAGCGCCATATCAAAAGAGAGGCCTGCTTCTAATGCGACAACGAGCAGATCAAGTGTATCTGGGAAATGTTTTGCGATCTCCTTTCGTCGTTTGAAAATAGTATGCAGAAGCCAGATGCGGGGAATAACGAATGAAATAACACCAAAGAGAATTCCAAGCGCAACGACATTTTGAATCTCAGTGCGAAAGAAAAAGAAGACGAATACCGAAAGTATAAATGGTGCTATCAAACAAATTCTTTGAAAGAGGAGAAATCGTTTCAAGTCTGATTTTCTCTTGAGGCCTGCAAAAAGGAGTTTCTGTTTAATTTGCTTATGAGAGGCTGTTTCATTGAAGTCCTCAGAAATAACTCGCGCGCCTTCTTTTCCATCGGGATTAAAAGCTTTTTCAAGACGCGCAAGAATAGGATCTTTTGGGCGGATGAAGATTTTTTCAGCAGATATCGCCGTAAAAAATGCCGTCCAAAAAGTGAAAATAGAAACTAAAGCCATTTCGGCCATAGAGTTCTCCTCAAAGTTCTATGTTGACGATTTTTTGGACACTGAAGAGGCCAAGTATCTGACCAATTCCGCATCCAATTAAAAGTTTCTCACCGATTGATTCGCGAAAGAAAAAAAGAATATAATCGGGATGAACCAAGTAAACAAAAAAACCAACGAAAATAGGCAAAAGACTAAGTACCATTCCCGAAAACCTTGCTTGAGAGGTCGTCGCTTTCAATTCACGTTGGAGCTGTTGGCGATCACGGATAACTCCCTCTAAGCCATCTAGGAGTTCCGCAAGATTTCCGCCTGTTTCGCGTTGAAGAATGACGGCGGAGATAAAAAGCCTGAGATCCGGCGTATCAATGCGGTCCAAAATACTTTTCAAGGCTTCTTCGAAATTTTTACCGACCTCAAGTTCGTAAAGGACCTGTGAAAATTCATGGGCGATGATGGTTTCACCCTCTTCGACAATGGTGCCGAGTGCCATTTGAAGACTGTAACCTGCGCGAAGAGAGCTTGCCAGCATTCCGACTGCGTCAGGGAAGTGATTTGAAAATTTTTTCCTTCGCCCTTTACGTTTCAAAGTAGCATAAAAAGCAGGTGATATCAAAATAGCCGAAGCGGCCATCAATGCAATGAGAAATTTTGCTTGAAGGAGCATCATCAGAAAAAAGCCAAGCGTTCCAAAAAGAAGTGAAATTAAAATGAAAGCACCCAAGGTAATAGTGAGTCCCGCTTGTGTCAGAAGACTTTGAAGTTTCCTGGCTCCAGCGGTTCCTTTCAGAAAGCGATTGAAAAAGGGCAGATCACTTAGCCGCTCTTTCCGTTCGATTTTAAGAGATTGGTTTGCATTAAGATCTTCTTTGACGCGTTCTGCAATTCTTGCGGCCAGCTGATCTTCTTTTGCGTGCAAGATGTTGGAAGCGCTTAGGGTTAAAAACAGCACAAAGAAAAATGATAGGCCGCACACCAAGAAGATCATGGTTTCATGGCCTCCTTTAAAAATTCAAGATTTACTTCTTTGAGAAGCCCCGCTCGTTTAAACCGTTCGATGAATCGCGGCCTTACTCCGGTGAATTTAAAATCGCCGATCACTTTTCCATCAGCAGATACGCCTTGTTGTTGAAAGACAGCGATATCTTGCATGGCAACCACTTCACCTTCCATCCCTGTAATTTCAGAAAGGCTCATCAAGCGGCGTACGCCGTCACTCATGCGGCTGATTTGAATAATGACATCGATCGCAGATA
>Ga0209515_10009511_pt1 | contig 11050 bp, 11 predicted proteins | sample Subgroupgradi54m_FD_187454 | JGI IMG/M metagenome (GOLD analysis project Ga0209515, IMG submission 187454) | Subsurface groundwater microbial communities from S. Glens Falls, New York, USA - GMW60B uncontaminated upgradient, 5.4 m (SPAdes)... ...
TACGTCCGACACACTGTATTTCGAGCCGGTCACGCTTGAAGATGTCCTGAACATCGTCCAGCGTGAGCGGCCCGACGGCGTGATCGTGCAATTCGGAGGGCAGACCCCGCTCAACCTGTCGGCGGCACTGGCGAAGGCCGGGGTGCCGATTCTTGGGACGTCCGCCGCATCGGTGGACGTCGCCGAGGACCGGGAGAAATTCAAGCGGCTGATCGACGAGCTGGGTGTGCGGCAAACCCCCAGCGGCACCGCGATGACGCCGGATGAAGCGAAGCTCACCGCGCACACGATCGGCTACCCCTGCCTGGTGCGCCCGTCCTACGTGCTCGGCGGACGCGCCATGGAAATTGTCTACGATGACGAGCAGCTGAAAAAGTTCGCCCAGTACGCGTTTGACGCGTCGCCAGGGTTTCCGGTCCTCATCGACAAGTTTCTCGAAGACGCGATCGAGGTCGACGTGGATCTCGTGGGCGACGGCGAGACGTTCGTCATCGGCGGCATCCTCGAGCACATCGAAGAGGCGGGCATTCATTCGGGCGACAGCGCGATGGTGCTGCCACCGCACACGCTCAACGACGAGATGCTTGCGGAGATCCGCACCGCGACGCACAAAATGGCGAAGGCGCTCCACGTCGTCGGGTTGATGAACGTGCAGTTTGCGGTGAAGGACGACACCGTCTATGTCTTGGAAGTGAACCCGCGCGCCTCGCGCACGGTGCCGTTTGTCTCCAAGGCCATCGGCGTGCCGCTCGCCAAAGTGGCGACGCGGGCCATGCTCGGCCTCAGCTTGAAGGAGCAAGGCTTCACCGAGGAAGTGATTCCGCCCTATCTGGCGGTGAAGGAGTCGGTCTTTCCGTTCTCGCGTTTCGCCGGAGTGGACATCCTGCTCGGGCCGGAGATGCGCTCAACCGGCGAAGTGATGGGGCTTGACGAACAGTTCGGCCAGGCATTTATCAAGTCCCAGCTTGCGGCGGGCCAGCTGCTGCCGCGCTCAGGCACGGTGTTCGTCAGCGTGAAGAATCGCGACAAACGGAGCATCACGCTCGTGGCGCAGCAATTGGAGGAGCTTGGGTTTCAACTCATTGCGACCCAGGGCACCGCGAAGGCGCTGCAGCGCTACGGGGTGCACGCCACCCCCGTCAATAAGATCCACGAGGGGCGCCCCAATATTCTTGACTTGATTAAGAATGGCGACGTGCAGCTGATCGTCAATACGCCATCGGGACGGCTGCCTCGCGCGGATGAGGTGTTGATCCGGTCAGCCGCCGCGACCCTTGGCGTGCCGTGCATTACGACGGTCGCGGGCGCTCAGGCGTCCGTGAATGGGATCCGGGTGTTTTTGAAGCAGCAGCTCACGGTGAAGTCTCTGCAACGGTACCACGCCGCCTTGCGGGCATGAGCCCAGCACTTGTGGATCGCAGCGGTATGAGGAAGAACATACGGGAAAGCCGCTGCGTGCGCGGCGGATGGAAAAACTTTGTTACAGTCTGCAGGATCCGCCGCGCGTCCGCCGGCCCGCAGGAGTTGTGGTCGATAGTGCGCACCGGTGGACACTAACAGGTGGTGGGATGAGCCCTTCCGAGCAGCGACGAGAGCCGCGTGTCACGCATTCGTTCATGCTGCGATACCGGGCCACGGATCGCGGCCAGGCGTCGTGGTTCGTCTCGCCGCTGCGGGACCTGAGCAGCGGGGGCGCGCGATTTATTTCCGAGTATGCGTTTGAGATCGGCACGACCCTGGACATGCAGCTCTTGCTGCCGACGGCAGAGCAGCCGGTGCCGCTCAAGGCGCGCGTCGCCTGGGCGAAGCCCGGCCCGCTCAGTCTCACCGAGCACGGGGTGACGTTCAATCCCGAGGACACGGGCATGCAACACATTATCGACACGGCGGTCGCGCATTTTCTGCGCAAACAGCAGAAGCAGACGTAATGGGCGCTGAGCGGCGGCACTATCAGCGGGTGCCGCTGCCGTTCGACGCCAAGTATCGGTTGTACGGGGACCTGTCGACCTCATGGCGGACGATCCGCACGATGAACATCAGCGCCGGCGGGATGCGATTTCGCAGCGCAGACCTTATGGAGGAGGGGGCGGTGTTGGACGTGCAGATGGTCTTGCCGGCGTCCCCGGAGCCGATTGTTATTAAAGCGCGCGTGGTGTGGAGCCAGGCGATGGGGTCCGGCGTGACGGAAAATGGGGCGGAATTTTTTGACGCGTCACTTGGTGAGCAAGAAAAGATCGACCGACTGGTGACATTCTTGACGAAACAGAGTCCTCCGGCATCGTAAGCGGTCATGTCCGCCGTCCGCATCACCCCGCCCAACAAGGAACTGCCGTGCCTGACCTGCGAGTGACGATTCAATCCTTGACGCTGAAGAACCCGGTGCTCGTCGCGGCCGGCACCTTTGGCTATGGACTGGAATTTGTCAGGGCGGTCCGGCTGGAGCGGCTCGGCGCGCTCATCACCAAGACACTTACCCGGCAGCCGCGGGAAGGGAACCCGCCGCCGCGCCTGGTTGAGACGCCCTCCGGAATCCTGAACGCGGTGGGGCTGCAGAATATCGGGATCGACCGGTTTCTCGCGGAGAAGCTCCCCGCGCTGCGCCATCACGATGTGCCGGTGATCGTCAGTATCTTGGGAGAATCGCCTGACGACGTGACCGCGATGGCGCAACAGTTGGAGGGCGCCGACGGGGTGGCGGCCATCGAGTTGAATCTTTCCTGCCCGAATGTGCGTCGCGGGCACGGCAACGGCTCTGAGCTGATGGTGGCGCAAGACCCTCATGAAACGGCAGCCATTGTCCAAGCCGCCCGCCAGCAGACGACGAAGCCCCTGATCGCGAAACTCAGTCCGGATGTGACGGACCTGGCCCCCATCGCGCAGGCGGCTGAGCGCGCCGGAGCGGATGCGCTGGCACTCGTGAACACTTTTCGAGGGATGAGTCTGGATCCCGCGACGCGCCGCTCAAGGCTGGGAGTGCTGACCGGAGGCTTAAGCGGTCCGGCAATTCGGCCCCTCGCCGTGTATCGTGTGTGGTATACTGCGAAAACTGTGCGCATCCCCATCATCGGCGTGGGCGGGATTCTGCGCGCCGAAGATGCGGTCGAGTTCTTCCTCGCGGGCGCAAGCGCGGTGGCGGTCGGCACCGGCAATTTTGCGAATCCGGCGACTCCGCTGCGGGTAGCACGGGGGCTGGCACGATACCTGACGAAGCACCGCGTGGCCTCTGTGCAGGAGCTCCGGGGTACGGTGGTGGGATGAGCCGCTCATTGCCGCCGGCCAGTCGGCTGATTGTCGCGCTCGATGTGCCCACGCTGCCCCGCGCGCTGGCCATGGCGCGTCGCTTGCGCGGCCTGGCGCGAACGATGAAGATCGGCAGCGCGCTCTTTACGGCGTGCGGGCCCGACGTCATCCGGCAAGTTCGTGCGCTGGGATTCGACGTCATGTTGGATTTGAAGTTTTTTGACATCCCGTCCACCGTGGAGTTGAGTTGTCGTGCCGCGGTGCGCCATCGGGTCTCGCTGCTGACGGTGCATGCGTCGGGCCAGCCGGAGATGCTGCGAGCGGCTGTGGCGGGGACTCGCGATGAAGCCAAACGGTTGAAGCTCGCTCCGCCGCTGGTGCTGGGCGTGACGGTCCTGACGAGCGTCGAGCGCGGGGGTGCCAGCCGCGTGCGCGCCCACGTCTTGATGCTGGCCCAACGCGCGCAAGCCACCGGTTGCGGCGGGGTGGTGGCGTCCGCCGAAGAGGCTCCCGCCATTCGAAAGCGTTTTGGTCGCGGGCTGCGCATCGTCTGTCCGGGGATTCGGCCCGCGGGAGCGATACGCGGGGATCAGCAACGCGTGGTCTCGCCTGCGCAGGCGCTGCAGCGCGGCGCCGACTGGCTCGTCGTGGGGCGGCCCATCACCGGGGCGCGTGATCCGCGGCAAGCCGCCAAGGCGATCATTCACGACATGCAGGAGGCCGATCCATGTTGACCCGAGAGAAACTCTTGGAGATGTTTCGAAAGAGCCACGCGCTGTTGCGCGGCCACTTTGAGCTCTCCTCCGGATTACATAGCGGCCACTATTTCCAGTGCGCCCAAGTGCTGCAGTATCCCCGCCAGGCCGCGATCATGTGCCGCGAGATCGCCCGCCGATTTCGCGCCAAGCGCCCGACGATCGTCGTGGGGCCGGCGGCGGGTGGTATTCTCGTCGCGTATGAAACCGCGCGGGCCCTGGGGGCCCGGGCGATGTATACCGAACGGATTGATGCTGAAATGCAGTTGCGCCGCGGCTTTACGGTGACGAAAAAAGACCGCATTCTGATCGTTGAAGACGCCATCACGACCGGGGAATCGGCACGAAAGGTCGCCGCCCTGATCCAGAGCTTCGGGGCGAAGGTTGTGGGCATCGCGACGATTGTGGATCGTTCCGGCGGCAAGGTGCGGTTTCCGGGACGCAAATTCACGGGGCTCTTTGCGCTCGCGTTTGAAACGTTCCCGCCGGATGATTGTCCGCTCTGTCAGGAGCAGATTCCGGTGACCCGTCCTGGCCGGCCCCAGAAGGTCGTGTTATAATGCCGTCCGCTGGGCACGGCGAACGCCGGTCCCAGCGCCTCCGGTAACCCGCTTGCGTCATGACCATGCAGCTCAGCATCATCGGATTGTTTGCACTCATGGTGCTCATTGGAGCGCTCTGGGTGGTCACGCTGCGCAGCCTGTTCCGGGCGGCGATGAGCCTGGGGCTGGTGCTGGTCGGGGTCGCAGGGATCTTCCTGGTGCTTGGCGCCGAATTCCTCGCGTTCACGCAAATCCTCATCTACGTGGGCGCGATCCTCACCCTTGTGGTATTCGCCATCATGCTGACGGCGAAGCTCCACGCGGCGAATTCCGCGCCGGCCTCCCGCCAAACCGGCCCGGCCGCGCTGGCCTCGCTCGGCCTCTTCATCGTGCTCGCGTCCATCGCGCCGGTCTTCGCCCCGTCGCCCGCTGGCGGGGAAGCGGTCACGCTGGCCGCCCTCGGCCAGCAGCTGGTGACGACGCTCATTCTGCCGTTTGAAGTGATCTCCCTGGTGTTCGTCGTAGCCATGGTTGGCGCGATCGCCGTGGCCGCATCGCGGCGCGGCAAGGCGTCGTCATGATCCCACCACCTGTCGGAGGCGGCGCCCCGCAGCATGTCGGGCAGAAACTGGTTCGGACGGCGCGGGTAGCGCCGCCTGGCCAGGCACGAGAAATTGTCACGCTGTTTCTGGCCGTCCGCCCTGGGCGGACACCGACAGGTGGTGGGATGACCCCACCACCTCCCTGGGCTCGCCGAAGGCGAGCCGCGAAAATACACGCAGGTTGCACTCAAGTCATTTTTCGCCCCGCCGACCGGCGGGGCAGACAGGTGGTGGGATGATCCCGCTCCGCCTGCTCTTCCTGTTGAGTTGCGCGCTCTTTTCGCTCGGCGTCTATGGGATGCTGACGCGGCGCAACGCCATCGGACTCTTGCTCGCCGTCGAACTCATTCTCAACGCGGCGGCGCTGAATTTCGTAGCGTTCAGCCAAGCGGTCGGTTCCGTCCACGGCCAGGCGTTCGCGCTCTTTATCATTGCGCTCGCTGCGTGCGAAGCGGTGGTGGGCCTTGCGATCATTATGAGCCTGGTGCGCAACGCCAACACCGTGCTCGCCGATGAGTTGGATCTGCTAAAAGGCTAACCCCACCATCTGCCGCAGGCGGCGCCCAACGAATGTCGAAGAGTTTTGTCTATTTGTTGAAAAATCGGACAGACGACACGTGGTACCTATTGCGCCGCCTGGTTGAGCACAATGAGGGCCAAACCTTCTCCACGAAACGGAACGCCCCGTGGCAACTCATGGGTTTTGAAATCTATCCGCCATCCGAACAGGCTAAAACCCAGGAGCGCGCATTAAAGCATAACCCTCAGATGTTGCAGTTGTTCAAGAAACGTGTGCTCAACCGGGTGGCCACTGGCCACCTCCGGCAGGTGGTGGGGTAATGGAGCACGCCGCACCCTTCGCGGAGTCGGTCGTCGCGGTCTCCATCCGCCTGCCGCAGTTGCTCCTGATTCCAGGGCTGCCGCTGCTGGCGTTTCTCGTCATCATCCTTGTGGGACGCCGGGCCGCGCGGTTGAGCGCCTGGCTCTCCGTCGCCGCACTCGCGAGCTCCTTCGGATTAGTGCTGTCCTTGTCCGGTGCCATCGCCCGCGGCTACCGTCTGACCTTCACATGGCCCTGGCTCTCAGCGGTCGATTCCCGCTGGTCCATGGGGTTGGCGGTCGATGGGTTGAGCTGGCTCATGCTCTTCGTCGTCACCCTGATCGGGACGATGATCCAGCTCTATTCGATCGGGTACATGCACGACGACCCGCGCTACTCTCGGTTCTTCGCCTACCTCTCCCTGTTCTGCACCTCGATGCTCCTGCTCGTCCTCGCCGACCATTTCGTTCTGCTCTACGCCGGCTGGGAACTCGTCGGCCTGTGCTCGTATTTGCTCATCAGCTTCTGGTTTGAGAAACCGGCCGCCGCCGCTGCGGGGCGCAAGGCGTTCATCACGACGCGCATCGGCGACACCGGCTTGCTCCTGGGCATCTTGCTGCTCTTTTGGACCACCGGCGGACTCCAGTTCAGTCAACTGGAGATGGTGCGCGGCAGCCTGCTCGTCCGCCACCAAGGAGCGGTCTTGACCGCGATCAGCACGCTCATCTTTTTCGGCGCGGTGGGCAAGTCCGCGCAGGTGCCGCTGCATGTGTGGCTGCCCGACGCGATGGAAGGCCCGACGCCGGTCTCCGCGCTCATCCATGCGGCGACGATGGTCGCGGCCGGCGTGTATCTCATCGCCCGGACGATGCCGCTGTTCACGCCGGAGAGCCTGCAGATCGTGCTAGCGCTCGGGTTGTTGACGCACCTTGCCGCCGGCACAGTGGCGCTGACGCAGACCGACATCAAGCGCGTGCTGGCCTATTCGACGCTGAGCCAGCTGGGTCTGATGATGACGGCGATGGGGCTGGGTGCCATGACCGCGGGGATGTTCCATCTCTTCACGCACGCGTTCTTCAAAGCCCTGCTCTTTCTTGCGGCCGGCAGCGTCATCCACGCGACGCATCAACAAGAGCTCAGCCATCTTGGCGGGTTGCGGCGGGTCATGCCGTGGACGGCCGCCGTCTTTTTCATCGCCACGCTGTCGGCCGGCGGACTGTTCCCCTTGAGCGGCTTCTGGAGCAAGGACGCCATTCTGCTCGCCGCCCTGCACACGCGGCCGTGGGTGATGTGGGCGTTGGCCGCCGGAGCCACCATCACGACGGCCTACATGGTCCGGCTCTATCTGCGGTGTTTTGAGGGGGCCGAGCCGCACGGAGCAGGGCATCCCCGGCCCGCCGACTACGAGAGCCGGGGCGGGCACGCGCACGAATCCCCCCAGATCATGGTGGTGCCCATGACGGTCCTTGCGGTGGGAGCGGCCCTCGCCGGGCTCTTCGGCTCGCCCGTCCTGCACGGGCGCTTCTTTTCGTTGCTCGGCGACACCCACGTCCATGAGGGAATTGACCTGCCGATCCTTGCGCTCTCAACGCTCGTGGTGGGTGTGGGCACGTGGCTGGGGTGGACCGTCGGGTTCATGCGGCGCAACCTGCTGCCGGCCACCCTGCGGCCGTTGGGCACACGGCTCTACACTTGGGCGTTCAACAAATATTACGTGGATGAATTCTACAGCCGCGCCATCATCCAACCGATCCTGCGATTGAGCGGCCGGCTTTCGCGCTTCGATCAACAGGTGGTCGACGGGGCGGTCAACGGCGCCGGTCGCGCGGGGTGGACGCTGGGCCAGTGGAAGGAACGGTTTGACCGGCAGGTCGTCGACCGCCTGGTCAACGGGGTGGCGCACACCATGCGCGGCCTCGGCGGGGGCCTCCGGCTGATTCAAACCGGCCTGGTGCAGCAGTATCTCTTGGTGGTCGTGGCCTCCGTGGTGTTGCTGGCTATCGCACTGCGGCATTAAGACGGGTTGATGCATCGTCGGCGTCACGCCGAACCAACGAGGTTGAATCCATGGTCCTGAGTCTCTTGCTCGCGTGTCCCCTGGTCGGGATGCTGGTGATTTTGGCGCTGCCGAAGACCGCGGTGCGGGCGATTCGCGGCGTGGCGTTTGTCGCAACGGGCCTGGCGCTGATCATCGGCCTGCAGCTGCTGCAGGGATTTCAGCCGCAGGTGACGGCGATCCAGTTCCAGGAGCACGTCTCCTGGATCCCGCAGTTGAACATTTATTATCACCTCGGCGTGGATGGGATCAGCATGCCGATGGTCTTGCTCACGGTCTTACTCGGCTTCCTCGCCTGTCTGGCCTCGACGACGATCACCGAACGGCACAAGGAATACTTCGCGCTCTACCTGCTCCTTGAAATGGGGATGCTGGGGACGTTCCTCTCGTTGGACCTCTTCCTCTTCTATGTGTTCTGGGAAGTCGTGCTCGTGCCGATGTACTTTCTCATCGGCATTTGGGGCGGCGGCCGGCGGGAGTATTCGGCGTTCAAGTTCTTCGTCTATACGCTGGCCGGCAGCCTCGCGATGCTCTTAGGCATCCTGGCCCTCTACTTCCGCACCGGCACGTTCGACATGATCGCGCTTGCGCAGACGGGACACACCTTTGACCTCGCGTTTCAGAAACTCCTGTTTATCGCGTTCTTCCTCGGATTCGCCATCAAGGTGCCCATCTTCCCGTTTCATACGTGGTTGCCGGATGCGCACGTGGATGCGCCCACGCCCATCAGCGTGATCCTGGCCGGCGTGCTGCTGAAGATGGGCGGCTACGGCTTCTTCCGCATCGCGTATCCGATCTTCCCGGCGGGCGCGCAGGCGTTCGGCTGGCTGATGGCGTCGCTGGGCATGATCAACATCGTCTACGGCGCGTTCGTGGCCCTCGCGCAGACCGACTTCAAACGGCTGGTCGCCTATTCCTCCGTGTCGCACATGGGCTTCGTCTTGCTGGGCTTGGCGAGCCTCACGCCGGAAGGGATGAATGGCGCCATGATGCAGATGTTCAACCACGGCCTGATCACCGGCGGCATGTTCCTGCTCGTCGGGGTGCTGTATGAGCGCGCCCACACGCGCGATCTGACGGCGTTCGGCGGCCTGGGCGCGCGCGTGCCGGTCTATTCGGCGATGCTCATCTTCTTCAGCCTCGCCTCGCTGGGGCTGCCGGGGTTGAGCGGGTTCGTCGGGGAATTCCTCTCCCTCGTCGGCGGCTTCGGCGCCTGGCGCTGGCAGACGATGGTCTCCGTCCTGGGCGTGATCGGCGCGGCCGCGTATATGCTGAAGGTGCTGCAGCAGGTCTTGCTCGGTCCGCTCAACGACACATGGAAATCGTTGAAGGACATCACGACATGGGAGTTGTGCAGCATCGTGCCGCTGCTGCTCATCGTCTTGGCCCTGGGCCTGTACCCGCTGTGGCTATTGCAGCTGCAAGACCCCGCGCTCAGACAGTTGATCGCGCACGTCGTCGGACACTAACGAGCGAGCCGCATCGTCCATGAGCGTCCTCCTTGCTGAAAGTTTACAAGCCTGGTGGCCGGAAATTCTCCTGAGCGCCGGCGCGCTCGCCACGATCATTGCCGGCGTGTGGGCGAAACGGCCCGGCCCCGCAGCACTCACCGCGTGGATCACCCTGGCAGCCTCCGCGGCCGCGCTCTTGTCAGCACCGGTGCCGCCCGCGTCCGCCACCTTCTTCGGCCTCATTCTCTGCGATCCGTTCAGCCTCGCGTTTCGCTGGCTCGCACTGGGGGTCACCGCGGTGGTGGTCCTGTTGATCATGGGATCTCCCGAAGTGCCGCAGCAGCTGCGGGGCGAATACTTAGGGATTGTGCTCCTCGTGGCGGTCGGGTTGATGTTGATGTCGGAGGCCACGCATCTGCTCGTCGCGTACGTGTCCATGGAGCTGGTGAGCCTCAGCGGCTACGTCCTCGTCGGACTGCTCGACGACACACGCTCGGCCGAAGCCGCGCTGAAGTATCTGCTGTTCGGCGCGCTCGCCTCCGGCATCATGTTGTTTGGGATGTCGCTGCTCTTTGGTCTGACCGGGCAACTCGCCTTTGGGGACATCCATCGCGCGGTGGCGGCGCTTGACGCGTCGAAAACCGCCGCCCTGCTCGTCGCCATCTCCTTGATGCTCGCCGGCTTGGCGTTCAAGATTTCGATGGTGCCGTTTCACATGTGGACGCCCGATGCGTATGAGGGTGCGCCCATTCCGGTGACCGCCCTCTTGTCCGTCGGTCCGAAAGCGGCAGGGCTGGCCCTGCTGGTGCGGTTCATGACGGCGCTGGGGCCGGCGTGGCCGTCCGTCGGGCCGCTCATGCTCGGGCTCACGGTCCTCACCATGACGTTCGGGAACCTGGTGGCCCTCGTGCAGACGAATGTCAAACGCCTGCTGGCGTACTCGACGATCGGCCAGGTCGGCTATCTGCTCATCGGCTTTGCGGTCCACAGCCGCTTGGGCCTTGAGGCGCTCGTCGTGTACCTGGTGGCCTACCTCTTTATGAACCTCGGGGTGTTTGCCTGCGTCATCGCGGTCGTGCACGACACCGGCAGCGAATCGCTGGAGGCCTTCCGCGGCTTGGCCCGGCGCGCCCCCATCGTGGCGTGCTGTTGCGCGCTCTTTCTGTTGTCGCTGGCCGGCATGCCGCCGCTGCTGGGATTTTTCGGCAAGTTTCTTCTGTTCGGCTCGGCGATCAAGGCGCACCTGCCGGTGCTGGCCTTCGCCGGCGTCATCAACAGCGCGATCGCCCTGTATTACTACGTCAATATCATCCGCCTGATGTACCTCGTGCCTGCCGTCCAAACCCGCGCGCTGATTCCGGCCTTTCCGCTGCGCCTGGCGCTGGTCATCTGCGCGGTCGGGACCCTCCTGCTGGGGCTCTTCCCGAACACGCTCCTGAGCCTCGTGGGGGCGGTGACGAGCGTGAATCTCCTATAGTCGGTCTCCAGCCGCTGTGTTATAATCCCACCACTTGCGCCGGCCTGCCTTCGGCAGGCCACGAAGAAACCAGTTGTAGAAAAGTACCGAAGTTAGCCGATTGACAG
>Ga0209515_10009512_pt1 | contig 11048 bp, 7 predicted proteins | sample Subgroupgradi54m_FD_187454 | JGI IMG/M metagenome (GOLD analysis project Ga0209515, IMG submission 187454) | Subsurface groundwater microbial communities from S. Glens Falls, New York, USA - GMW60B uncontaminated upgradient, 5.4 m (SPAdes)... ...
ATAAAGTCAACCCATTTTTCAATACCTGGCCACTAGCAGCAGTTAAAGCCAAGCGAAAATTTTTCTCATCTTTAGTCTTGGCCTGCAATATACTGTGTTTGTTATAGAAAGTATTATAGCGTTGAGCTAATTCAAACAAGTAGTTAGCCAGCAAGTTGGGAGAGAATCTATCAGCTACTTCGGCAACTACCTCGCCAAATCTGTATAACCATCTCAAAATGCCGCTCTCTTCGGGATTGGGACTGTAACCGGAGGTTGAGATCTTTGCTGATTCCTTACGTAACACGCTTTGGGTGCGAGCATAAGTGTATTGCAAATAAGGTCCAGAATTACCCTCTAAGGCCATAATTTTTTCCCAATCGAAAATAATGTCGCTTTGAATGCTATGCAGCAGGTCAAAATACTTAATAGCTCCAATACCTACTGCCTGAGCTGTAGCTGAATCACTATTGCCTAATTTAGTAGCCCTAGCAATTGCTTCTTCCAAGACTTCGTCCAGTTTAATAGTTTTACCCTTGCGAGTAGAAAACTTTTTGCCGTCAGTGTCTAAATAGAGTCCATGCTTAGTATGTACTAGATTATTTCTGTCACTAACATAACCATTCATTTCGGCTGCGGCAAATATTTGCCTGAAGTGTAGGGCTTGTTCTCCTCCCACTTCGTAAATAACTAAGTTAGGCGACCAGTTGTCTTTCCTAAATTTTACCGTGGCTAAATCCCGAGTGGCGTAAGTCGTGGTACCATCACTTTTAACCAACATTAAAGGTGTGCTTTCGCCCGGGATATCAATAATCCAAGCACCTTGGCTGGATTTAGCCACCCCCTTTGCCTTCGCTTCCTTGATAACACCAGGCATAAGATTTTCATAAGAGGCCTCACCGTAAGCATAGTCAATATTTACCCCCAGTAAATCATAGACTCGTTGAAACTCAGTTAAAGACACCTCGACACATCTTTTCCAGATAGCTCTAGCTTCGGAGTCATTATCCTCAAGTTTCTTAAACCACAACCGACCTTGGTCTTCTAATTTTGGGTCATCAGCCACAAGTTGATGAAACTTAACATATAATTTCTCTAAGTTTTCAATAGAATAATCTTCTGTCCCAGTTTTTTTGATCATATAAATAATCTTGCCAAACTGGGTACCCCAATCTCCGAGGTGGTTGTCACCAATAACTTTATAACCTAGATATTTATAAGTGTTATAAAGAGCTTGGCCAATAATTGTTGATCTCAAATGACCGATTCCGAATGGTTTTGCTATATTTGGGCTAGAATATTCGACTACTACTGTTTGGCCCTGACCCATATCACTAGCACCGTATGCATCTGATTGCTTAGCAATGACTTGGAGTTGATTGGTGAGATAGCTAGGGGTTAATTTGAAATTTATAAACCCTGGGCCAGCGACTTCGGCTTTGCTCAAAATGTCATCGGGCTTAATAACAGCCACAATAGCCTCGGCCAACAGCCTGGGCGATCTGAATTTATTCTTGACGTCTTTGTGCATTACCAAGGCAATATTGGTTGAATAGTCACCATGAGCTTCCAATTCTGGATGCTCAATATGAATCTGACTAGCTGGAACACAGACTCCAGCCACAGAACAAACTGCTTTGTAGACTAACTGTTGTATTTGGGATTTAATTTCCATTGTTATACTGCAAATTGTACCACCACTTGTGCCCATCGGATACGATCTCAACGTCCCCATTTTGGTCGGTCCTAAAAGTTTTAATCTGATGCGAGCTTAATAAATCCAAGGCTACGGGGTGGGGATGACCGTAATTGTTGTGTTTACCCACCGAAATAACTGCTAGCTGAGGTTTGATTACCTCTAGCCAGCTGGGCAACATACCAGTTTTGGATCCATGGTGTGGCACTTTTAAAACCTCTACTGGCGCTAGCAGTCCAGTAGCTATTTCTGCTAACTCCACTTGGCTATCGGCATCGGCAGTCAACAACATATCAAAGTCTTGGTAGCTCAATTTACCCACCAAAGCCACGGTGTTGAAGTCTAAATTGGTTTTATTGACCTCAATAGCGTAAGTGGCGCTTGGCCAGATGATAGCGAAGTGCACCTGATCGCCAATTTTAATCACATCCCCAGAATGCACAGTTTTATGAGGAATAGCTTTGATCTTGCCTTTTAATTCTAGCCAGGATTTGTTGTTGTTATCAAAACCATCACTGATAAATTGGTCGACTTGATAGCGATCAACTATTGCTGAGAAGCCACCATAGTGATCTAACTGAGGGTGAGTAATCACCCCCAATTCGATCTGATGATCGTAAAACGGCATATATTTGGCGAGACACTCTAATATTTTATTGCCCGGGCCCGCATCCACCACCATTTGGGTGGTGCCTTTGATGACCAATATTCCATCCCCTTGACCAACATCACAGACAATCACCCGTAAGTTGGTGGCAGGCAAAGTGACGACGGCTGTCCAAATACTAACTGCGCTTAAGACTAACCCGCCGATTAACCAATTCATAACAAATATATAAAACTATATAATAACCAATCACCCACCACCAACTGACATTGCCTACTTGCCAACTAGCCCAAGACCAACTGCCGACTGCGTTAACTACACTGTTCATCAACTTTAAACCCGGCCAGGCCAGCCAATTAACCGGCCCAACTACTAATCCTAGAGCTAGAATTTGCATCAAGGGCGACACCATCCACAACAGCAAGAGGTTAACAACGGGAGCGACCACACTCAAGTTACCAAAGTGGTGCAAAATCAAGGGAATTGTGGCAACCTGGGCGGAAATACTGGTCCACCAATCGCTTTTTGGGGCCAGCCCCAAGATACCAGTAGTAGCTGCTAAGGACAACTGGAAACCAATATCAGTGACATAGTTGGGGTGGAGCATCACCATCCCCCAAGCTGCCAAGCCTAGTAGCCAAAGTGAATTTGACTCTCGCCCCCACAGTTTCCCTAACCAGGCAGCCGTCGCCATGATGCCCGCCCGGACTACTGAAGCGGTAGCACCGGCAATTAATACATACAAAATAATACTTAGTATAGATAAAGATATCACCAATTTGCGATTTAACCACCTGCCCAAAAGCAACATACTCCACCCGGCCAAGAGAGTCACATTATAGCCAGAAGCAGCTACCACATGCGTTAATCCCACCCGATTGAAATTAGTTTTTAATTGGTAAGACATCTGTCCCGTTCCCCCAATGAGAATTCCCGCAGCCAAAGCTCCTTCGTCGCCCGGTAGCCAAACTAGCTGCTTATGAATGAGCCGGTCATGGATTTGCTTCGACCAGCTGATGATAGATGGTGAATGACTTAACCAGGTAAAGTTGCTATTTAGCAAATTAAACTTTACTGACTTATTCTTTATCAACGATTCTCCTAGAGTGCCAGTGGCAGAAAATTTATCACCATACTTCAGAACACTATCCGGGGGTATTTCAATAGCAATTCCCTCAATCACCACATACTGCTTTTGATATACTTTTACCGGTTCTGTTGTTAAATTTGCGGTAATTCTGACTTGATCGCCTAAGTGATAATTATTTGAGTGGATTGAAAATAAGTACAGCCGAATGGCTAAGCTGATTATGGCTCCAGCAATTAGCGCTTTCACCATGCGGAAACTAGATTCTTAATTTGATCGTATACTTTTTGGCTAACTATCTTTTTAGAGACCAAATCTTCAACTGTTTGATATGGCCTACCAGAAATAATCTTCCCAGCTGTGACTGGACCAATGCCTGGTAAAGCTTCCAACTCAGATGATGAAGCTGAATTGATATTCAAATTTTCACTAGTCTTTTCCGAAGCTGTATTTTGAGATGTGGGTACCTCAGTAGTGCGGGGAATATACAACTTCATCCCGTCTTTAACGGGACTGGCTTGATTTAAATTTTTGGCTACCCAGTCTAAATTAGCTTCAGGACTAATTCCCCCGGCTTTAGCCAGCGCCTCTCCTACTCGGGTATTAGCGCCAACTTGGTATACTCCCGGCTTATTAACTGCACCAGATATATCTATATAGATAGTATTTGATGGCTTTTGATCAGTAGAGGCAGAGAGTATCTGCACCGTCGGTTGCGAGATACGACTACTGCGATACCAAAACACCCCACAGCCAATTAAAACTATCCCCACTAAACCAATAATCACTCCCCATTTATTAACTTCTAGCCAAGATTTGACTTGGTCAGGGATCACACGAGTTAAGTTACAAAATTAATTAGCCTCCCGGGAACAAAGATAGTTCGATACTTGCTTGATTTTAGATTATTTTTAACCTTATCACTCGCCAACGCCAACTGCTCAATTTGGGTTTGGTCTGAGGCCTGAATAGCTTCAACTTCCAATCTGTCTCTGACTTTTCCATTCACTTGCACTACTAAAGTGACTTTACTATCTGTGAAAACTTGAGGATCAAATACTGGCCATTTATGGATATGGATAGATGTCTTATGTTGTCTTTTATTCCAAAGCTCTTCTGTAATATGAGGTGCGAACGGAGCTAAAAGCAATAAGAGATTATCCAAGGACTCATCAGTTACCCCTTCGGCCTGTAATGCATTGACCAATTCCATAATTGCGGCAATTGCAGTATTGAATTTATATGACTCCAAGTCACCGGTAACCTTTTTAATGGTTTTATTGGTAATGCTCTCAATTACAGCTGAGTCATTAGCTTGAGGAGGTTGAGTTTCCAGTTGCCAAACCCGCTTTAAAAATCTGGCCATTCCTTCAATTCCGCTCAGTTTCCAAGTTCCCCCTTTATCATGGGGTCCAATGAAACACATATACAGTCGCACCGCGTCTGCTCCAAATTTAGCCACCTGCTCGTCGGGATTGACTACATTGCCTTGAGATTTAGACATTCTATAGCCATCAGGCCCGAGAATGATGCCATGGTTTTTCCTTACTTGGGCAAACTCTTCGAATTTTGGAGCTAGCTTTAAGTCCTGTAGTACTTTGGTGATAAACCGAGCGTAGAGGGTATGACCCAAAATATGCTCCGGACCACCAAAGTAAACTTTAATTGGCAGCCAGTCAAGGGTTTTGGGACTTATGGGCCCACGGTCATACTGAGGATCAAAGTAACGATAGAAATACCAACTAGAGTCTACGTAAGTATCCATGGTCTCAGTGTCTCTTTTAGCCTCTCCACCACAATTTGGGCATTTTACATTTACCCAATCTTCGGCAGTGGCTAGAGGAGATTTCCCTGTAGGGGTGTAGTCTACTTTTTCAGGCAACACCACTGGCAAGTCTTTATCAGGTACTGGGACTACCCCACACTCGGCACAGTAAATAATAGGAATGGGCGGCCCCCAGTAGCGTTGGCGGGAAATAGACCAATCTCTTAAGTGATACTGCACTTTTTCTCGAGCAATTCCCTTTTCGATCAAGTCAGACGAAATCTTGGTTACGGCCTCAAGTGAGTTTAAGCCAGTATATTGGCCTGAATAGACCAACTTGCCTTCACCAGAGTAAGCCCTACTGGAGTCTTTGGGACTTGCTACTACTCTTTTAATAGGTAAGTTGAACTTTTGGGCAAAGTCAAAGTCCCGTTGGTCATGAGCGGGAACTCCCATTACTGCCCCACTACCATAGTCCATTAATACAAAATCAGCCACCCAGATAGGTATCTCTTCTCCATTTAATGGGTTAATGGCATAAGCTCCTGTAAATTCACCACTCTTGGTTTTAACATTCTGTAGCCGTTCCAACTGCATCTTCTCTTGAGTTGTTTTTATATATTTTGATACTTTTACTTGGTTTTCATCACTAACCAGCTTTGCAACTAAAGGATGTTCTGGAGCCAAAACTATGAAGGTTGCGCCAAAGATAGTATCGGATCGAGTGGTAAAAACTGACAGCTTTTCAGACAAGCCTTTTACCCTAAATGCGATTTCTAATCCTTGTGATTTTCCAATCCATTTATTCTGCCCTTCCTTAATCTCTGGGGGCCAGTCAACACTAGAATTCTCGGGCCAAATTAGGCGATTGGCATATTTAGTTATGGCAAATAACCATTGGGGCACCTCTTTTTGGATGACTTTAGTTGAGGTGTGACGCCAGCAACAACCATTCTCAACGTGTTCGTTGGCTAAAACTGTTTTGCAATCCGGGCACCAGTTAGATACTACATTTGCTTTATAGGCCAATCCCGCCTCAAAAAGCCTTAAGAATATCCACTGGGTCCAGCGATAATACTTTGGATCAGATGTGACTACTTCTTTGTCCCAGTCAAACGAAGGTCCCATGGTCTTAAATTGCTGGCGCATATTCTCAACGTTTTTATAAGTCCATTCTTTGGGATGAATTCCTCGCTTAATAGCCGCGTCTTCAGCCGGTAGACCAAAGGCATCAAATCCCCCAACTGGGAACAAGACGTTGTGACCTTGCATCCGCTTAAAGCGAGCAAAAGCATCAGGGGCTGACCACGAGAACCAATGGCCAATATGCAAGTCACCCGACGTGTAGGTCAACTCTACTAATAAATAATATTTATTGGGTTTATCAGCTAAAGCCTTATATATCCCCTGCCTCTCCCACTCCCGCTGCCATTTCTTTTCAATTTCTGAAGGTTGGTAAGAATCGCTAGTCTTAGAAGATGTGGTTTTTACAGTCATCGCTTGATTTTACCTCTTCTCTGGTTCTTCTTCCAAGACTCGTGTACCCAAGATTGATTGAGAATTAAGCCAGTGGTCTTCTACAAATAGCTGATAACTGCGGTGGGTGGCAGCGGTGGTAAAGATGTCTAAGACCAGCTGTGGATCCAACCAGGGCAACTTTTTATCTTGCACGTACTGGCGGTAGCTAGAATACTCATACTCATCAGGACGGGCGGTAGTTACCGTAGACACGGGTCCAAATCGAGACACCTTTAAACTCAGCGGGTTGAGATGAATGTAGCGAGTTAAGTGTAAGATCATTTCCCTTCCTTCAACTATAGTGGCTTTGTAAATACTTTCAAACAAACTACCACGACGGTGATATTTGCTATTGAAATACATCGAATAATTAACTCCCACCCGGCGCATGAGTTGGGTAATTCCGTGGGGATCGGTCTGTTTGACCAGAAGATGAAAGTGGTTGGGTAACAAGCAATATGCCAGGAGTTGAACTTGCTGGTGCAAATTCATAGCTTGTTTGTGTTTGGCAATCGAGGGCTTGTCACCTTTGAAACCTGGTCGATTTTCGAGCGCATATGGACCTAAATAGAAAGCTAGCAACTGGATAAAGGTGTGATAGTCTTGAGGCTCTAAGAAAATATCGCGATTGTCTACTCCCCGGTTATAAATATGATAATTACCATCCTGTAAAAAGCTCTTGACTGTATGTCTTCTAGCCATAGGGAAAGGATTGAATCCTATGCGCTAGGGATTCAATCCTAGTCAATATTTAACTTGACTAATATTAACCAAACCTAATACTATCATATCTATGAAGATTGACTTGGCATTGCAAAAAATTGGTCTGTGGTTGATAGCTGGAACTATCTTTATATTGCCTTGGTTCTTTCTTCCCATCACTTCAGAATTTTATGATTTTAACAAGAATGCCCTACTTATTATCTCTACCCTAGCTCTCTTGGCGTTGTGGGTAATTATGAGTATTGTTGATCGCCAAGTTCGCATCACCCGTTCTCCCCTGGCTTTACCTATTTTAAGCTTGGCCACTGTCTGGTTAGCTGGAGCAATTCTACGCAGCCCGAATCGAGTCGAAGCCTTCCTCCAACCGGGTCAAGCTGGAACTTGGTTAGCCTTGGCATTTTTCTTTTTTACCGTCCCCAACTTTGTCAGACACAAAAAGGAAATAGAAATTCTGGTCATCTCTGCGGTCTCTTCTATAGTACTTGTTAGTATCAGTACCGTTTTGTTTACCTCTGGAGCAATTTTACGTTTAAGTTTACCGGCATTTATGAATAGTCATGTGTGGAGTCCCACCGGGTCAATGTTGACAGCTGGCCTGGCTATAGCAGCAGTTATTCCCTTACTCGGTTACCTGGTAGTCAGACTAAAGAGTCAATTCGGAGCCACCTTGGCAGCAATTGCTTTGTTAGTAATTTTCATTGGCGGTGGGGCCACCGTATATCGGCTCATCAACCCGGCTGTCCTGGCTGATCGGGCCGTATTTTTGCCTCAAGTAACTGGATGGGGTATTGCTTTAGAAGCTTTAAAAGTATCTCCCCTTTTAGGTACTGGCCCAGCCACATTTTTCTCGGACTTCACCCGCTTTCGACCGGTAGCCTTTAACTTAACCCCCAATTGGAATCTGCGTTTTACCAGCTCTAGTAATTATTACTTACACTTGTTGTCTACCTTAGGAGTATTCGGGTTAGCGGCCTATTTATTTCTGGTCAGTCGCAGCTATCAATTGTTGCGCAAAGCTACTCGTTTGAATAGTGTTTCTGGCTCCAGCCACAGCAATGTCCTCGCTGTTGCCAGTGGCCTCGGGGCACTAGCCTGCTTTGTTTTGCAGCTGTTTTTCCCCTTTAGCCTAGTGCTGTTGTTTTTGACCGTTGTGTACTTAGTCATTTTAGTCAGCGCCGTCAAACTGGCCGGTACGGCCGTAGTCCACGAAGCCAGTGTGGATATTGTTGCCGCTGGTTCTGCCGCCCAGACGCCTATTTTACCCTGGATCGTGGCTGTACTAGTTTTAACTTTGACAGGAGTAACTTTGTATCTGGGATCACGGGCATATGCTGCCGAAATCTGGTACTACAAAGCCTTGCAAGCTGCTAATAAAGGTAATGGTCTAGTGACCTATGACAGTTTAGCCACAGCTTTGAAGCGCAATCCTTTTGTCGATGACTACCGGGTAACTTTCTCGCGTACCAGTCTGCTTTTAGCCAGTTCTATCGCTCGCAATCCGGATTTAAAAGACGCAGATCGCAATAATATTAGCCAATTGGCGCAACAGGCTATTCGCGAAGCCAAAAATGCGGTGGCTTTAAATCCAAACAAGGTGACTAATGTCGAGAATTTAGCCATTGTCTACCGCAACTTGTTAAACGTTGCCCAAGGAGCCGATGCTTGGACAATTGCCGCCTACCGCCAAGCAATTGTCTTGGATCCGACCAATCCCAATTTAAGGATTGTTCTAGGGGGAGTCTTTTATAGCCAAAAAAACTACGACGACGCCATTCGCCTCTTCCAACAGTCTGCCGACTTAAAGCCCGACTTGGCCAACGCCCACTACAACCTGGCTTCAGCTTATCGACAAAAGGGCGACTTGGAAAAAGCCGTGGCCGAATTGCAAAATGTGGTGCAATTAGTGGACAAGTCCACTTCCGACTATGACAAGGCTACCCAAGAGTTAGCCGACTTGCAAAAACAACTTCCACCAGCTAAGAAAACTCCAGCTGCTCCCACAACTGGTTCCCAATTAAACCAACCCGAGCCCTTACCTACTCCCGCCATTAACCCTCCCCTTCAGTTAGACCAATCTCTTTCCCCTGAATCTCCTGCAACTCCCTCGACAGATGCAACTCCCCGATGATACCATTCTGGTAATGCCTCTGCTGGTCATCTCCGCCCTGATTTTACTTTTCTCTCCCTTTCAAGTTAAGGCCCAAGCTCTGCCCTTCCAGTCGGATTTTAACTTCACCTGGACTTACCAAAAAATCTTTACTCCCCAAAACATTCCCCTGCCTGCCAGCATGAACGGGGTTACTAGGGCCAGAGTTGAAGCCGTTTACTCTCCCAGTGTCATCAAAATTCAAAACAAATACTATATGTTCTTTGGAGTTTCTCTCTACTGTAACCCAAATAATGGTCCAGATGTTGCCCGCGATTCAGTTGCCTTAGCAGACTCACCAGATGGTATAAATTGGACCTTCAGACACTATATCATCGAGCCAGATCCCCAAGCCTGCCTCAAGCCTCAATCCCAATGGGGAACTTTTACCTACCAAGTCAACGACCCCTCAGTTGAGCCCGATCCCACAACTCTTAACCAAATCCTAGTTTTCTACACCACAGTCATTTCCACCCAAGACAACTATGGACATATTGGGCTCGCCAAGTTTGATTCCAACCTAAATCAAACCTTCCGCAATGACAAGTTTATTCCAGGAACCAATGTTCTCGGCGGACCAGGCTACAGCCGACCAGATGTCCAATGGACCTCGCCCACCACCTTAAAACTGTGGTTCGATAGCGGCGGTCATATAGGTAGTACCCCTCTCTCCAACTTAAGCCAATTAACTAACCCCCCCATTACTAACGAAAACTACTCTGGAGCTGACATTAACTTTCCTACTCTAGACTACTCCCAAACATTTATGCTCAGAGACGGCGGTCCAGTAGCTGCCGTATCTAAAGATCAGTCTGGAACTTGGTCTCCTACTTGGTTTATTACCCAACTCTCTGGTCAAGGTTGGGATAGCTGGTACCAAGGGAGTCCAGATATGTATTTAGACAATGCAACTTGCAACCCTAAACTCTATTTTGCCGGTGCAGTCAAAACAAATACCGGCGTTGGATTTACATTAAACATAGGCATGGCTCTACCCCCTGCAGGAAAAACATTTTCCTTTCCCGTGTGTAACAGTACTCCTCCACCTCCAACCCCAGTTCCTGGAGATTTAACTGGTGACGGCCACGTCACTTTGGCAGATCTTATGCAAGCTATCTCCAGTCTGAATATCTTTACTTACAACCAAGTTGTGGCCAATTTTGGCAAATAGTAGTAATGGTAAAACACTTCTGCCTTATATTAAGTTGTCTGATCGTAATTCTAAGTATTAAACCCCTGACAGCGCAAGCAACTTCTCTATATATTACCCCTTCAGGAAGCGATGCAAATCCTGGCACTCAAACCCAACCCTTTGCCACTCTGGCCAAAGCCAGAGACACAGTGCGGACTCTCAACCAAAATATGACTGAAGATATCACAGTATATCTAAGAGATGGAATGTATTACTTAACTGGTCCCCTGCAACTAGATCAGCGAGATTCAGGTAGTAATAACTTTCAAGTAATATATACAAATTTTCCCGGCGAACGGCCGATTCTCAGTGGGGGTCGGGTGATTACCGGCTGG
>Ga0209515_10009513_pt1 | contig 11047 bp, 7 predicted proteins | sample Subgroupgradi54m_FD_187454 | JGI IMG/M metagenome (GOLD analysis project Ga0209515, IMG submission 187454) | Subsurface groundwater microbial communities from S. Glens Falls, New York, USA - GMW60B uncontaminated upgradient, 5.4 m (SPAdes)... ...
CCGCGAGCGCCTGCTCCAGATCGTCATCGCTGTGCGTCGCCATCAAAGTCATCCGCAGACGGCTCGTTCCCTTCGGCACCGTCGGCGGACGGATGGAAGGGATAAACAACCCTTCTTCAAACAACGCTTTGGAAAAAGAGACCGCGAGCTCCGACTCCCCCAAAAGAATCGGGAGAATGTGCGATTCCGTTCCCATGAGGTCATACCCCAGGGCAAGAAGTCCCTTTTTGAGAAATTCCACTTTTTCCCAAAACTCTTTCAAAAGTTCGGGAGTCGTTTCCAGAATTTCCAAAGAGGCGATAGCGCTTGCCAAAACAGGCGGAGGGAGTGCCGTCGAATAAATGAGAGAGCGCGCCTCATTCACCAGAAAATAGATGAGTGTTTTGGAGCCGGAGACAAAACCTCCAAGCGCCCCAAGCGCCTTGCTCAACGTCCCCATCTGAATGAGTTCCGGATTTCGAATGTTGAAATGCGACGCACTCCCCCCTCCCCCTTTCCCCAGTACCCCTGTGGCATGCGCGTCATCGACCATCACCATCGCTCCATATTTTTCCGCGAGAGAGACGATTTCCGGTAAGGGCGCCAGATCCCCATCCATGCTGAAAACTCCGTCGGTGATGATAAGCGTTTTCCGTGTGGGGTCACTCTTCTCAAGGTGCGCTTTGAGAAGGTCCATCTTTTTGTGGCGATAGGTGTGGAGACGGGCGCCGCTTAAACGGCAGCCGTCGATGATGCTGGCATGATTCAGTTTGTCGATCAGAATTAAATCGCCTGAGGAGACCAGCGCCTGGATCGTCCCGAGATTCGCGGCATACCCCGATGAGAAAACGACCGCCGCTTCCGTTCCTTTGAGGCGCGCGAGTTTCTCTTCAAGGGCCGCATAGAGTTTCAGGTTTCCTGAGATGAGACGCGAGGCGGTTCCGCCGACGCCGAATTCTTTTGTCGCCTGCACCGCCGCCTCAATGACCTTCGGGTGATTGGAGAGCCCAAGGTAATTGTTACTTGAAAAAAGGAGGACCTTTTTCCCGTCGAGCGTGGCCTTTGGCGTCGGGCTCGACTCAAGGGTTCGGAGTGTCCTATACAGCCCCGCTTCTTTCAGTGTCTGGAGCGTTTCATCGATAAAGGGAGTCGTCATATTTTTTCTAAATTATACCACACCCCGTTAGAAACTTCGTTTCTAACGGGGCACACCAAAAATTTTAACAATATTTGCAAGAATTCCCCCGCTTTTTACGTCATGTATAGGTAGGGGGGATAAAGACCATAACAACCGACCGGACTTTAGGTTTTCTCTTACAAGACAAGAGGTTATAAACTTGAGGTTTCAATTTGAAACCTCAAAGAAAGGTAGGAGCGGCAGAAGATCGAAGAACAGGACCAGGTTTCATCTACCCTAAATGGGATTGTGTCATCGGAATTTTAGGAATTGCTAGGTGCTCAATTGACCCGAATCACCTTTGTAGGCGAAGGATTACCTTCCTGCCCTCGAACATCCACCGCCTCCATCCAAAAGGTGTGGTCTCCAATGGGGAGATTTGTAAAATAACAAGAAGTCCCAGACACCGGGAAAGCAGTCATAAAGAGCGTTTGACCTACCCAGTACGTATGGGAAAGCTGATAGTGATCGATCGAATAGAATGACCTGCTAGGCGCCCAAGAAAGGGTAAAGGCGCCATGGTTAGGGCTTGGAGGGTTCGCTACAAGTTCTCCCGGCGCACTAGGTCCAAGATAGACAGAGAAAACTCCCCATGGATTTTGTAAACGATTATTCGACTCATCGCTTTCTCTGAAATTGTTTGTGTCATCTATATAGACGTATAACCGGTAATCTCCCAAGGGAATGGAACTGGGAATGACGAGGGTTCTTGTGAAAGTGCCAATGGAATGAACCGGGAAATCAAAATAACTTCTGTCTAACAAGTAGTTATCAAGATAGAAGCCGACACCCACATGATTCAGCGCCACATTTCCCATATTCTGGACAGTGTATTCTATTTGAATAGCCTCTCCCGGCTCCGCCTGCTGGGGAGAGGGAGCCTTAACATACCTCATCCACCCGCCAGGTCCATCATCTACCGCGTTTGTCACAGAAAGATCGGTCTCCGTGCCGCTTCTGGGATAAAGGAAACGGGCCCCATTTTTGTCGTCCCCCTGCAACCTCTCAAAAATATACCCGTAGTTCATGATCGCAACAGCGCCAAACTCATGGTCAAGACCCAAGGCATGCCCTAATTCATGTTGAGCAACATCGCGAAAAGATTGTGGACCTTGCGCGCGAACATCAAGTTCCTTGTTGGGTGAACTTGAGACCCAAGAACAATCGACGTCAAATAAGATATCCGCCTCTTTTACTTTTGAGGATAGAAATTTTGTGCGGCGGTAGGTTATTCCTGCCCAATCATCGCAATGGCTCCGGACAAACGCAACGGCAGTATGGCCGTCGCCATGATCGTTGATATCTCTTTTTTGAATTTTCCAATTAAAATGAAACCGGCTTCCAATGACGTTGTTCCAAGCCGTCATCGCCGCAACCATGTTGTTGGTCCAGGGACTTCCAGACCAAAAGCTCACAGGGTGAAGATCCATCGTTGCAGCCGCCCCTTCCCAACGACAAGGATTCCCGAAAGATTCCCACCAAGCGTAAGAGAATACTCTTGTCACAGGACTTATGAGAAGTCCCATGACCATCACAGAGAAGATAAAAATGAAATGCCTTCTGGCCTTCATTGTGTCACACCCCTGATGATTTCTCTAACCTCATCCTTAGAAAATGGCGTGAAATAACTCTGCCTTTTTTGAGACTGAGGAATAGGTGAAATGAGTGCATCAGGAGACCCGGCGACAGGAATCGGCACAACCTGTTCTCCTTGGGATGCGGATTCTGTTAAGAGTTCTCCTTTTTGCGCATCGAATCCAATCACTTTTTTTCCAAACCCGTTCCGAATAGACTCCTTTCCTGTTGCCTGATCCACTTCGATACTAAATCTTCCCTGAGCCCAACCTACAATGGGGCAGGGGGTGCTTTCCGTGATGTTTCTTTTCACAAATAGAATCACATTTTGACCTGCCTGAAAGGTCGGCATGCCCGCTACGGTGAGGCAATCCTCTCCCGCGCAACCCCCTTCAAACCGAAGCGTTCTTGCCTGGTCGACCTTTCCTTTCATACGTTTCAGTTGAGCAAAGGTAACGTAAGTATAAATAGTTTTCCCGTCTTTTGAGTGTTTACTGTGGGTAGAAACCACTTTCCCCTCGAAGATCTCACTGGCTTCCTTGGCGCATTTCTCAAATGACTTGTGGACGAGCGTGGTCGCAAAAGTGTTGGACGCGAAGAAAAGGAAGAGAAGGGAGAGAGTGAAGAAGAGTGTTGAAATGGATTGCATGATTTTTATTTTCTTCATTCTTTTTAAATCTCCTTAAGAAGCAAGGGAATAAAAATCCCTCAAAAGGGATGATTCCGAATCACGTCGCTCTGTTAATAAGAGTATACCTGTAAAAGTGCAAAATGACAATAGTAGAAATCCTCATTTTGCGTCGGCTAACGAGAAAGTTTAGTGCTGAAACAAAGTGAAGTAACTTTCAGTGCCAGTCTAGAGCATGGCGGGAAGCGTGTCAAACAAGCCCGCTGAATCAAAACCGGTTACTGCACCACCATCGGCATGAATTCGGTGGAGCCGAAGATGCCGTAAATCTCGTGGGTTTTGAGCCAGTGCGCGCGTTTCAGATACCCGAGCGCCGGGCCGATCACGTTGCATGGAATCCCGGTGACACAATACTTATCTCATCGAGCAGGGACAGTCCTGATTGCCGAGACGTTAGGGACACTAACGGGACAATATCTCGGGAAGTTCTTTTAAGGCATCCTTGATAGGAAGGATTTCGATATCTCCATCTCGAAGACGCCGCTCGCCGCCATAAACAAAATACAATTTAGCGCTGGGGTAATCTTTTTGAAACGCCCTCAACCCTTTCAACATGGAACCGGAGATTCTGCCCGTCCGTTTGACTTCAAAGGCTTTAATACCCTTGCCTCCATAGAGCACAAAATCGACTTCCATACTGTTAGAGGTCATCCAATAAAATATATTGTAGTCCAGGCGCAGATAAGCGTTGATGGCCAGCAACTCTTGCAGCAACAATGTTTCGAAAGCATGCCCCCCGATCTCTTCCGGTAAATCAAGAGGGCCTGTCGGCCTTAATGTTCGATAAAGCCCTACATCAAAGAAATAAAATTTGGGGTGAGACGCCAGGCGTCTCTTGGCTCTTTTAGAGAAAACGGGAATCCTGTAGGCGATGAGCAGGTCTTCCAGTATCGTGAAATAATTTTCGACAACCTTCCGTTCAACACTGCAATCGCGCGCCACCGATGAAACATTTAAGACAGACCCTTGTGAAAAACTGGCCGATTCTAAAAATCTGGAAAACGCCCCCAAATTTCTGGCCAACCCCTCATACTGTATTTCTTCTTCAAGATAGGTTTTAACATAGCTCTCGAGGTAAGCTTTCGGGTTTTCTTCAGTATAAACGCACGGGAGCTGGCCGTAAGTCGAAGATCGGGAAAGATCGAAATCTTTTCCAAGTTCCACAGCGGTGAGCGGATACAGATGGTAGGATAAAGCGCGCCCAGCCAGTAAGTTTACGCCCTTTCTTCTTATCTTGCGGGCGCTTGAACCTGTCAAAATAAATTTACACCTGCTTTTTTCAATAAGCCGATGCACTTCATTGAGGAGCTCCGGAACCCTCTGCACTTCATCGATAATCACCCAATCGTTAAAATGCTTCGGTATCAATTGTTCCAGCCTTTGCGGATTAGCAAGTAGATCGTTAAAAAGTTCCGCCTCCAAAAGGTCTAAATAAAGCGCCTTGGTAAACTTCGATTTAACCCAAGTTGTTTTGCCTGTGCCGCGGGGGCCGAACAAAAAGAAACTTTTATTCTTTGGGGGTTCTATCAATCTGGAGTACATGATTCCATTTTACATAGATATTTGGAATTGTCAATAAAACCTTTTCCAACGCCGTTAGGGACACTTTCGAACACGTCCCTTGTTTTAATTATACCGCTGAATGGGGGATTGCGCCGCGGAATTTTTTGAAAATAATTGCAAGAATTCCCCCGCTTTTTACGTCATGTATAAGTAGGAGGCACGAAGACTATGAAAACCGACAGAACTTCATGTTTCCTATTATAAGACAGGGGGTTACGTATTTGAGGTCACAAATTGTGATCTCAAACTGGAGCGGACAAAAGTTTTCCCCCTATGCTTTTATCAATGAACCAACCCTTGACTATACAAGTTTTAACTTGTATACTTATATAGGTCCGGAGGAGAGTGACCGTTATGAAAAAAGTGAGATTAGAGAAAATCGACGCGCATTTACAGGAGGAATTGAAAAGCGAGCGGTTCAGAAAGACCTACGAGGTTGAGCGGGCCAAGGTTGCCCTGGCGCAACGGATCGCCGAATTGAGAGAAGAAAAACATTTAAAGCAGGCGGAACTGGCAAAAAAACTCGGTGTCTCTCAACAGTTTATCTCGCAAATCGAGACTGGTCAGGAAAACAACCTGACCTTAGACACCCTTCTTCGTCTCGCGCGCACTTTAGGAAGAAATGTTCGAATCACTTTTCCCAAAGCTTCCGGAAAAGATCCTTCCCTGCAAATTGCATAAATTACTGCACCACCATCGGCATGAATTCGGTGGAGCCGAAGATGCCGTAGATCCCGTGGGTTTTGAGCCAGTGCGCCCGCTTCAGGTACCCGAGCGCCGGGCCGATCACGTTACAGGCCATCGTCGTTTCATCCCCCAGGATGAATTTATGGCTCGATCGCTTCCCCTCAAATGTTTTTCCGGTTAAGGTCATCGTCGTTGAGACCGGCTTTTTGCTCGAGTGGGTATCCATCACGCCGCCGACGGTCACCTGACTTCTCTTCTTCACGACGCCGACTTTTTCAAGGAGGATGTCATCGGCATGCTCCATTTCTTTGAGTTCCAGTTTCCAGTCCCTCTCTTCAAGAAGGGTACTCACTTCCCGGTCCGTCATCGCTTGCGCTTTCGCCACTGTGTAACCGGGCAGATGCGCGATATCCTCGCGGATCGTGCCGCGATACGCCTCCCAGCTCGGGATCCCCACACCCCAGAAAATATCAACATGCTCCACTTCGATGAACGATTGAGCGGCCAAAACCGCGGCGGCGGAAAGAAGCCCGGGAGTGGCACCGCACCCTGTGATGTAAACCGCTTCTTTCCTTTTCGCGAGACGATCCAGTTTAAGAAGAAGCTCGACGGCAGAGGTCCTTTTCAACACATCCGTCAACACGCCATTGTATCCTTCCGTGAAAATGCGCCGCGTCACTTTCGGAATGAAATCGTTCGGAAGATTCGGAAGGGCGACAAAGATTCCGTCAATGGCATCCTTATATTTTAAAATGTCACCGATCGAATCCCTGGAAAGTTTCCCGAATGTGAGTTCCCCGACGGTGCTTCCCTCCGGGGTAGCCGCGATCCGATCGGTATCGAGCCCCTTTTTATCAAAGGCGAATCCGCGACTGTCACAAATGCCGACGAGCCGAAGCTCTTTTTTCATTCCGATGATTTTGGCGGCATTTTTTCCGAGCCCGCCCGCACCCAGAATGACGACATTCAATTTTTCCATCTCTCCTCCTTATTTTTTGACAACGATGACACTGATATGTCCCCCGAAACCCATCGAGATCGAAAGGGCTGTTTTCACTTTTTTTTGTCTGGCGATATTCGGAACATAATCCAGATCACAAGCAGGATCTTTTTCCTGTAGCCCCACAGTCGGCGGAATAAATTTCTCCTCTATCGCTAAGAGAGAGGCAACAAACTCAACCGCCCCGGAAGCCCCCAATAGATGTCCTGTCATCGACTTGGTGGAACTGACCGGAATGGCGTAGGCCTGTTTTCCGAAGGAGCGTTTGATCTGTTCTGTTTCATAGAGATCCCCGGCGACCGTCGCGGTGCCGTGGGCGTTCATATAGTCGAGTTGATCGCAAGAAATATGGGACCGATTCAGGGCGAGTGTGAGGCACCTCGCGAGACAATGGTCGTCGGGGTTATACCGAAGCGGATGCGACGGGTCCTCCCCCATCGCGTACCCGATAATTTCTCCGTAGATGACGGCGCCGCGCCGCCTTGCCTCATCCCTTTCTTCAAGGATGACCGCTGCCGCCCCTTCCCCGATGACAAAACCGCTCCGTCTCCGGTCAAACGGAAAAACTCCTTCATGACTTAAAACCCCCATCTGGTCATAGCCGGATAAAAGAAGCGGCGTCATCGACGCGTCGGAAGCGCCGGCCATCATCACAGAGGCATAGTTGTCCTGAATGAGCTGTGCGGCGCGAATGATCGTGTGTGTCCCGGTCGCGCAGGCCGAAACGAGATTGAGCGCCGGGCCGCGGAAGGGATATTTTTTAAGGAGAACGGAACTCGCGCTTGAAGTCAGAAAATTATCGATGAAACGGGGGGTGATCCCTTTTTCCCAGGTTTCCATTCCCCCTTTGCTCGACGAAAAAACAATCCCGCATTCCTCCGGATCGACGGCATCCAAAGAAAGGCCGCTCTCCCGCATCGCTTCTTCCGCGGCCATCAGTCCATAGGTGATGTGGCGGTCGAGGCCGTTGAGGGAAAATGTGTGCGGAGGAATTTCCGCGGCAAGGTATCTTTCTCGCGGGGCCCGGCTTGAATTAAAAATGTCCCTTCTTAAAGGAGCAATAGCAACACGCCCAGCGCGCAGCGCCTCGGAGAAGGCCTTCCGCCCGACGCCGTTCGGAGCGACGACCCCCATGCCTGTCACGACGACGCGGCGCATTGTCAACCTCTTTTCAAAAACAGGTGGACAATCATTCCAAAAAATAACGCGCTTCTTTTATTGAATGACAAGGTCCCCTTCATGGAAAAGCGCGGTAGGGGATTCCTTTTTCACCACATCACAGGCCGAAATCTGCTGACGCGCTTCAATGACCCGGATGACCCCGATATCCTGTCCCTCCCGATACACGTGGAAAAGCATTCCGTCCCGCACCCCTTGCTCTTTTCCGAGATCGATCACGACAAAGTGAAACTTGTCATTCACATTCGTGACCTTTCCATTCTGTACCGGTTTGGAAACCGCCTCCGGCACAGCGGCCGCTCTAGGAGCCGCCTCCCGGACCGTCTCTGAAGACTCGCCTTTCACAATAATGGGGGGAAGTTCCACGACATCTTTTTCAACCCGCGCGATTTGGCGGCTCTCCTCGATCGTCTTTTCATACACGGAACGGATCTGCTCGATCTCCCCCAGGCGCGTTTCGAGGACCTGATTGATCTCCTTCACCTGTGTGGCCAATTGGTCCCGCTTTTCGTTGATCTCCTGGAGACGGCCGCGGACCTCGGTCAGTTCTGTCTCCATTCCGCCCTTTTCCTGAGAGACGTGCGAGAGTTCGCCCTCAAGCGCCTCTTTTTCGCGCTTGATGCGGGCATAATTTTCACTGAGGCTTTCCGTCACGGAAATCCGCCCCGCCTTTTCCTTTTCCAAGGAACCGGCCATCGCCTCCATTTTGGACTGTTCCTGCCTCAGTTTTTCCTCGATCTTCACCTTCGCCGTCTGAATCTCCTCAAGGTGCGCCTCTAAGGTATTGCGCTGGTCCGTAATGGAGACCAGCTCCCCCCGGCTATCCTCGATCGTTTTTTTGAGCCCCTCGACGTCCTGGTCAAATGTCTTTTTTTCCGTGAGAAGTTTCGCGAGAAAAGGGCTTGACTGAAACTGTTTCAGTTTCCCCTCGAGGGCGAGTTTTTCTTCGCGGGTCTGCATCCATTTCTTTTCAAGGGATTTTTTATCCCTGAAGGCGATCTCATACTTGGCCTTGAATTCCTCGACCTCCCGGCCCTTGCGGTTCAGCGTGTTGCTCAGCTCCTGCATTTTTTCTTCCAGGGTCGTCCCCATCGCCTTGACCTTGGCAAGCTCTTCCTTTAAAGAAGAGATGGTCTCAAGGAGCGATTCCTCCTTTTCTTCAAAAATGTGGCGGGTTTTTTCCCGTTCATGAAAGACCCAGACGGAACTGATAACGCTTGCGGAACCAAAAAGAAGAAGGAGGAAGAGGATCCAGCGGGTTTCTGAAGGAATTTTGAGCGCGTCGTATCTCATCGAATCATCGGATTTGTTTCAAGTATACCAAAACAAAGAAAAGAGCGCAACTACGCCGTGCGGGTGAAAAGTTTCCGCATCGAAGTGCCGATTTCCTCGAAAATCAGGTAGAGACTCGGGACGATGAAAAGAGTCAGGACCGTTGAACTGGAAAGGCCCCCCAACAGGACCACCGCCGTCGGAGAAAGGAGTGTGGAGCCCTCTCCCTTATAAAGTGTGAGGGGGAGAAGACCCATGAGAGTCGTGGTGGTGGTCATCATGATCGGCCGGAGGCGAGCCTCTCCCACGGTGAGAAGCGCGCGCAAGGTTCGGACGCCCCGTTCCCGAGAACGGTTTACCGAATCGATCAGAATGATGGCGTTATTGACGACGATCCCCCCCAAGAGCCAGGCGGCAATGTAGACGCCGACACTGATCGGGGTTTTGGTCAGTTTGAGTCCCGTCACCACACCGATCGCGGCCTGCGGCACGGAGATCATAATGAGAAAGGGCTGCAGGAAGGACTCAAAAAGAGAAGCGAGCACCAAATACACCAGGACAAGACTTAACACCAACCCCACAACCATTTGGAACTGGTTGTCTACCATCCGGTCATAATTTCCTCCGAAATGAGAATAATAATCTTTGGGAAATTCGACACGATCGATCCGTTCTTGAATGAGAGCCACCGCTCTGCTTAACGAAAGTTTTCCTTTATTGGCACTGACCTGGATCATCCGGGCCCTGTTTTTTCTCCAAATTTCGCTCGGGCCGAGATCAAACACAAAGGAGGCGACCTGTTCCAGGAAAACCGGCTTTCCTTGGGGGGTCGTGAGCGTCAGCCGCCGGAGGTCGTTCAGGTTCTTCCGGTATTTTTCATCGAGCCGCGCGATCGTTTCAACTTCCTTAGACTCGGTGTGGTACCGGGTTGCCACCAGGCCTCTCATCTGCGCGTGCACGGTTTCCGCGATTTCAGCGACATCCAGCCCGAAAAAAGCGGCTTTTTGTTTGTCCACGACCACCCTAATCTCCGGGCGGCCTTCGCGGTGTCGGATTTTGGCGTCGGTGAGGCCCGGAATGGAGGCCATCTGCGAGTAAATGGTTTTCGCGAGGTCTTCCAAAATTTCGTAATCGTACCCGTAAATATCAACGATCACTTCCTGCGAACCGACCTGCCACGGCTCTTCAAAATAAATGAAGGCCGGTTCGATATTCTCGACCTGAGGCCGGATCGCCTCAATCACCTCCGCGTTCGACTTTTCCCGCTGGTCCTGGGGAACGAGGGTGACATAAATTTTGGAAGACCACCGCTCAATGCGCGATTGAAAGGTCTTGACCTCTTTCATCTGTTTCAGAACGTCCTCGACTTTTGTCACGATTTTGTCGGAGATATCAAGTTTCGCCCCCGTCGGAAGTTCTATGAAAACCGTAAAATCATTTTCCTCGGTTGTTTGGAGGAATTCTTTATCAATTCGGTAGGAAGCGATGTAAAAACAGAGCCCGAAGAGGACCAGGCTCAGCGTCAGCAGGGCATAACGATGCCGGAGGGCGATTCGGTTGAAGGAACGGTAAAAGAGAATTCCGAGCATCAGAAAAACGAAAAAGATGGACGCGGTGAGAACGCGGGTTTTATCAAAAAAGGTCTGGGCCCGGTCATAGAGCCACGCCAACTCTCCGATCTGATCAAAGAAACGGGCACAGGTCAATAAAAAAATCGTGATAAAAATGAAAAAAAGCCCCGCGAGGAAAAAAAGCAAGGCCTGGAACCGCTTAAAAAAAAGGGGAAGAACATACCGGTACCGTTTTTCGTTGGAGAAGGCGATCACCCCGATAAAAAGAAATGTGGCAAGATACACCCACAGGACCGAGAAAGGGCGGGTGAGAGAGACAATGAGGCAGCAGGAGATCACGAAAAGGGATCCGGTGA